>Ga0116190_1000464_pt1 | contig 40894 bp, 36 predicted proteins | sample AD_JPNTR4_MetaG_FD_89808 | JGI IMG/M metagenome (GOLD analysis project Ga0116190, IMG submission 89808) | Active sludge microbial communities of municipal wastewater-treating anaerobic digesters from Japan - AD_JPNTR4_MetaG | ecosystem: Engineered > Bioreactor > Anaerobic > Digestate | place...
ATGAGTAAACTCTGATCTATTATAACCAGTTCTAACAATTCAGTTTCCACAATCTATTACTATTTCATCTGCTATTACTCCATTTTGAGAATAACAAGTAAAGTTTCTAGATCAATGATTGTGTTCATCTACTGTAACATTTCCACCACCTATAATATAATCACACAAAGCATCTTCTGTTCAAACCACCGAAAAGTGATATGAATCTTCTCCAGTATAATTAATACCCAGTTCTTTATATGCTAAACGCATAGTATTTACATAATCAGAGCTAACACAACCTGTATTATTAGAAACCTGTCCAGATATATATAATGTTAAATCTTCTCATGGATTCAACCCTGAATAACTCCAAGCTAAGTCCACTGGATTTTTGGTCAATCCAGCATCACCAGTCCAATCAACATAAGAGATACAAGAAGGATTTGGCCAAATATCTTGTAAAACGATATTTGATATCGAATTTGGTCATTGATTCGCCACTTTAACCTCAAATAACTTACCCTCTCATAATAAGTGTTGATCAGGTTCAGAATCTTTTGTTAATACTACTATAGATCTTTGGTATCTATATCCTGTTGTACTAGATTCAAAAACCTCCGTTGGAGTATAGAAATAGATATATGAATCATTTACAAAACTTGTATATGCGTTACAAATAGGAGAATCAACCAATCTACCCGTAATAATCATATATCATGTTTGCCCAGGAGCAAGATCAAATCACGAATATTCTACAATATATCTTCCTGTTCAATCCCAAGATTGAAAGAAATTTGCTCAAGTAACTCCATTAATACTTGCAGACAAATAAGTAATACACAGAGACATATGATCTACAACACGAACTCCAGTTGCGGTACCAACTCAAGCATTTGCAAAATCTATTCTATATGTTATCAAATTTCAAGTATTAATACTTATATCTCCTGTAGTAAACGGATAATCCCCAAAACTCTGATATTTTTGTATAAATGCTTTTGGTCTTAACGCAAACCATGCAGAATCACCAGTTCATGAAGTATATGCCCAGTTTAGAGTATTATTAGGCGATGCATCTCCTCTAACTTGTCATGTTAAATACATAACAGCTGTCTGTCAACCACTTAAATTAAATCAAGAATATTCTAGCACTTGAAGTGCACCACTCATGTATAATCCACTTTGATATGGATATACTCATTGTATATTATGAGAAACCAAATTCAAAGATGTTGGTAAAACATCTCTTATAAATGCATTATGATAAACTCAAGAACCAGTATTTGTTAATTCTATTTTAAATCCAACATAATCTCCAGAACTAAACGATCAAGTATTCAAAAGTGTTTTTGTTATTTTAAGTTGAGGAGTTTGTTTTCAAACTCTCAAAACTCCAGTACAAGAAAACTCTTGACCATATATTGTATGAGAACTTATTGAAAACGTATAATCTCAAGTATGAGTTATATTTGTCCCTACAAAAACACTTCATGTTTTGTTATAAATATTATGAGGCCATGGTCCAACAAAAGGAGGATTAACTACCGGATGAGAAACCTGCATAGATGCTGGTATATTAAAATCTGGCCAAATTCTCCATTTAATTTCTGCAACTTCTCATAATTCTATAGGATGCCGAGGAATCTCTATATCACATCCAGGAAGTATTGTAACTTCTCCAGTACAGTATGTTATTGGCATTTCCACTCAAGTTGCAACTTCTCCAGTATAATAGTTTTTAACGGCATAAACTACGGTATAATCTGACATATGTGGATATGTATATTCTACATATCACGAAAAAGGCCTAATTATATTTTGAAAACCTCAAGCCAAATGATTTCACAAATTTAAAGAATATGGGATCGCCCAAGAATCTGTAAACAGGTTGAATACAGTGGGTTTCCCAAGCACTCAAACAGGAGGAGTTATTGTTAAATCACAACTAGGAGTCATCAATTGACATCTGTTGTTACATCAATTCCCAAAATTAGGACCGTTATCACATTGCTCATATACTCCATTATCATTTGGTCGATCTACCTTTCAATCTCAACAAGTTTTTGTTTGTTGTGGGATATTATAAGTAGCACGACATGTATTTGATCCAGCACTATTAGTAACAGTCATAGTTGCTGTAAAAGGCCCATAATATCAGTGTGGAGCAACAGTATCAAAACTTCATACATTTATATTAACATTTTTATAACTAGGTGAAAATAAAGTAGGCTGTATAGTGATTTGTGTAGGATTGAATGTTCAATTTACTGTCCAATTCACTCTATAAGTAGAATTTTGTAAAGGACTTATAGATAAAGAACAAGTCGGAACATTTTGTGTAATGGCTTTACAGCTATTACTACATCATCCATTTCACCAACCAACTTTATTTGGATCATTTGGATCACATTCTTCTGAAAAATTTCAGTTTGAATAACTGGTATATCAACCTGGTCTATTTACAAGCCCATCTCAACACCAGAAAAGTCTATAATTTAAACACTCTCATGTATGAGAATTAATAATTCAATATTTCACTGTTTGTGATGGACAAGAACTGTAATCAGTAACAGCATTCCCACCAGGATAACATGTCCATGTACTAGATCCTAAATCTCTATGAAAAAACCTACTAGTAATACTATTCGATGCCCAACCAAAAATCTTAAAATATTTCAAATGAACATGAATTTGTGCATCTATTTTATTTGGATCAGAATGTTTAAGATAGTTTGGTTTGTTAAATACACATCCATCATAGTTTTGGATTGCCAAAGATCAGTTTGGATCATTAGCTACTGTAACATTACTAACTCTATTCCAATCTGTACAATTAGTCAAAATATTACCATTACGCCAAATATCCACAACAGACTCCAAAGATATTATAGAATCTATTGTATTTAGAAAAATATCATATGGTTTTCTGGTAATACTATTACCATTATCCAAATAATAGTATACATTCAGCGATTCACTTGGGTTACATGAATTGTACATAGAAGATAAATTGTTCGTTGCAATATTACCAGCACTCGCAAAGGCAATAGTAGATGCCATGAACAATATAAATGTAATAAGTTTTTTCATTTTAATAGTCAGTTATTTATTAAATCAATATAAATCAATTTTAGAGTTGAGGACCATCATCACCTCAATGTGATAAACCATCTCAATCATCTCCTGCACCTGTATTCGAACCAGACTCTGGTTCTCACTGAGGATTATCCACATTAACATCATTAATGTCACTATCTACCTGAGACTGTGGGTTGTCAGCTGGTTCCTCACTATCTTCACTTATTATAGTATGTGGATCATCTTCCGGCTCTCACCTTAACCTACCACTATAAGATCCCGCAAAAGAAACCTTTTTCTTTTTAGCAAAATCCTTTTCAGCATTTGCTATATCAGTTCTTGTTTTTATATTAGAATCATAGTGCAATTGTCATTTTACAATACTTCTTCGATGTCATTCATTGCTAAATTCATCTTCTCGTTCATCTATTGTTTCCGTAGAAGTAACTTGTGGATAGTCTTTCTCTTTCTTTATTTCGATACCATTTAATTTTATTCAAATCGATTCATTAGCACATTCTCACAACAAATAAAATACATAGTCTAAATCCAATTTAATTATATTACCGCCAATGTCAATAGTCTCTCATTCTAACAATGTCTTTAAATGATAATCTGTTAATTCTAAACCAGAAATATTTATTTGTTTCTCCAATGTTGTTTTTAATATTTCCTTATGTGGTCCACTTTTATCTAAGTTTTTCCAGAACCAATCTTGTGCTGATAGCAAGTCAGTTCATGCGATTTTTTTAATTCAGGACTCAGAATTACCTTTAGTAGCAAGCACATTAGTATATCACATCTGAGTCATAGAATATCATCTTCACGCTCTATTGTCGCTACGATAAAAGGCAGTCATACCAAAAAGATTTTTTTCTTTTCTTCTTTCAAGTAGTCATTGTGTCTTGAAATCATTCAACAAATCTTTTCTATAACTATCATCCAAAGGGAATTTAGCTGTTTTATCATATCAATATAATTGCCTATAAAAATCTTTTCTAGAATTAAAAACTCTTTCCAACCATGCTCAATTGTTAGTGAAACCATCAGACAGAGTTGGATGATAAGAAAACACAGCCTTAAACCTATCAACAATCATAACTTTCTCTTGTGGAGTAAGTGATCCATCTATTTTGTTTCTCAACTTATCATACATCCCATTACTAAAATTATTTCTACGATCATTAAGTATTTCTTTTAATTTAACAAAAGCTTCATCATAATTATCTTCCTCAATGACAGTTGTTACATATGTAAATGAGTTTGCCATAAATTGTCCATATATAGAAGGAACATTATTATCCATCCTTGAAAGTTCTTTTTCTATATTATCAAACAATTTATCTATTTCGCTGTATTCCAAGAACATATCAACATCATAACCTATTTCTCGCCTCTCATAAACAACTGTCTGACCAGATTCGTTCGTTTCAGTCACAGTTTTCGTGTGAGTTTTCTGAGTATATTTATCTATTCTATAATCCAATACCAAATCTCTTAAAGGATGAGATTTGTAATAAAAATTATATTCACCATCTGTCTTCTTTACTATAGATAATGTTCCAGTTTGAGGCATTGTCAAAATATCTCCATCAATTTTAACCAAATCTGTAGTTCAAACAACCTTACATCTATTATCAAACCCATCTTTCAATTTGAGAACAGCTTCTCATTTTCTCAATTCTAAACATTCATCTATAGGTAACAATTCATCTTCATACTTACTTGGATCAATGTCTTGATTAAGAGCATTAATTTTATCGTTGATATCCTCTTGTTTTATGATAACTCTCGTATCAACACCTCATTCATACTTTATTGGATCTCATCCATAATCTTCTATATCATATCACACCTTCACATCATTAACTTTTACTTTATCATCTCATATAATGAGGTGAAATCTAGCACTTCCCAATCTACTATAATCAATCAATCATATTTTAGTATTAGAAGGAACAAGCAAGTGTTTTCCTTCGGAATCAATTGTAGTATAGTTTGCAATATCAGAATCTATATTTATATTTGCATATTTTATTAAATCCAACGGAATATATAGAACTTGAACCATTTTCCCATCAACACTATCCGTAATTGGCTTTAATTTTATATTCAAATCAGGACTTGAAATATCAGGATGTGCAATACTTAATTTATCATTCAAATAATTCACAGCACTCTGTGTCATATATCATTCCTTATAAAAATCTTTTCATTCCGCCATATTCATTCATATTCATTTAACAAGTTTCTCAAAATGATTTGCTTTACTTTGAGCAGTTTCTTTAGAATAAAGATTTTTATATTTTGAAAATTCCACAAAAGATACAATTGGAACAAAATTTGCTAACATTTGAACAGAAATTCAAGCTCCACTCAAATGTAAATCCTTAGCATCAATCTTTGCATCATTTTTTCGTTGTATAGCATAAGCCTCAGCAACATCATGTATAATTGCAGTCGCTCTTTTATCATCTTTTTCAAGTTTTACTCAAGCACTATAATACGAAATTCATCTATATAAATTTTCAGCCGCTTTTGACACTAATTTTTTGTCTTGATCTCCGAGTTTATCAAAAGATTTTTTGAAAAAATGTTTAGTTAAACCTTGTCTTATGTCATACACAATATTATCTTTATCTCTTGAAAGATCTGCAGAATCCAAAACACTATATAATATACTATTTCTTCCAGTCAAAGTTTTTTTTATTTCAAGAGATTGTTCATCAACTAACTTCATTTTATCTCTAGATCGTCACAAGTATCATCCCCCACCAAATCAAGCTCCGGAAATCCATGTTATATTTCATCAAACACTAAAATAATGCGCTGATTTATTTTTCAATGATGTTAAATTTACACCTGGATTTAATCTAGATGTAATTCAAGCATTTCCATAAGCCATAGGTAAAAACATCAATTTATCTTCAGGCCCGAGTCATCCTCTAGTTCATACTCATCCACCCAAATCAAAACTAATATTATCTGAAAGTTTTATAGATTTATTATAAGAAAAAACGACACCCAAAACAGGATCTTCATCTTTTGCTAGGTTTCAAACTCACAAATTCATACTAAATTGACCAGCTTTACCAGCATCATATGTAAGTCATGTTCACAAAGAACCGCTAATTCATCCATTATTTACTACTCCAGCATAAAACATAGGTTTTAATACTGCTCTAATTTCTGGATCATCTTTTAATCACTGATCTATCAATTTCTGATATTCTTTTCTAAATGCTTCATCCAATCATTCAATCTTGAAAGTTCCATTTTCTATTTGTGGTAACACAAAATTCAAATACTCCTCACTTGCACCTTCTCCATACCTAAATATATAGTCTATTGGCATAGGACTATTAGCTAAAGTAGTTTGAAAATATCAAAGCAAACCAGGATTTGTCTCTAATTCATTTAAAACTTTTGCTAAATCATTTTCATCATTTAGTTTTTCAATATCATTCAAAAGTGCTAAATCACTATTTTCTTCCATTAAAAGTTTACAATAACTTATAAGATTTTTCCAAGGTTTAGGTTTAGGTTTAGTTTCTGATTCGGAATCTTGCCCCAAATGTTTAAAATCTATTTTTACACTTTTATACACATTTTTTACAGTCAATCACATAACATATCATCTATCCCCATGATCAACTCTTCAATCTTGATTAAAGTCTGATATCAACATTAAAAAAGCTTTCTCGTTTCTGTCATCAAATAATTCTTTTTCATTACCTTCAATATCTATCTCACCGAGCTCCTTCAAAATCTTAGTATTATTTACCGCAGAAACAATATCTTGCCTTCATTCAACAACTCATGCTAAGAAATCAAACACAGCATTATAGTAACATTCTTTTTGATCACTAGTATCTTTTTCTCACATTACTACAAAATTACCATTTACATCTTTAATTTCATCTTGCCGACTTTTTTTATACTTATCATATAATTTAGTAAATTTTTCATGTTTTTTACTGGCATTCGGATCTGTAAGATATGTAGACAAATCTATTTTATTTATCATTCTTTTCAATTCTCTTAGCTCTTTACTATCAGCAAAACTGGCATTCAACTCAATGTTTCATTTTCTAGTAGATTTCTTAAATAGATGATTCACAGCAAGTCTTCTCTTATCGGTATCTATAAGCCCATCCGCCCTTCAAATTGCCTCTTTCTTATATATAGAGGTAAACAAATCACTCGCATCTATTTTACTATCATCATCAGTAGCTATATCAAACCCATCTATTCATCTTAAGAAATAATTTTCCAACAATCACATAGATTTTTTGAAATAATCTCCACAATTTTTGTCTTCTTTATACATTCTATATAATTCAAAAAATTCTTGCCTATTTTTATCTTGATTTTGTGAGGGTCTAGGAGGAATAGATAAATCATAATCTCTAGACACATCATGAAACAATCCTTTGACAGAAACATCTTCATTTTTATATGCATCCCAAAGTATTTTTTTCAATCTTCTAAGATTTCTTCTTTCCAAAAGAGCAGGATTGTTTGTGTTATAATCAAGAGTAGAAATACTCATATCCTCATCTACTCATCCCCATCCAAACAAACCTTTAATTCACAAAATTCTTTTTAAAGCACGCTTCTCTCTCTGAATGTTTTTAGTTTTTTCAGATCAAAAATATCTTTCTGCTTTATATTGAATTTCTTGATTTTTAGTAAGAATATCTTCTCTACCTAAATTCTTATCATTAGTTAAAATAAGGTCTTTTATAGTAAAATTTCTATTACCTTTATCACCACTTTCTAAATATTTATGTATTTCTGTCTCCCCCTCTCTGTTGAAATTATCCAAAACCACATCAAAACTCACAAACCTAATTTCATTTAAATTTATTTTTCACTTTTTCAAATCTCTCATAAACTCTTTTTTAGAGATATACTTCCCATCAAAATAATAATCACAATATTCATTTAGTTTATCATTCAACTTATCTTTATCATTATTCAAATATTCTTTCATATGCATTTCAGCTTCTCTCAAAACAAATGCTTTTGTTATAGCCTCAATCTCATTATTTCTATCAGACAACTCTTGTTTTTCTTCATCATTTAATTTATTTTTAGTAATTTCATCCAAATTCTTTTTATATTCTGCCTTTAATTCAGAAAATTTAGCTTCAATGTGTCTTTTTTGTTCTTGAAAACTTTTTGACTTCAATTCATCATCCAAATTTTTCAACTCTTTTTCCACTTTTGTAAAAACACTTTGATAATCGTTAACTTTTACAGATCATTCTTCATCATCTATATTTACAGTAATATTTTTATTAAATACTTCATTTCAATCTTTATCTGTTATAATTACAGTAAAATTATCTTGTCCAGGAAAGTTGGAAGTATACTGCAATATTCAATCAGATGAAAAAAATACACTATTCTTAAAATTATTTGGAACAACGACAATTTCTAATCATCATGGAAACTTTTGTGTTGTAATATCAATCGTTTCGTCAATTTTACATTGCAAAGCCATATTTTCATCACCAATTTCTACTCAAGTATCAACAGAATATGTATTTGTTTCAACAGCAGTAACTTTAGAGCTACTAGTAGTAGTTTGTGGTGCTTTATCAATACTACCAGATACTGATGTTGAACCACTACTTCCAGTAACTGAACTTTCCGCATTAGTATTTTGACCTCCAACACTAGCTGTTGTAGCAGGAGTAGAATTGATTTTATTATTACTTATATATTTTTGCAAAGCTTCAAAAGTCTCTGTTCAAAACAATCCATCAGTTCATGGATTTTTCATGAAATCATTTGTTTGCAACTTACCTTTTTCATAATTCAAACCAACAAGCATACATTGTAATTTTCTAATAGATTCCACATCTCATGCTTTTATATATCAAACAATTGTATCACGATCATTAAAGTTTTTATTCAATTCTTCAACAACCTCATCTTTTCTTTGATTCAATCAACGATATAATTTTAATGTTAAATCACCTACACCAATCAACTCCAAATTTACTTGTGCCTCAGTATCCATTTTTGCTTCAATCACTTGAGCTTGAAAATTTTCTAACTCAGCCAATGTTCTAAAGTCCTGTAGTTCAAAAGTAGTAGGCCCAATTATCTTTTCAGCAATTTCTTTATCCTTAAAAGAATCAAGTTTATTAAACTCACTATCCAACCAATTATTAAATATTGGATTCAAGGTTTCTTTCTTAGTTGAGCCAGTAAACTCATCTTTTTTATCTCTCAAAAAATCTTGAAAAGATTTTTCAATCTCCTCATCAAATTGTTTAAAATCAAACTTATCTATTCATCCAATAGATTGTAGTTTAGAATCTAATCTTTCTTTCTTTTCTATATCTTTAACATAATCCTTTTGGTTTGTCATGTTTGCAATAAAACAATAAAACTTTGACACACAATCAATTTTATTCAAAAAAAAATAAATGCCAAAATTTTTACTATATTATATACACTTAACCAACCATAAATTAAAATTTATGATATAATATGTGTTTACAGAAAACAATAAAATCACAAAAAAATGTTATGAAATTTTATTCTTTTTTCTCTGGTGATTTTTCATTTTCTGGTATTTCTTCATCTGGATTTTTTTTATTCTCAAAAATATTAATATCACTTTTACCTGTATCGGGAGCTTCTTCATGAATCTCTTTAACATTTTTCAATAGCTTTATTGGTGATATTGTTTCATTTTTCACACTTTCCATAGAATTTTCCTTGTTTTGAAACTCGTCCGGCAATTTTTGATCTGGATTTTTTGATTCTGGTGTACCCTTATTTAGTTCTGATTCTTTTAACTCCTTTCAGCTTAATTTTCATTCAGTTTTTCAATCATTAGCAATTTTTTTCGCATTTTTCACAATTTGCTTAAGTCCAGCAAAAAATCACGGTTTCTCTTTTTTATCTTTAGTAAGATTTTCTTTTTCAAAACTACTCTCTTTTTGTTCTCAATCTTTATTCTCATCTTTTTCATCATTTTTTTTATTTCTGGGAAATAATTTTTTAAAAAATCATCACTCCTTTTGTTCTTTCTTTTCCCCCTTCACTTCTTCAGATTTCTTTCTTTCTTTCATTTCTTCAGACCCTTCTTCCGACTTCTTTTCTTCTTTTACCTCTTCAGATTTCTTGTTTTCTTTCATTTCTTCAGACGCTTCTTCAGACCCTTCTTTAGAAATATCTATACCAAAATTACTTAGAAACTCTCACACAGTTCATTTTTCCTGTTTTGGTATATTTACTTTATGTTCGGGATCTCTATATTGTTCTATATTTTTTTCTTTTTTTTCAAGTACCTCTATACTCATTAAAATAATATCAATAAATAAAAAAATTACTATATATATAATATAGTATAATCAAAAAAAATATCCTGTCAAATTTTAAATTACAATTTATTGGTCAAATTAAATGTTCTTGAAAAATTAGACCAAATCAATATCAAAAAAATCGCCTATTCAAAAAACATGTTTTAAAAAACAAGAGCTAGTAAAACATATTCATAATAAAGGGAAAGGTCACGGGTTCGATCCCCGTTCGTGGCTTATTACATTATTTATAATGAATAACCAACAACCAAAGACTAGAGACTAACGACTATTGACTAGTGACTAGTGACTACTGACTAGCGACTATTGACTAGCGACTACTGACTAGCGACTATTGACTAGCGACTTTTAACTTTATAAACTTTTAACTCCATGTTCTCTCCTAGTGTAAAAATATTAAACAAATATGCAGACGTATTAGTAAATTTTGCTTTACGAGGCGGAAAGTGAATTAAAAAATGAGACGTAGTTTTTGTATATATTCCAGAATCAGCAAAAGCTTTTTACATTCCTCTTCAAGAAACAATTTTAAAAGCTTGATGACATCCAGTTATGAAATACTCAGCCGAATGAGTAGCTAGAAGTTTCTACGAAACAGCATCAGAACAACAATTACAATTTTTCCCAGATGCTTACAAAAAGTGAGAAATAGAATCCAAAACTCATCACATAAGTATACTAGCCGAAGCAGATAAACATGAATTAAGGTGAGTTGAAGCTCAAAAAATTATGATGAGAATCAAAGCAAACCAACCATATAGAGACCTTTTAGACAAAAAGGAAAGAGACAAAAACTTTTCTTGGACATTAGGATTGTTTGGGACTCCTGCAATGGCAAAAGAGGTTTGAATGAGTTTAGAAGAATATCGAGATCAAATAATTCAAGCTTGCTTTTTGGATGAAGAGGATCCTGTAAAAAAATGGAAAGAAGTAAGTAGCTGGATAATAAAAGAAAAAGACAAGTTGGACAAACTACAAATAGAATACTTACATATAAAAGGAGAAGATGTAGATTTAAATATCAAAATCGGTAAAGATAGACGCCGAGAAGCTGCAAGAGGGATGAACATACCATCTTTTGAAATATTTACATCTCCAGACAAAAGGGGAACAAACGGACGAATCAAATTTAATCAACCATTATATAGGTATGGTAGCCTGATAAAATGAATTGAAATAGAATTTAAAGATTGAAAAATAGTAAAAGCAAGCGCCAAAGAAAACGACAAACTCTTTCAAGATATGATAAAAATTCCATGAATGGAATATGTTGGAGAATTTAGTTTGACAGATGCTAGAACTTCTAGGATTACCAAATTTATGTGAGAAACTCTCTATGATGAAAATGTTTGATGAAAATATGGAAATACTCACATAGCACTTTGAAGAGCCTTTGATGAATGCTACAATGGAGACATTTCCAAACTAGACGATCCTAAGTTCAAAGAATCCATAGGATTAAACACATCTGCTGAACACGTAGACATAATATCTACCACAAATAGAACTGTAACAGCAACTTTGCAGGATTGAAGTAAGAAGATAATATATAAAAATTGACAATTTACAATATAAGCTTGAAATCCCAAAAGCAAAACATATATTCAAGGAGCTTTAAGTTCATCAAGTTTGTAACTTTATAACTTTACAAACTTTATAACTTTATTAACCCCGCCCGTCACATAGTACTACGTGACGGGCTACGTAGCGGGGCAGGCTTTTAATTTTTAACTCTCACTTAATGGCAAGAACTAACAAAAGATGAATTGCAGCAAAAAAAGCACAACAACAAAAACAAGCCCAAAGATTAAGATGATCTAGGAGATTTGACTATCCAAAAAGAAAACTAGAACTTGAAGAAGCAAAAGAGCTTTGAGTAGTTTGAGTATTTAAAAATCCTAAATGATCAGAATACAACCGATTTATAAGATGAAGAAAAATCTGTCGAGAAACTAGACTTAGAGTGGATCCAGATGGATATAGATACATTAGAACCCCTTCCGGTGGTTCAGAAATGGTGCAAGTACCAATTACTGGTTGGTTAAGGACCAGAATGAGAAAATCTTTAAACATAAAGTAACAACATCGTATACTAAATAGTATACTAAATATATTATAAAAAAGTTTCAACAAACAATAATTTTGAAACTTTTTTATTTTGTCTAAATTTCATCTTGAAATTAAATCTTATTTTTTTATAAACTCAACCTAGCAGTTTTTTTGGAATAAAAAATATAACATATTTATTACATACACATTCCATGCCGGGGTAGCTCAGAGACTTGTCCCGCACCGCGGGAGTAGAGACAGTCCCGACAAGTCAGGATGTGTCGGTGGTTCACAATAAAATTAAAACACCTTAATGCCGGGGTAGCTCAGAGGTAGAGCAGAGGCCTGAAAAGCCTTGTGTCGGTGGTTCGATTCTGCCTCCCGGCAAATTAATAATAACCATCAATTTTATGTACTATGTTTATATTTTAGAAAGATCTGACTGAAAACGATATTATTGAAGCACTAGTTCTATAACTAGTAGATTGCAACATCATAATAGTTGACAAGTAACATCTACAAAAAATTACAGACCCTTAAAATTAATTAAATACAAAGAGTTTAGAACAAAAGCTGAAGCACAAAATATTGAAAAACACATAAAATTATGTAAGAACAAATCATATATATAAAAAAATTGATAGCTCAGCGGTAGAGACAGTCCCGACAAGTCGGGATGTGTCGGTGGTTCGATTCTGCCTCCCGGCAAATTAAACTAAAAAACCTTCAGCTTTATTATAACTTTTGAGGGCATATAGCTCAGTTGGTTAGAGCGTCCCGATCTATCGGGAAGGTCGGTGGTTGAGCAAAAAAAAATTGAGGGCATATAGCTCAGTTGGTTAGAGCGCATCTCTGATAAGGATGAGGTCGGTGGTTCGAGTCCACCTATGCCCACCATTACAACAATTTATTGTTAATATAGCTCAGTTGGTTAGAGCTTATCTGCTAGCAAACAGATCTATCTAAAAAAACATTATCCTCGGGGATTAGCTCAGATGGCTAGAGTACTTGGTTTGGGACCAAGGGGTCGCGAGTTCGAGTCCCGCATCCCCGAAATTTAAAACACAAACAAAAAAATAAAAATTAAGGTAAGTTTTAAAAAACAAACTGCATGATACAATGATTTCAACCCGAAATTAATTATCTGCAGTAATAAGTTTCCTACCAAAATGATGGTACACAATTATTATATTGTATGTCAACCCTCAGATTTGGAGAAATTAGATTTTTTTTTAATTTACTCTTGAATTTTGAAACAAGATCATTACAAGTACAAAACTTGTTGAAAAACAAACAAATTATTTTACTTAATTATATTTAAAAATTATGGCTGATAAAGTTCATGTAAACGTTGGTACCATTGGTCATGTTGATCATGGTAAGACAACACTAACAGCAGCTATTACTGCTGTTTCTGCTACTAAAGGTTTTGCCAAAGCACAAAACTACGCAGAGATTGATAATGCTCCAGAAGAAAAAGCAAGATGAATTACTATTAGTACAAGACACGTTGAATACGAAACTGAAACGAGACACTATGCTCATATCGATTGTCCAGGACATGCTGACTATGTAAAAAACATGATAGTTGGTGCTGCACAAATGGATTGAGCTATTTTAGTTGTGGCTGGTACTGATGGACCTATGCCTCAAACTAGAGAACACGTTCTTTTGGCTAAACAAGTTAATGTACCAAAGATCGTTGTATTTATAAACAAAGCTGATATGGTAGATGATCCAGACATGCTTGACCTAGTAGAAGAAGAGATTAGAGACATTTTGACTCAAAACGGATTTGATGGAGCAAATACTCCTATCATTAGAGGTTCTGCTCTAAAAGCTACAGAAAATCCTTCTGATCCTACTGCTGCAAAACCAATCGAAGATCTTTTGGCGGCACTAGATTCTTATATTCCTGTTCCAGTAAGAGAAATTGATAAAGATTTCCTAATGCCAGTTGAGGATGTTTTCTCTATCAAAGGTAGAGGAACTGTTGCTACAGGTAGAATAGAAAGAGGTTCTGTTAAAGTAAATGATGAAGTAGAGTTATTATGATTAGGAAAAGAATCAAAAACTACTGTTGTAACTGGAGTAGAAATGTTCCACAAAGCGTTCGACAAAGCTGATGCTGGTATGAATGTTGGACTATTATTAAGATGAGTTGACAAAGAAGATATCGAAAGATGACAAGTGTTATGTAAAAAATGAACAGTAAAAGCACACAACAAGTTTGAAGCTGAAGTTTATGTATTGAAAAAGGAAGAAGGAGGAAGACATACTCCATTTATGTCTTGATATAGACCACAATTCTTCTTAAGAACTACTGATGTTACAGGATCTATTACTCTAAAGGCTGGTACAGAGATGATTATGCCTGGTGATAACGCAAAAATAGATGTTGAACTTATTTATCCAGTAGCTATGGAAGAAGGATTGAGATTTGCTATTAGAGAAGGAGGTAGAACTGTTGGTGCTGGAGTTATTACAAAAATCAATTAATTTAAAATTTTAAAAAATTGTTCTCATGGTAAAAAAAGAATCAAAGCCAAAATTAAGAATAAAATTAAAAAGTTATGATGTAAAAATACTAGAATCTTCTGTTTGAAAGGTTGTTTGACTTTTAATAAAGTCTGGAGCGGAAATAAAGTGACCAATCCCTCTACCTAAAAAAAGAAAATTGTATACGGTTTTGAGATCAAACTTTAAATTTAAAAGTTCTAGAGAGCAATTTGAAAGAATGACTTATTCTAGAATGTTAGATGTTACAGAGATGTGACCTAAAACAATGGAAAGTCTACAAAATCTATCTATACCAGTTGGTGTCTTGGTAGATATAAAGGTATTTTAATAGTAAAATATTTTAAGTCTAAGTTCCCCGCATAAGTGCGGGGATGCTTATGACTTTTATACAAAAAGATAAGAAGATAGTTTTCTTATAACAACGAAGTAATCTCAAATGCCTTCCTTTTAATTAATGAATAATAAAATATGCTTATGAATAAAGCAGGATTAATTGTTTCTAAAAAAGAAATGACCAGAGTTTGGAAAGATTGAAAAATGATACCAGTAACTGTAGTAAAAGTGTTACCACAAGAATTATTGAGGTATAAAACTACTGAAAAAGATTGATATTCAGCAGTTGTTGTTGGTGTGAACAAAAAAGAAACAAACAAAGAAAAATGACAAAAGGTAAAATATTCTATGACTGTAGAATTCAAAAATATAGATGATGATTTTGTAAATAACTATAAATCATGATCTGTTTTAGATATCAATTTATTAGAAGGTGTAAACGAGATTAATTTAATTTGAACATCAAAAGGTAAATGATTTCAATGAGCAATGAAAAGGTTTCATTTAAAATGATGACCAAAAACTCGTGGATCAAAGTTTCACAGACAAGTGTGATCTTTATGAAACAGAAAACCTAGAAGAGTTCAAAAATGACATCCTCATGCAGGACGCATGTGATGAGAAAGGGTTACTATAAAGTCAGTAGAAATAGTTGATAGAATCACAGACAACAACGAACAATTATTGTTGTTAAAATGATCAATACCTGGTTCTTACAATTCGTTTATTCAAATATTAGCTTAAAAAGCCAAAATTTATATATGTAGCTATACCAAAAAATGTGATATACTGTAGATATATATGACAAAACATGAAAAATTGTCTCAAATTTAAAACTAAATGATGAGATATTTTCAGATGATAAAATAAACCACAACTTAATACACGAATATTATTTATTACAAACAAGTAATGCTCGTAATCCAATTGCTCACACAAAGACAAGATGAGAGGTTGCTGGTTCGGGTAAAAAACTTTACAGACAAAAAGGTACTGGGAATGCTAGAGTATGAGATAGAAGATCGCCTATTAGAGTTGGTGGGGGTGTGGTATTTTGACCTAGAAATGAAAGAAATTACACAAAATCCATGAACAAAAAATCTAAAAAATTAGCATTAAGTTCAATTTTGACACTAAAAGCAAAAAATAAAAATATCGTATGATTAAAAGATTTTGATATGAAAGAGCCAAAAACTAAAGAAGCATTAAACATTTTAACCAACATATGATTAAATAAAGAAAAAACTTTATTTGTCTTAAATGAAAAAAATCTTAATTTAATAAAGTCATTTAGAAACCTAAATAACGTAAAGTATTTATTAGCTGATTATCTAAATCCAAAGGATTTATTGGAGTACAATAAAATATTGTTTTTGGAGTCAGCTTTAAATAAAATAAATACTAAATAACTATCCATATCATATAAATATGTAAGTTATACTTTAAAACTTTATACCTTAACTTTAATTTATGACATATAGGGCAAAACTACAAAGGAGAGCTATAAAAAACACAGAGACTAAAGCTCTAAAAAAACTAACTCCTTACGACATCATACTTTGACCAAATATTACAGAAAAAACTTATAAATTACAAGAGGCAAATAATCAATATTTTTTCAAAGTTCATAAAGATGCAAATAAAAATGATGTAAAACAAGCTATACAATATATTTATAATGTAACTCCTATATGAGTTAATATTGTTAATGTTGCCTTTAAGTGAAGAAACCAAAGAAAGTTAGTTAGAAGGGCTCACAAAAAAGCTATAGTTACATTAAATAAAAAAGATAAAATAGAATTAGGGTTGTAAAACAAACAAAAAAATATTTAACTTTAGAATTTACCAATTAATTAATGGCTATCAAAACATATAAACCATATACTCCATCTAGAAGATTCATGATATGATATGATTTTAGTGATCTTACATCTAAAAAACCGGAGAAAAAACTGACAAAATTTTTAGGTAAAACTGGATGAAGAAACAATCAATGAAGAACCACTACAAGATCTAGATGAGGTTGACACAAAAGATTGTATAGAATGATAGATTTTAGAGGTTATGATAAAGAAAATATTCCAGCTAAGGTTGCAAGCATTGAGTATGATCCATATAGAACATGTAGAATAGCGTTATTAAACTATGCAGATGGAGAAAAAAGATACGTTTTAGCGCGAAAAGGAATTACTGTCTGAGAAACAGTTATGAGCTGAGAAAATTCAGAAATAAAAGCTTGAAATAGAAAGAAACTAAAAGATATTCCTGAGTGAGTAAATATATTCAATTTGGAAATCACTCCTCTATCAAAAGGAAAACTAATTAAGTCTGCTTGAACTTTTGCTACAATATCATGAAAAGATGCATTGCAATGACTAGTTTTTGTAAAGTTACCATCAGGAGAAGTTAGAAAATTCAATGAAAATTGTTGGGCCACAATATGAGAAGTTGGTAATGAACAACACAAAAATATAGTAATATGAAAGGCTGGAAGACAAAGACGATTATGAAGAAAACCAAAAGTATTATGAGTAAATATGAATCCTGTTGACCATCCACATTGAGGATGAGAATGACATTCAAGTATAGGTCTAAAGAAATGACCAAAGTCATTTACAGGAAAATTGGTTGCTCCTGGAATAAAAACAAGAAGAGCTAAAAAATGGTCAGATAAATTCATAGTATCCAAAAGAGGTAAAAAGAGGTAAAAAAAATAAAAATTAATAATTAAATAAAACAGATCACATTTGTTCATTATCAAAATATGACAAAATGTTACAATACAAATCATATATTTAAAAAATTAAACTAAAGTAATGGCTAGATCACTAAAAAAATGATTCTATGTAAACGAAAAACTTCTAATAAAGGTTAAAAAAATGTCAGAAAGTTGAGATAAAAAAGTTTTAAAAGTTTGGGATAGAGCTTGTCATATCATTCCTGATATGATAGGATTCACTTTTGCTGTTCATAATTGAAAGCAATTTGTGAGTGTTTATATTACTGAAGATATGATATGACACAGACTATGAGACTTTGTTTCAACCAGAACATTCAGATGACATCCTTTTTAAAAAATTTTAACATATTAATATTCTAAGTTATGAGTAATGGAAATATGACAGCAACATTAAAATATGCTATAGTATCTGACAAAAAAATGCTACTAGTATCTAAGCTTGTAAAATGAAAAGGAGTACAAGAAGCTTTAGATATTTTAGAATATATACCTAAAAAATCAGCCAAAATACTTGCTAAAGTAATTAAATCAGCATCTTCAAATGCTGTTGTAAATTGAAAAAAAAAGTTGTCTGATTTGTTTGTAGAAACTATTGAAGTTGGTAAGTGACCTAAAATAAAAAGAATAAGGTTTACATCAAGATCTAGAATAAGTCGTTATGAAAAATCTAGATGTTATGTAAAAGTTGTTTTAAATACTAAGTAATTATCTTAATGTGACAAAAAGTAAATCCTATATGAATGAGAGTTGGAATTATGAAATCCCGACCATCTGAATGGTTTGCAAAAACAAAACTTCAATGAGCAGATTTTTTTGTTGAAGATATTAAAATCAGACAATTCATAGAAAAAAAATACTTACAAAGTGGTATTGCAAAAATTATTATAAGAAAAACATCAAAAGAGTGTGAGGTAATAATATTTGCAAGCAAGGTATGAGTACTAATGTGAAAACAAGGAGAAAACATCAAAAATATGGAAAATGAATTAAACAAAATGTTTGGTAAAAAATTCATTATAAATGTAAAAGAAGTAAGAGTTCCAGAGTTTTCTGCAAAAATAATGGCTGAATTTATATCAAATCAATTAGAAAATAGAATGCCATATAGAAAAGTTGCCAAAAATGTATTACAAAAAGTGATGCAAAAAGGAGCTAATGGTATCAAAATATCTATTGGTGGTAGATTAAACTGAGCAGACATAGCTAGAACAGAAAAGTTTATTGATGGTAGAGTATCATTACAAACTTTCAGATCTGACATTGACTATCATGCTATGCAAGCCATGACAAAGTATTGAGTTTTAGGAGTTAAAGTTTGGATAGAAAAATGAACCCTATACAACAAGAAAAAAACTCCTAAAAAAACTATTAACTTATAGTGTTAAGTATTGTGTTTATTTAACGAAAATATACATAAAATGTTATTAACTCCAAAAAGACGAAAACATAGAAAACAAATGATTCCATCATTAAAGGGTAAAAGTACAAAAGGTACAACTATTGCCTTTTGAGAATATGGATTAAAAGCTATTACCAATGGCTATATTTCAAATAGAGAAATAGAGGCTGCAAGAAAGGTGGTAGTTAGACATACCAGAAAGACGTGAAGACTTTGGATTAGAGTCTTTCCTGATGTTCCTTTTACCAAAAAATGATTAGAAATGCCGATGGGTAAAGGAAAATGAGATGTAGATATATATAAAACACCAGTAAGAAGAGGTAAAGTTATTTTAGAAGTAAGCGGAATAGATGAGGATTTAGCCAAAAAAATTCTTATAAGTGCATCCAAGAAACTTAGTGTAAAAGCAAGATTTGCTATAAAGGGAGATGTTCAATAAAAATTACAATACCAACTTGTTTATTTAACTTAAAAAAATCAAAATGAAAGGTAAAGGAGTTTACATGAAACAATTAAATGAAAAAACCATAAAAGAGCTTGTGGAAGAAAGAAAAAAGTTGAAAAAAGAATTATACGATCTTAAAATGAAAAATGCTATCAGGGGTCTTAAAAAAACTCATCAAATTTGAGAAGTTAGGATCAATATAGCAAGAGTAAATACTGTTTTAAAATCTAAAATAAGTACAAAGAAATGACAATAATAGGAGACAAAAACATCAAAGAGCTTACTGGAGAGGTTGTTAGTGACAAAACCAACAAAACTCGTACTATTTTGGTAAAAAAAGTAAAAATGCACCCTATTTACAAAAAGAGATTTGTTGTGTCAAAAAAATACTATGCTCACGATGAAAACAATGATTCTAAAATTTGAAATCTTGTAAAAATTAGAGAATGCAAACCGTTAAGTAAATTAAAAAAACGAAAAATTGTTGAAATACTTAAATAGTGGATATATTTTTTATAGTTTAAACTTTATTATAAATGTTAAAGAATGAATCTATGGTGGTAGTCGCAGACAATACATGAGCCAAAAAAGCACAAATAATAAGAATTCTAAAATGATCAATGGCAACTACTGCAAATGTTTGAGACTTTGTTGTCGTGGCGATAAAGAGTGTAACTCCAAATAGTCATGTTAAAAAATGACAAATTACAAAAGCTATCGTTGTAAGAGTAAAAAAAGAAGTTCCTAGAAAAGACGGTACTTATATTAGATTTTGAGACAATGCTGTTGTACTAATGACAAAAAATGAAAAATGAGAGATAAGTCCTATAGGGAAAAGAATATTTTGACCTGTAGCAAGAGAATTAAGAGATTTGTGATATAAAAACATCACAAACATGGCTGAAGAAGTGTTATAAAAGTTTTAATGTTTTAAATATTTTGTTATGAAAAAATTAAGAGCTGGAGACCCTGTAATAGTAATAGCATGAAAACATAAGTGAAAAATATCTACTATAGAAAAAGTCCACTGAGACCATGTTATAGTAAAAGATGTTAATGTTGCTAAAAAAGCGATGAAATGACAAGGTTTTGTCAAGAAAACATTACCAATACATATATCAAATGTTATGTATTATTTAGAAAAAGAAAAAAAGGCTTCTAAAATAAAAATAGAAATCACTAGTAATTGAAAAAAAATAAGAAAAGCAAAAAAGTGAGATATAAAAATAAATTAATCGTTAATCATTTAAACAATTTTAAGCGATTATATTAAAAGTTTTATTTGTATTCAAAAGCAATAAATGTCTAAAGATTATAAAGATTACAAAAATAATCTACAAAAAAGATTAAATTTAAAGAATGTTAATGCTATACCGACTATAGAATCAGTAATAATTAATATGGGTATTGGTTCTATTGTTACTAGAAAATGACATAAGGATTTTGAAGAATTTGAAAAAAATTTAGCTAAAATCACATGACAAAAACCTCGTATAGTAAAAGCAAAAAAGTCTATATCAAACTTTAAATTAAGAGAGTGAATGCCTGTAATGCTTCAATCCACACTTAGGGGAAATAGAGCTTTAGACTTTATTGAAAGATTGTATAAACTTATACTACCTAGAATAAGAGACTTCTCATGACTAAATAAAAGAAGTTTTGACTCACAAGCCAATCTAACAATTGGAATAAAAAATTATAGTATATTCCCAGAACTATGATTAGATGATGTAACAATTCCAATGTGAATTTGAATAACTATAGTAACAAGTACCAATGATAAAGAAAAATCTATAGCATTATTGGAAGAATTAGGATTTGTATTTAAATAAAATTTATATATTAAAATTACAGTTTTAATGGCAAGAGCAGCACTAAAATCAAAGCAATGGAAACTCTATGAGCAAAAATTCATCAAAAAAAAGGAGATGAAATGAGCTAAATATTACAATAGATGTAGATTATGTGGAAGATCACACTGATTTTTTAGAGATTTTGGAATTTGTAGAGTTTGTTTAAGAAAATATGCTAGAGAAGGAAAAATAATGTGACTTAAAAAAGCTAGCTGGTAAAATTTATTATTTTATTTTGTGAAAAATTAATTATGAGTTATGTAAATGCTCCTATTCATGATCTATTGATTAGAATAAAAAATGCATATATGGCAAGAAGAACCGATTTAAGTGATATAACTTTTTCAAAATTTAAATGCAATATTTTAGATTTATTAAAAAGATATAATTTTATAAAAAACTTTGAAATTATTGAAAAGAACAATAAAAAAAGCATAAAAGTATACTTGAAAACTGTTGAAAACCCTATAAACGATATTCCCGAGATAAAGTTCTTTTCAAAACCATCAAGACCTTGGTATGTTAGTTACAAAGATATAAAAACAGTAGCTTGAGGTAAAGGAATAGGAATTATATCTACAAATCAATGATTAATGGCTGCACACGAAGCTAAACAAAAAAAACTAGGTTGAGAATTAATTGCAGAAATATACTAAAAAACTTTATAATTTATAAGTAGTTTAAAATGTCAAAAATTGGAAACAAACCTATCAATATACCAAGTTGAGTAGAGGTAACAATAGATAAAAATTTAGTTACGGTAAAGTGACCAAAATGAGAATTAACTCAACAAATTCTAGATTGTGTTCTTGTTAAAAAAGAAGAAAATAGCATAACATTATCCATACAAGATGATAATGATAGAAAATTTCGATGATTATCTAGAACACTAATTGCAAATATGATAGAAGGTGTGGTAAATTGATATGAAAAAAAACTTTTAATAATGGGTGTTTGATACTGAGCACAATTACAATGAAACAAATTAGTTTTATCTTTAGGGTTTTCCCACAAGGTAAATTATGAATTACCAACAAATATTGAAGCCAAAGTGGAACAAGATCCAAAATGAAACACCATTATTACACTTAATTCTATTAATAAACAACTACTATGAGAAGTGGCTTCAAAGATAAGAGCATTTAGAAAACCAGAACCATATAAATGAAAAGGTATAAGATATTTTGATGAAGTTGTTAGATTAAAGGCTGGTAAAACTGCAGGTAAATAATATTTTAATTTTAATTAATCTTAAACAAGATGTCTCATTTAGCAAACAAACTAAAAGGTAAAATAAGAAAATATTTAAAAAGAAAAAACAGAGTTAATACAAAAATTAAGTCTCATAAACCAGATTATAGATTGATTGTTAATAAATCTAATCTATACATTTCTGCACAATTAGTGGACAAAAATTGAAATGTAATACTTTCTACTGATGATAAAAAATCTACCTGAAAAACTAAAATAGACAGAGCTTTTTCTGCTGGAGAACAGTTAGGAAAAGAAATTGTATCAAAAAAGCTTGAAAACATAGCTTTTGATAGAAACTGATATTTATACCACGGGAGAGTAAAAGCATTTGCAGAATGAGCTAGAAAAGCTTGAGTAAAGATATAAAAAAATTATTCAACATTTACTTATATAACAATATTTAATGGCTGAAAGAAAGGAGAAAACAAAAAAAGAGTTTGAAGAAATTCTTTTGGAGGTTAGAAAAGTAACAAGAGTAACTACTGGATGAAGAAGAATGTCATTTAGGGCAATAATTTTAGTGTGAAATAAAAAATGAAAAATTTGATTATGATTATCTAAATGAGCAGATGTTACATCAGCTGTGAAAAAGGCATCAAATGAAGCTTACAAAAACATGTTTTATGTGCCTATCACAAAAGACAAATCTGTTCCATATGCGGTTACAAATAAATACAAAGCATGTACTGTTAGAATATTACCTGCAACACCTGGAACATGATTAAAAGCTGGTTCTTCTGTAAGATCCGTATTAGATTTAGCTGGATATGAAAATATATTATCTAAAATAATATGATCAAATAATAAATTAAATAATGCAATAGCTACTATAAATGCTCTTACACAATACAAGTATCAAGATCATTTTATAGATTATGACAATGAAGAAGAAAAAGACAATAAAGATAAAAATGAAACAATAAAGAACACAGTAGATGTAAAAAATCAAAAAGTAGAAAAAAAGGTTGATAAAGAAAATGCAAAAGAGACTTCTGAAAAACAGAGCACAGCAAAAAAAACTACTACAAAAAAAGATAGTGTAAAAAAAGAAACAATCAAAAAAGAAGAGACAAAAAAAACAGCAACCAAAAAGACTACAGCAGTGAAAAAAACAACAAAGGAAAAGGCTACAACTAAAACAACAAAAACTGCTACTAAAACAGCAAAAAAATAATTTTTTTATATAAAAATTCGTACAAAAATGAGATTACACGAAATAAAAAGAAGTTCTGGTCTAAAAGATAAAGCAAACAGAATTTGAAGATGAAATGCTAGCAAATGAAATTATTCTGGTAGAGGGTTAAAATGACAAAAAGCTAGATCGGGAGGTTCTGTTCCTATATTTTTTGAAGGTGGACAAACTTCTATAGTTCAACAAATGCCTAAAGCAAGATGATTCAAAAGATATTATAAGTTAGTAGATAAGTATTCTGTAATAAATCTATGAAGACTACAAAAAGATGAAAGAATCAAGGATAAAATGGAATTAAATAAATTTAAATTAAAAGAGCTATGATATATCAAAAAAGAGTCAGATTTAGTAAAAGTACTTTGAAACTGAGATTTTTCTAAAGAGATTTCTTTTATATGATTGGATAAATTTTCCAAAACTGCTATAGAAAAAATAGGAAAAACCAAATCAAAAATAAATTAATTTTTACGAATAATGTGTTAAATTATGAAAAAATTCAGAAAAAAGTTAAAAAGTATTATAGAAAATAAATCCTTGATGAAAAAGATATTTTTTACTTTAGGAATTTTAGCAATATACAGATTGCTAGTTCATATACCAGTACCTTTTGTAAACATTCACGAATTAATGTGAAAACTATGAGCTGTTGATGCGGGTGGACTCTGATATTTTGTTATGATGTTATGAGGATCTTTAGAAAATTTTGCACTAATAGCTGTTGGTTTAGCTCCATTCATTAACTCCTCAATTATAATGCAATTATTAGGAGCTGTAGTACCTCAACTAGAACAATTAAAAGAACAATGAGAGTCTGGACAACAAAAAATACAACAATATACAAGATATCTTACAGTTCCATTAGCATTCTTACAATGAATTGGTATGGTATTTTTCATAAACTATTTATTATGAGGAAATGTAATTGACACATCAATAGGTAACTTGTTATTAACAGCATTTAGCATGACTGTTTGAGCAATATTACTAATGCGATTATGAGAACTAATAACTGAAAAAGGAATATCAAACGGTATTTCCATACTGATATTTTCATCTATAGTTGCTTGAATCACAAAAAGTGTATATTGAAATTTTGCATGAACAAGCAATGTATTTGGAATGTTTGTATTTATGATAGTACTAATACTATGACTTATCATATTGTCTATCTTTATACTAAAATCTATCAAGGAAATACCAATAATTTATGCAAGAAAAGGTAAAGTACAAGAAAGTTCAATACTACCCTTTCCAATGAATCCAGTATGAATGATTCCTATCATATTCTCAATGGCTTTTGTATCTTTTCCTTACTTAATTAGTAAAATGATTGTTCAATTTCAGCCAATGAATACAAAGTTAGTTAGTATTGCCAATCGAATAGAAGCGAATTTAAACATATATTCACAACAACCAAGCCTTCTATCAATAATATTCTATTTTGCACTAATCATAGTATTTACATTCTTCTATACACTTATAACATTTAGTCCAGATAGAATTGCAGATGACATACAAAAAAAATGAGGATTTGTACCATGAATTAGACCAGGACAAGAAACATCTAAGTACTTAAATAGAATATTGATGCACTTATGTTTGTGGTGATGAGCATGACTAGCATTTATATGAATATACAGTTACATATTAAACTACATACCATTTATACAAAACCTTGTTCAAACATTATGATCATTACCTGTTGTTGTTACATGATCTGGAGTAATCATTATGGTATGAGTGGTTACGGAAATAATTAATAAAGTAGAATCAGAATTGATAATGCAAAAGTATGAAAGATATGACACAGAAACAATAAACAAATCATTAAGAAAACTATAATTAATATAATAAAAAGAAATCTACCTTTTTAAAAAGAAAAAGAAAGGTAGATTTTTTTATAAAAAAAACAGTAGATAAAACAATTACCTTCTACTGTTTCCTATTATTTTAGCCACACATTTTTTTTAATTATGCCGAAAAACTTTGTATTCCGTAGAAAAGCACTAGAAGGTATTTCAAAAAGCTATGAGGATTCCCTTGTAGCTTTTTGTTTTATAAGAAAATCTGGTTTTTTATTATTTTATTCAAATAATGACTTTATTCATATCAATGCTGGTACCTTTCCAGCAAACACTCAAAAATTATCGGCTCTCAACATCATTAACATCACTCGTCATCTTCTCTCTTTATATTTAGGTCGATCTCAATCTATTTTTGTCATAATTCAATGAGATTTTAATCAAGCTAGATGATCTCTATACCAATATCATTCTTCTTTATATACCAAGGATTCATCTTGTACATTATATTTATCACCAAACAACAATCTAGAAAACACTGTCCCAAATTCAGCTCTTGTGACTATATCATGAGGATCAAAATTATTTTTTGGTGTTTTTCAATCAGCACGCAATCACATTAAATCCAATTCACATGCCGTTTTCATAAAGTATTTTAACTCTTCTGTATCATTTTCTATATCTTGGAAACTATCACATCATTCTTTTCATATATTTGGTGTTTTTCATACCACATTTACCGCATACTCTGATATCATTTTTGCAAAATGGTTTCTATATAAATAACCATCTAACATAGACTCTCGAATAGGACACAATGTTGTAATTCCATAATTATATGCATATAGATATGCTATTTTTAACTCATCAGGATAATTAGATTGATTGACACCGCAAATATCAGCACTTCAATGATATCATCATTCACAAGTTCAATCATAATAGCTATCAGAATGGTCTTCACATAATTCATTTCATCATGGCAATCATCAGTTTACACAACAATTATCTTTAACTATAGTAGATCATCAAGCTCAACCATGTCAGTTATTTCAAACATATCATGTTGTGACTATCTTCTCTAAAAACAAAGTATTTCAAGACAGCCTAGCCCTTATATTATTTCACATAATATTTAGTTCATGGAAATTAGATAGTCAAACGAGAGTCCCCGTCAAATCTTCTCAATTTCACTTATATAATGATAGATAACTGTTTTGTAGGTTACAATTAATATATCATGTATTTCAATCCAAATAAAAATAAGGATTTATTCAACCAGAAACATAAAGTACACTATTTGGATAATATATAAAACCTAATTCATATCATGTTTTAATTTTTACTACATCACAACATCACAAATCTGAACAACTAGGCTTAGTTAAAAACTGTCAATTATAAAGTTGTCCTCAATTTCAAGCTAAATCATATCAATATATAATCATAGATATATCAGAATTTGTAGGAAATTCTAAATGCGACTGAAGAACAATTTTATAATCATCAATATTTGCATCTCATGAAATCGCTTCAAAGCTCAAATCACCAGAATAATATTCTGCATAAAATGCGTTTCATATTCAACTAAATATAACAACAATAGATCCAGAGTCTACTCATGCTCGATCATCATGCATATTAAAGGAAATATTTGCATCATATGTAATATGAGATTGACCATTACTAGGTGAAACTTGAGTTAATCGTGGTTCTTTCGGTTTATTAAAGCTGATTGAGGTTTCTGTTGTATTTCATACACGGTCTTTAGCAAAATATGTAATATAAATTTGCTTCTCTATTCAAAAATCAAAAAGTTCTAAATGATTTAAAGTAATCGTATAATCTCTATCTAAATCTTGCCAAGTTTTAAAAATCAATGGTTCAACATCAAAATTAGTGTGATTTAAGTTAACAAAGTGGTTGTTTCATGAAACTTGTATATTTATAGTTCCCGTATCAATTCAATACTGGTTATTAATAGACCAAAGGTTTCAAGTTCGCTCTCAATTTTTCCAAACAAAAGGTACTTGTCATTGTCCATTCGAGTCGAATAATGAGATATTTAATCAACTATTGGATATTTTAGTAGCTCAATTTGTGTAAATATTATCTACAATACTAGGACCACTAGAATCATTTACACAAGGTTTTTGTTGAACATCAATAGTTCATGTTAAATATAAAACTTGTTGTGATGGATTTATAATATCAACTCAATCATAACTTAAAGTTGTTTCAGTTGTCCAAGTATATCATGAAATATAAGACATACCAAAATCTACAGTATATATAGATCAACTATATTTCGGTATAAAAATTACATACCCATAAGGCTTGTTTCAATTGACTGTGGATGTAGGATTTGATGCATTATAACGCTCTGTTTCAAGTATAGTATAATTAGATCATGCTTTCCGTTTTGGGAAAGTTGGGACCCAGTCAGGAAATCATAAAGTACTTCACTTGAACAAAAGTGAAGACAAAGATCATCAAGTGACATAACTAATTTTAGAGTCATCTAAAATTAAATGAAAAATTCATCATACCGTTTTTTTTCAATCAGTATTGAACCTGACTTCCAACTGCTCTTGACAACCTTGTTGATATCAATTAGAATTTGTGGGTTCAGAAAAATAATAATATTGTGCATCAACACATATATATAAAATCGAAAAAAATAATATAATATTAATTATCTTTTTTAATCTTTTCATTACTTGATAATTTCTTACTCCTAATATAAAAGTATAATGATACTAATATTAAAATAAATAAAACAATATTTAATCAATACTTAGAACACAATAACACAAATTTTTGAAAAAATGCCTTTCTATTGAATCACGATATCATATCTTTTATATACTTATCCCCATCAATAGAAGAGAACGATCATTCTATATCCATTACACTATGTTCACAAGCATCTCAATCAAAATAATAAACTCAATTTCCAACTTCATTTAATTTATCTACTCATCAAATTATACTTAAATTTGTATCAGATGTTTCTCATTTTCAAATAAAAACAAAATTTATATATCAATCCAGATCAACATCGTTGCTTTTCAGATACAAAGTACCAAACTTTGATCTTCACACAAGCTCTTTTCATGGTTCTGAGAATGCTCACAAGTAAATATTTTTATTTTCTATTTTAGGTGGTAAGTAATACTTAAAAGCTTTTGAAGGGACAAAATCTATATATTCCATTGAGCTTTCCACATACATATCTGTTCATAAAATTTGTTCAGAATTAGTATCAACAATAATATCAAATTCTATAATACAATTTTTACCAAAATGACCACTTTCAGGGGAAACAGAAATATTAGCTCACAAAGAAGTAGCTACAAAACACAATATAAACAATATAATGGATGTAATTTGTTTCATATATTTTTTAATATAAATACTAAAGCTAATTAATCTATTACTGTAATTGTTCAATTATTATACACAAAGTTTAATCCAGTAATATACAATTCATTTCATGTGTAGAAGTATCAATTTATCAAAACTCAAGTATCCGAATATATATTTACATTTCATGTTAAAACCGTTCATTCATATTCAAATCAACACACTAAAATGTCTGAATTAATTCATGTAAAATATGGATAATTTGTGTTATAAGCTAATCATGTAACAATTAGATATTCTCATGAGAACAATCGTGGATTGAATATAAAAGAATTTCCAGACAGAAAATTGATATTTAAAATATCAAAACATCACAAATCCAAACAACTTGGTCTGGTAGAAAAGCTCCAGTTACCAAATCCCGTATTTCACACTAAATCTAAAACCATTCAAGTCACTACTATTTCCGTATCGGATGGTAATTTTCGTTTAGGAATTAATTTTATCTCATAAGAACTAGCACCCCCTATTTCTGAACTTCAGCTAATTAAATAAAATTCCAGTTCAGATCATGAATAAGTATAACCAGTTAATAATAATTCTGAACCAGAATATATGCTTGGTATGGTAATAAATACATTACCTGTATCAATTCATGCCCAAGAATCTTTAGCATAAAAATAAATACCAGATAAGTTATAGTCTTGATTATCAGAAGCATTGATAGGATTAATAATATTGATACTTGGATTTTCAGAAATATTAAACACGAATGTCCTATTCATCAAAAAACGATTACCTAAAGAATTATAATTGTCGTAACCAGACACCGTAATAGTTACTTGCTTTTCAATTTCAAATGGAATCTCGTTTTTAAACTCAACCCAATATCCTCTGTCCAAACTATTCCATGTTCGTCTATTTGGAAACTCAGAACCAGTATAAGGATAAATATTTAAAATAGGAGTTTCAATATTTCATCAATTAGCAGAATTGTTAATTTTTACTTTTATCGTTCAACTATTTACTCAATTTTGATTATCAACATTATTTAAAGCGGGAACATAATTGTTTATATTAACAGGTAGTCCTTGGTACCAATAATGTTTATTTATTCATATCCAATCAATAAGCAAAAGTTTTATATCATTTCACGATCCCAATATTCTTCATCAATTTATATTTGGAGACCAAGAATTATTAAAAACTATTGGTGCATTCGTGTCTTCAACACAAGGATATGCTTCTAAGTAATATGTAGCATTCGTAACTCAACTTAAAGTATCTCATACGAAATCAGGAGAAGTAATGGTAATGCTATCATCAGTATTTTCAGGAGAAGAAAGGTCAGGATCATTTCCAAATCTGTCGGTGAATTTCAACAATACACTATTTCATGTAAATCACTCTTTAGTCTTTAAAGTAAAATTAGCAACATACATGTCTGAAGTTCAAAGACTAACCATGTTTGCTCATTCGGCAAAATACAAATTATTTAACACATATCATGTTGGAAAAGTATTAAAAAATGAATTGATTGAGTTGTGAGTTAATAAAACATTTCAAGGATTAAACCTTATTACCGAAGAAAAAGTAGTAAAATTATAATCTCATTTTTTTATTTTTATCTTTAACGGCTGATCGCAGTGATATTTAAATGTAGTTCATGAGGCAGGGTACAACTCAAATTCATTAGAAAATGAATATCCTAACAAAATGGCAAGGAACAAAATAATAGTAATAATATTTTTTAATTTAAACCTCATACAATTAAAATCAAATTATAAAATCTAGAATCATCAAAAAATCTCATGTCATTGTAAAAATGGTCAATCTTTTCAAATGTTTGTGATAATAACTCATATATCTGCCATATTTACCATACTGTCTCCATTTAAATTACAATGATGATATTGATCAACTATAGTTGAATTATATCAACAAATGTCGCTAACAAGTACTGTTATATCATTTACATTTATCTTTCAATCATATAATCAATTTATATTTTGTAAATCTCAAGCAACTTGATAGCGATATCAATCATCGATTAATGTAGAATACTGTTTAGTGCTGAACAAATTATTTCATGTTGTAAAATCAAAAATAACTTCACTCTCTCAATCAATAACAAATCAACTAAGATATGATGCTAGATGAGATAATCATTTATATACCACAAAATATTCTCAATTTGGAATATTGGCAGTAACAACTCACTCTCAGTTAGAGTCCGTCTGTACTTCTCAGCTAAATAAAATCTGCCCAGTATTATTTATACTATACAATAACATAGTTCCAATATTTCATTTTTTAGAATAACTGGAACGATCCGATGGATAAACCTTAAGATTAAACAAACTATCTAAGGGACTAACATTTACATCTAAAAATATGGCTTTACGAGGCACAGTATTTAAATTACCATCATTTTCCGTAAATTGAGGATAATACACGACACATCAATAATATATCCCACTATACCAAGAGGGAAATAGTAAATTTAAAACTTTTGTGACATGCTCATTAGTAGAGATCGAAAACACATTAGAGTCCGTTGTGATATATTGTCAAAATATACTTTTTTCATTTTCACTTTTACAAACCCTAACTCAAGTAGAACCATATTGAACTATAGCTCAATCTACAAAAGACACTAATCAATTCAACAAAATATCAGACTTATTTTCTAAATAAAGAGAAACAGTGCCTGTTTCTGCTCAAGTTAAATTTAAAACCAAATGATCATAATGATCATCTCAACTTAACAAGTGAAATTCGGTATATCTAGTATTAACCTCATCAGAAAAAACCACATACAAAAATGTAGATAAAAACATTATAACTAATGTAGCTTTTCTAATAAATTTCATAACAACAAACACATTAAATAAAACACCGGAACGATAGTTATTTTAATAATAATTATACCTTCAAAAACTACTGAGCACTATCAAACAATAAAAAATTTAGAACAAAAATTTTAACATTTTTTTTGTAATAAAAAATTTTTCTCAAACACAAATTTAGCATATCTACTATGTATTTCAAGACTTTTCAACATAGACATTATCGACAAAAAAACCATATAGACAGCAATTTTGCACAAAAACATCAATTCTCAAAGTTTAAAAAAAACAACACCTAAACATGATGTCTACTTTGTCAAAAACAAAAAAATCACTTTACAAAGTTTATTTTTATTATAAAACCACAAAAAATATTCTTTCACGAGACAATTAATATTCAATGAAAACAATCAAGCGATATAAAATTATTTTACAACAATATTGCAAATTTTTCAAGGAATATAAATTATTTTCAATATTTCTCAATCTAAGTATTTACTTATTTTTTCATTTTCTTTAGCCATTGCAAATACCTGCTCTTGAGTAGAGTCTGGACTAATTTCAATAGTTCATCTTACCTTTCAGTTTACTTGCACAGCTATAGTAAGGACATCATCTACCAAGTACTTTTCATCATACTTGGGCCAAACTCCCTGATGAAAAATGCTAGATTGATTTCATAGTTCTGACCACAATTCCTCTGCTAAGTGAGGTGCAAAAGGTGCCAAAAGTATAGTCAACTTTTCAAAAGTATCTTTAGAAATATATTCTTTTGTATTTAATTCATTTACAAAAATCATCAACTGAGATATTGCTGTATTAAAACCAAAAACATCTATATCTTCAGAAACTTTTTTAATAGTTTTGTGTAATAAGTTTATAATATTCTTGTCATCTAAATTTCAACTTCCAACTTTCGATCTTAAACTAATCAATTTATCTAAAAACTTTTTTATTCACTTTACCCCATTTGTATTTCGATTTACAGCTTGATCAAAAGGTCACATAAACATTTCATACATTCTGAGAACATCCGCCCCAAATTCATTTATAATATCATCTGGATTGATCACATTTCATCGCCTTTTGGACATTTTACGCCCATCTTCAGCCATTATAAGTCAAACATGCTGATATTTTTTGAAAGGCTCATCTACAGAAACAATTCATAAATCCTGTAAAAACTTATGCCAAAATCTAGCATATATCATATGTCTCGTAATATGTTCAGCTCCTCAGACATATATATCCACAGGATGCCAAAACTTTTCTTTTTCACTAGACACCAATTCTTTATCGTTATGAGGATCCATATATCTAATCCAGTATCGAGATGAGCCAGCCCAACCAGGCATAGTGTTCGACTCTCTTTTTGCTTTTCATCAACATTTTGGACATTCTACATTAATTCGCTCCTCAATATTTGCTAAAGGTCCTTCTTCTGTACCAGTAGGCTCATAATTTTCTACATCTGGCAACAGAAGTGGTAAGTCTGATTCTTGCAAGGATGCTATTCCACAATTTTCACAATGTATCATAGGAATTGGTTCTCATCGATATCTTTGTCTAGAAAAAACTCGATCTTGAAGTCTATAATTTATTTTTTTTCATCATATTTGTTTTTCTTCAAGTCGTTCTTGCATTTTAGTAATTGCTTCATCAGAAGTAAGTCCTGAAAATTGCCCTGAATTTACAAGGATTCCTTTTTCTATATAAGCTTGCTCACCATGTAAATGTATGTCAAAAGCATATTTATGTGATGGAAATCATAATCGATCATTAACAGCATTTTTTTCTAGCCAAAATCCTTTATGATGCTTAACATCCTCTTCCAATGGCTGAATAAAAGTATCATCCTTTAATTGAACATAGAAAAACTTTGTATTTGTTTTACGATTTACTCATTTATGAGCTGCATAATACTTTTCAAAGTATGTGTATCCTAACTGTTCTTTAACTTCAAAATTCTGATATCCAGCTTCCTCTTTTACTTCACGAGCAACAGCTTGCTCTGCGGTTTCTCATTCTTCAATTCCACCTATAAGAAAAGATTTCCATCCAAATTCATTTCGATCCAACACATAATATTTATCTTCTGATCGATGTTTAATAACTGCTGTTATATTACTCCTCTCTGTATTTGGCTTATCTTCACGAGGTTTAGATGCCCCTATAGTATACGGCGCAATACTTTGAGTTATTTTAATACCATACTTCTTTGCAAATTCGAAATCTCTTTCATCATGAGCAGGAACCGCCATCACCACTCCCGTTCAATAATTTGCCAAAACATAATCTCCAATATAAACAGGGATCTCTTCTCAGTTAAATGGATTGATAGCATATACACCATCCAAAATAACTCATGTTTTTTCTTTTTGTAGTTCTGTTCTTTCCAGCTGAGTTTTATGTTTTGCTTGCTCTATATATTCTTGTACTTTATCCCAATTTTTTATTTGAACATCTCCACTTTCAACCTTTAATTTCAAACTTTCTACTAATTTATGTTCTGGCGCCATAACAACAAAACTCATCCCAAAAACAGTATCAATACGAGTCGTGTATACTTCTATATAGTCTACCTCACCCCCATTTTTTTTAACTTGGGATGGGGTAATTATTACCTCCATTTTGAATTGTGTTCATTCACTTTTTCATATCCAATTTCTTTGCTGTTCTTTAGCTGAATCAGTCCATTCTGGTAAACTTTCCAATCAATCCAAAAGTCTTTCTGCATATTTTGTAATTCTAATAACTCGCTGTTTCATCGGTTTTTGTTCAACTTTTGAGCTACATCTTTCACAAGTTCAATCTGAATTTAAATCTTCATTTGCCAATCATGTTTTACAACTTGGACATCGATTGATTGGTTTATAATCAATATATGCTAATCTTTGAGTATCCAAAAATTGTTCTTTAGTCATTCACACAGGGATCTTCAATTGTCCATTTTCAATTTTTGATTCCAAATCTGTGATAGGTTTTGCAGATTGAGTTTTTTCATCAAAATAAGAATTATACAAATCCAAAAACACTTTTTGTGTCCACTTAAAATAATGAGGATCTGCCGTATTAACCTCCCTATCCCAATCATAAGTACAACCAAACATCTCAAGCTGTTTTTTGTAAGTTGCAATATTTTGTTCTGCAGCTATTTGTGGTTTTATTTTATTTGCAATTGCAAATTGTTCTGTACCTAATCCAAAAGTATCAAAACCCATAGGATGTAAGACCATCTCTCATTGCAACATATGCTTACGAGCTATTACATCAGTGGCAATATATCATTTTGGATGTCATACATGTAATCCAGCCCCACTCGGATAAGGAAACATATCCAAAATATAAAAACTTTTTTTGTCCTTTTTTTCCACTACTTTATAAGTTTGATTTTCTTTCCAAAATTTCTGCCATTTTTTTCCAATCTCCACAAAATCCATGATTTTTTATAATAAAACTTAAAAAATAATCCCTTAATTTATACAATACTAATAAGTTAGTGTTTTCTTAATTAAAAACAAGAAAAAATATTATAAAGGGTCTTTTTATTCATTAAAAACAAATATATTAACTTTAACATCAAATTTTTGACAAAAAAAGTATTTTTAAATATAATAGAACTATAAACAAAAACACAAAAACAAAAAAAAATCAAATTTCTATAACAAAAAGAACCCATGATGATGGGTTCAGGGAAAGTCGGCTAAATAAAGTCGACTTTTTTCTTGAATAAACCTTTAACTTAATTATACTACAAGCATAAACTTTACTTAACCTACCAAAAAATGGAACTAAAAGTATTTAATTGAGAAAAGTTTGAAAGAAACAAAACTCGATACATCATTTTTGCATCAATATTTATATTAATTTTTGTTCTATCAGCTTTCTATAAAAATATTGTGTGAATTATTTTAATGTTTTTTTTATTGGGGGCATACATATATTACGGTATTATAAATATAAACGAAACAACTATTACCATTTCAGAAAATTGATTATTGGTTTGAACAAAAGTTATTCCTTGGAATAATCTAGTATGATACTGTATAGAATTAGAAATCAAAAAGAAAACTATAAAAAACATCGTATTAGTTCACCAAAGATGACACAGTATTTATACTATCAACGATAGTGAAGAAAATATAAAAGTGTTTCTAGAAACATTAAATCAAACATTACCAATACTATCAGATTTCCCGCAAACATTTCGAGAAAAAATAATCAGGAAAATAAAATTATAACAAAGAATCAAACAAGATATTGTTTCAAATATCAAACAATTCATTATTTTTTAATTATATTATTTCATAACTTTAATATTTTAACGCTTCAAAGTTTTGTCTACACACAGATTAGTAATAAAAGATGCCATACGACAATTGATATGAAGAGTTATTAGCTGACTTGCCGGTTTTTTGGTAGTAAAATTTATGTCACCTTATCTTTGATCTTTAAGATATTGAGATTATAGCACTATATTAAAATATTTTGCAATTTGGTCAGCGATGGCAGATTTCTGATTGTATGTAATAGCGGTTAGACAGCTTGGACAGATTAAAAAGAAAGAGGAAAACAGTATAGAAAAACCTGAATTAAAATCTATGTACGGTAAGTTTGTATGAGCAAGATTTTCAATAATGTTTGTTGTTTATTTTGTGGCTATCATAGTAGCATACTTTCTACCAGCATATACTAGTAACCCATACATAGTTCGATGACTGCCGCTATGAATGATTTTTTCAGCAAGTTTTATGGCCGCAGGAATACTACAATTACCTCTACAGTTGTTTTGGAGAATGAAAGACTTAAGTGTTGGGTTAATTCTAGCTAGAATTAGTCAAATAATCATACTAATAATTACCATCTTTATTTTGTTCCCTAGTGTAGATTTCACAAGCTGAGATCCTAAATCCATTATAGCTTTCTGCTTAATCTTATTATCTGTCGTAGTGAGCTGACTAACTCAAATTTTCTATGTACTATATAAGTCAAACAAAAAACTAAAATTAAAAGTAGATTTTGACAATAAATTTACATTATGAATTTTGAAATCAAATTGGAAATACTGATTATCTTTTTATCTTAGTAGTTTTCATACCCTTATAGTTTTAATATTTTTATCAAACTTTTTCCCGACTGCAAAAGGTTATGTTTTCACTTGAATATGGTGATTGGGACTAACTTTAATTGAAATCTTTTTGATTATACCATCAGCCTTAGGTAATAGTTTATTACACAATGTAGCAGCATATACAGATGAAAATAAAAGAAAATCTTTTTGAAACTTAATGACCATGGTAGTACGGATTTGATCCATATTATTATTAAATTTTGTATTATTTAGTAATGAAATAATATACACAGTATCTGGAAAAGAATTTATAGGAACAAGTTTCAATAATCCATGAGCAAATACTGTCCTTCCATTTCTTGGAATTGTTTTATTTTTGAGCTTTATAAAACAGGTATTTAACTATATATTTGTCGCTCATGAAAAACAAAATAAATTATTGGGAATAAATGCTTTTTGAGTAACTATTGGGCTTGGTTTATGATTATATTTGATTCCTAATTTTGGAATAAAGTGATGAATATATACTCAACTATTATTAGAAATTTTATTTGTTTGTGGTGCAATATTCATCGCATATAGGTACAAATTATTGCCAAAAATAAATTGGAAAAGAATGTGAGTACTTTTATGAATCAGTGCTATTACTTTTTTAATATGATATTATTTAATAGATTTAGATTATACAAAAATATTCCGTTTCTTGCTAATAGCATTTATCTTAAATATTCCAGGAATATTATTAGCACTACCAATTATCAAAAAAGTATCTATTGGATTAACTCAAAAAGGACCCGATGATTTAGAAAATTAAAAACAGTAGCTAAGGATTAAAATATAAAATATATATTTTTATTCAATGTATAAATTTTTAATTAACAAGTGTAAAAGGTTTATGAAAATACAAAGAACTTTAGCAATAGAAACTAGTTGTGACGACACATCCATTTGAATTGTAAATTTTGACTGAAATACTTTTTTGGTAGAAGAACTTTTAGCATACTCACAAGTAAAAGAACACAATATTTTTGGAGGAGTGGTACCAGAAATAGCTTCCAGACTACATAGTGAAAAAATTATAACCGTATTGAGCCAGATTTGACGAGATAAGATAAAAGATATAAACAGCATTTCTGTAACTACAGAACCTGGCTTACCATGATCTTTAGTTGTAGGAAAAACAGTTGCTAGTTTATTGTGAGAATATTTTAACAAACCAATAATAGAGGTAAATCATATTCTATGACATATTTTTGCTTTATTCTTAGAAAGAAATATAAATGAAATCCCATTTCCAATGGCACTATTAACAGCATCTGGATGACACAACAATCTTTATATTGTATCAAAACATGACAAAGATAAATGAAGAAAAAACAATAAATTATATTGTTGAGATTATGAGATAGAGCAAATTTGACAAACTTTAGATGATGCTGCTGGAGAATGTTTTGATAAAGTTTCTAGAATGTTAGGATGACCATATCCTTGATGAGTTTGGATCAGCCAACAAGCTAAACTAGGAAAAGCAAATAAGGAATTTGAGTTAAATAGAGTGCGACTTTCCAAACAAGAATTCAATTTTAGTTTTTCTGGAGTCAAAAGTCAGATAAACCATTTAATAAATAAAAGACAAGTGGAGAGCTGAGAAAATAAAGAAAAACAGATATTTTCAGATTCTGAAATAAAAGATATTGCTTGGGAATTTCAAGAGTCTGTTGTAGAAGTTTTAGGAAAAAAACTAGTCAGAGCAGCAATAAAATATTGAGCAAAAAGTGTTTGATTATCAGGCTGAGTCTCTGCAAATGATAGATTACAAGAGTACATTTTAGAACTACTAAACAACAAACAATGGATAGAAAATCAAAAACAAAATATTCTGAATGAAGAAAACTCAGTTAATCTAGAAAATGTAAAATTATTTGTTCCTACAAAGAAAGTTTATTGCACAGACAATGCAGCAATGATTTGAGTAGCTTGAATTTTATCACAGACATTAAATAACAAAAAATAAACACAATAAAAAAATGAAAAAGGTAGTTAATCGTTACAAAAAAATATATTTTAAAAATAAAAAAAACTAGACTTAATGTCTAGTTTTTGATTTATCAATAGTATTAATTTATCAATAGTATTAATAAGAGATAAAGCAGAATTTAATAATGGTTTGGGCATTTCAGCCGAAACCTGTTTTTTGAAAGTTTTATGATGGTGGTCTATCCCCACCTTCCGGTAGGGATACCTTGTTACGACTTAACCCCAGTCACTAATATCCTCCTCAACATGCAAAGCACATCTTCAGAGGCTCTCAGCTCCCATGGTTTGACGGGCGGTGAGTGCAAGGAACAGGGACATATTCACGGCGGTATTCTGACCCGCCATTACTAGCAATTCCAACTTCATGTAGTCGAGTTCCAGACTACAATCCGAACTAAGGATGGTTTTAGAGTTTTGCTCCACCTCGCGGCTTAGCTTCTCGTTGTACCACCCATTGTATTATCTATGAAGCCCTAAACGTAAGAGGCATGAGGATCTGACGTCATCCTCTCCTTCCTCTTCGTTACCGAAGCAGTCTCTTTAGACATTCTAACTAAAGATGAGGGTTGCGCTCGTTTCTAGACTTAACTAGACACCTTGCGGCACGAGCTGACGACGACCATGCACCATCTGTGTACCACGTCCAATTACTTGGACTACTATGCTTTCACATAGGACATAGTACATGTCAAGTTTAGGTGAGATTTTTGGCTTATTATCCAATTAATCTAGATAATCCACTGCTTGTGTGTTCCCCCGCCTATCCCTTTGAGTTTCATTCTTGCGAATATACTACCCAGGCGGCATGCTTAACTCGTTAGATTACGACACTCCACCCCGAAAATCGGGGCAAAACATCTAGCATGCATAATTTACAGCTTGGACTACCGGGGTATCTAATCCCGTTTGCTCCCCAAGCTTTCGTCTCTGACCGTCAAGTTTATTGTAGTTAGCTGTTTTCACTTTCGGCGTTCTTTCCGATATCAACGCATTTCACCGCTCCACCGGAAATTCCACTAACCCCCAATAACTTCCAGATATGCAGTATCTATCCCCTTTCTCCGATTGAGTCGGAGTATTTGAAAACAGACTTACATATCAGGCTACAGACTCTTTACGCCCAGTAAATCCGGATAACGCTTGGGACCTATGTATTACCGCGGCTGCTGGCACATAGTTAGCCGTCCCTTATTCCTGGTATACCGTCATTCGTCTTCTACCAGAAAAGGAGTTTACACACCGTAATGCTTCATCCTCCACGCAGAATCGCTGCATCAGACTTTCGTCCATTGTGCAATATTCCCCACTGCTGCCTCCCGTAGGAGTATGGGCCGTGTCTCAGTCCCATCGCGGCCGATCATCATCTCAAACCGGCTACCCGTCATAGGCTTGGTAAGCCGTTACCTTACCAACTACCTGATAGGATACACCCCTCTCCTTGAGCGATAAATCTTTCCTCACATTGGGATTTCACCATCGTGAGCATATTGAGAATTAGCTATGTCTCCATAGTTGTTCTCATCTCAAGGGCAAGTTAAGTGCATATTACTCGCTCGTCTGCCACTTTCCGATAAATCG
>Ga0116190_1000475_pt1 | contig 40166 bp, 35 predicted proteins | sample AD_JPNTR4_MetaG_FD_89808 | JGI IMG/M metagenome (GOLD analysis project Ga0116190, IMG submission 89808) | Active sludge microbial communities of municipal wastewater-treating anaerobic digesters from Japan - AD_JPNTR4_MetaG | ecosystem: Engineered > Bioreactor > Anaerobic > Digestate | place...
ATATTCATTTTTTTAGGGGGCTTACTTTTTAAAAATGAAAAATATTATTTCTAATTTACTGAAAATCAAATAAATTTTGTTTTATTAAATTAATTTTGTAGTTTTATCGGACAATAATGATTTATAATATATTATACTATTTAAAATTATTTTAACAAACCAAAACCTTCACGAAGTTTATCAACGTAGTCTAAACATTCCCAACCAAAGAACTGAACTTCTTTAATTTTTTCAACTCCATTTTCAAAAACAGTAACAGCTTGAGTATACGGATTACGTCCGAAATGTCCGTACGATGCCGTAGGTAAAAAGATTGGATTTTTTAAACCAAATCGTTCAACAATAGCAGCCGGACGTAAATCAAACATCTCAAAAACTATAGTTGCAATTTCTTCATCGGTAAATTTGTGACCGTTTGATTTTTTTGCTTTACACGTTCCATATGTATTTATATAAATACTTACCGGTTCTGCAACACCAATAGCATATGATACTTGCACCAAACATTGATGAGCAACCCCTGCAGCAACAATATTTTTAGCAATATGACGAGCAGCATAAGCAGCACTACGGTCAACTTTTGATGAATCTTTTCCGGAAAAAGCTCCACCACCATGAGCACCATGTCCGCCATAAGTATCAACTATAATTTTTCTACCGGTTAATCCTGTATCACCATGTGGTCCACCAATTACAAATTTACCGGTTGGATTTACTAATAATTTAAACTCTGTATCAAACAATTTACGCATTTTAGCGGGATACATATTTCTAGTTTGCGGTATTACATATTTTCGTAAGTCAGCAGCAATTTTATCTTGCATTTCTTTATCAGTTTTTGCAAAATCATCGTGCTGAGTCGATATCACAATAGTATCTATTCGTACCGGTTTATTAGTTTTTGAATCATATTCTATAGTTACCTGCGATTTTGAATCTGGTCGTAAATATGGCATAACTTTCATGTTTTTACGCACATACGCCAATCGCTCCAACAAACGATGAGATATATCTAAAGTAAGAGGCATATAAGTAGAGGTTTCATCTACTGCATATCCAAACATCATACCTTGGTCTCCTGCACCTTGGTCATAAGGATTTTCACGTTCTACACCTTGATTTATGTCTGCTGATTGTTCATGTATTGCTGATATTACTCCACAAGAATCTCCATCAAATTTATAGGCAGCTTTATTATATCCTATTTGATTTATAACATCACGAGCTACTTGTTGCACATCAACATAAGCCTTTGACTTAACCTCACCACTCAATACTGTTAAACCTGTTGTAACTAAAGTTTCACATGCAACTTTTGAATTAGGATCTTGTGCTAAAAAAGCATCTAATAATGCATCTGAAATTTGATCGGATACTTTATCCGGATGTCCTTCCGAAACTGATTCGGATGTAAAAAAATAACCCATATACTATGTTTTTAATAATTAATCACTATTAGTAGAAAAATTGGGGGGAATGCTTACACAGTAAATGTACTGTTGGTTTAGCATTTTTTTACCGTGGTTGCAATCAACTCAAATCTTTCCACAATTTTAGAATACAAATATAAAGTATTTTATTATAAAACAAACTATTAAAAAAATTATTCCAACTCAATCTTCCATAAAGGGGGACCTTGCTTACGTTCAATAATCTTGAGAGAATTACCAAATTGATTTTGTAAATTTTGCAATAATTCATCAGAAGCATACATTACAAAAATATCTGTATATGTATGTAAAGGTATCATACTTTTAATATTTTCTTTATTAGCACTAAGCCTTAACACATCAATATTTTCGGAATTACAATTTACCAACACTTCCATTGTATGCATAGGTCCTTCCCAAGGATTTTGCAAACGTATAAAATCAGAAATTACCAATGGTTTCGTTGCTTGTGTAAGGGTTTGTGCGTTATCTACAAATTCTTGTTGCCAATTACCACCAAGGTACCAATATTTTTCTTGAGAAATTGCATACATAGAGTAAATACTAACAGAACTAAGACCTATTATAAATAAAAATGCAATTCCCTTTGACTTATGCATATACGAATAAATTCCGTAAGTGACTAGTAAAATAACAGGGATTGTATTGAATATATAATATCGCCACCAGTGGGTGGTAATAGCATTTCTAACAATATCTAAACCCCAGAAAAATACTAATCCGGGTATTAGAATAAGCAAAACAAACCATGCGGTTTTAGGTGACTCATATTGTATCAATCGTTTGGCAGATACTATTATAAATATAAGTATTATTATATTAAAAATTGTTTCTACAATCATGGCTGTAGTGATAGCACTAAGAACATCGTCCCAGAATAATGTATATTGCAGATAAAATGAAAATGTGCGAACCAAACCTAACACCAAACCCAACAATGGTGCCCACAGAGGCAATCCTTCAAATTTGTGCCACGATAATGATTGATACACTTCTTGTTTGTTGCTATATACATAAAGAAACCACGGAGCATATAATACTATTACAAAAAGAATTACAACAAAAAATCTAATTCGAGCGTGTTTAAAAAACATGAAAACTATAAGCGCATGTTCAAATATAATAAAACCCGAAAGAGTAGATGCATACAATGAAAGAACAGCACATATTCCATATCCTATCCACCATTGATTTTTATTATATAATACTGATTTGAGTAAAAAATAATGAAGTGCAATAAGCAGAAAAGCCCACAACATATAATATCGGAGTTCTTGTGCAAAATAATGAATAAAAGGAGAAACACTAAATAATGCAACAGCTATAAGACCTGCTGCTTGTGAACGAAAAAGTTCTTTGGCTATACCGTATATAAAAGGTAACGAAAGTAAAAATACAAAAACACTAAACAATCTATACCATACCAATGATTCACCAAATATACGATACCAAACGGATAACAGCATATAATGCAAAGGATTTAAATTCATATTATGAATTTGAGCTTGTATTTCACTGACAAACGTTATTTGAGGCTTATTACTATACTGTAAAATACCTTTATAATGAGATATTGGTACTATTGTATTTAATTGAGTACTATCTACATCAAAAAAATTGTCTGCACCTTGAATTTGCAGAACCGTAGCAATTTCATCATACCACATCATTTTGTAATCAATGGCATACCATTTAAATCCTATACCAATAAGAATTATAACTAAATAAAGCCATGGTCGCGAAAGTAGTAATTGGATTGGTTTCATTACAATAATAATTATAAATTGATTACACTCTTTTAATTCCCAACAAACCTAATGATACATAATATCTAAACTGTAAAATCATGGCCGCTTTCTGAGGTTTTGCTTGAATAGTATACCCTAATGCAAGAAGTTTTGAAACTCCCCATTTTATAAGTTCTTTACAAATACTACTGCTATAGGCAACAATATTTGATTTACTTCTAAAATATTCACTCTGCCCTACCCCTATTGCTTGCTTCATTATAAAATCTTTAGTAGTTCTTTGTTGCGGAATTATATGATATACCCAAATATAAGGAACATACCAAATTGCTAATTTATGTTTCTTTAATCTAAAAAATATATCTTTTTCTTCTCCTCCCAATAAATTCTTGCCAGTTCTGCCAAGTTCTGTTTTAAACAAACCATATTGAGTAAATACGCTTTTACGAAATGCCATATTTGCACCTACAGGATATAAATTACGTGTAAATTCTTTTGGTTTTTCACCCAAATTAAGAATCGAAAATAATGGCATTAATTGCTCAGGCATCCATGTGGGACACTGTGTCTCATATTTTGGAAATATTCTACCACCTATAGCTGCACATTCACTATGATTATCAAACCATTCTATAATATTCAACACATAATCTCTGCAAGCTACGGCATCATCATCAATAAAAGCAATTATTTCTCCTTGAGCAACTGCTATTCCTCTATTACGAGCATATGAAAGTCCTTGTTGAGTTTCTTTATAATAATGTACATTCAAATCTCCTTTTTGCTGTAAAAATTCCATACACAACAGTGGCGTAGAATCTGTAGAATTATTATCAATTATAATAATTTCGTAATTATAATAGTTACTTGATTGATCTTTAAGACTCATAAGAGAATCAAGAATATATGATTCTCTGTTGTAAGTACAAATTATAATTGAAACTTTCATAGCATATTTTTATTTCAAAAATACATTTTTTTACCTCATGTATTGTAATATAATATATAGTTTTACAAATTATTAAAATTTGTAGAGTCGAATTTGGCAGTTTTTGTATTTTTGTACGAATTTTAATTTTTCTTTAGCTATGAAAAAAACTACATTCCTTTTTATTGCATTATGTTCTACGTATATAGGTTTTTCGCAGGCAAATGACACCGTAATAAACAAATGGCGAAATGGAAAAATAAGCAGCAAAGGGTATATGCTTGATGGAACAGAACAAGGCACATGGCAATATTGGGATTCACTGGGCAACAAAGTTGAAGAAACAAATTTTTTACGAGGAAGACTCCATGGTAAAAGTACAATTTACTATACAAATGGCAAAAAACATATAGAATCAAATTATAAACTGAACCAATTACATGGAATGTACACCGAATGGGACGAAGCCGGATATATAAAAGTACAAGGATATTATAAAAACCATCAACGGGATAGTTCATGGAAATATTTTTACCCCAACACCAATTTAATGCAGTATGAATATATATACAAAACCAAAGATACTGTATTGTTATGGAATTATTGCTATAGACGTGGTACGTGTACAGTTAGAAATGGTAATGGAACATATGAAGAATATTGGAATGAGTCATCAAATTTAAAAGAAAAAGGGGCATACAAAGACGGATTCAAAGACGGATACTGGGAAATGTATTTTCAAGATGGCAAACTTAAAGGAAAAGGGTCCTATGTACGTGGTGAAAAAGTTGGTAATTGGATAGAATATTATGCTAACGGTACCTTAAAAGAACGAATAGACCACACAAAAGGAACATACGAAACATGGCATCCGAACGGGAAAAAATATATAGTAGGATATTTAAAAAATGATTTGAAAGATTCTGTGTGGCAGTATTGGAATGCCGACGGAGTATTAATTACACGAGCACGATATGTTAAAGGCAATTTAGAAGGCTTACAGGAAAATTGGTTTGCCAACGGAAAACCGTCGTCTACATTTGAATATAAAAACAATCAAAAAAACGGAAAAGCAGTATGGTGGCACGAAACCGGCGAAAAAGATATGGAAGGATACTTTCAAAATGACTTACAACATGGAGACTGGATATATTGGCGCAAAGATGGTGGAATAGGCAATACCGGTAAATACATACAAGGCAAAATGAATGGGCACTGGAAATGGTTTTATGCGAATGGTGCTGTATGGAAAGAAGGTGATTATATAGATGATTTAAAAACCGGTGTATGGATTTTCTATTATGAAAACGGACAAAAAGAACATCAAGGAACTTTTGTAAACGATAAAGAAAACGGTTTGTTTGAACAGTGGTTTGAAAATGGCATGATTAAAACTCGTGGATATTTTGATATGGGTAAAATGACAGGAACTTGGGAAGGTTGGTTCGAAGAGAATCCAAAACAACAAAAATATTCTAACCAATACAAAAATGATTTGCGCCATGGAACATCAAAATATTGGAATGAAGCAGGACTACTTCAATCAGAAAAAAACTATGCAAATGGAGAATTACACGGCACATTTAAAACATACTTTCCTGATGGTAAAATAAATATTAGCGGAGAATATGACAAAGGAAAAATGACCGGCACATGGCAATATTACAATCAATCGGGAACGTGCGAACGAATGATGATATATAAAGACGGGTTACCTAACGGAAAATGGGAAGTTAGATACAAAGAAGGTCCTCTCAAAGAGCAAACACAATACAAAGATGGAGTACGACATGGAAAAACCAAGATGTATGCTCTAAAAGGTGACGTGTTATACTATGCAAAATATAAAAATGGAGAATTAAAAAAGGTGAAAATCGATAACCGACAAAAAACTCCGGGTGTTAAATAATTTACATAAACAATAATGAAAGCTTTAGTTATAATTCCCGCTCGTTACGGGTCTACAAGATTCCCCGGTAAACCATTAGCAATTATACACGGTAAATCAATGATTCAACGTGTATATGAACAAGCTCAACAAGTAGTGCCCGATGTATGGGTTGCAACAGATGATGCACGCATAGAACATGAAGTAAAACGTTTTGGAGGAAAAGCTATAATAACTTCAGTAGAACACCAAAGCGGTACCGATAGACTTGCTGAAGCACTCTCTTCTATTCCCGGTGCATTAAAATATTCAGTTGTAGTAAACGTACAAGGCGATGAACCGTTTATAGCGGCAGAACAAATTCAACAATTAATTCAACTCTTCAAACAACCTGACACACAAATTGCAACCCTTATTAAACCAATTACAAATACCGAAGATTTAATGAATCCTAACAAACCAAAAGTTGTAATTGGAACAAATATGCAAGCATTATATTTTAGTCGTAGTCCTATTCCATTTGTTCGTGATGCAGACAAAATATATTGGCATATAGCTCACCAGTACTACAAACATATTGGAATATATGCTTACAGGCCTCAAATTCTTTTAGATATTACCAAATTAGAACGCTCTTCATTAGAAATTGCAGAAAATTTAGAACAATTACGATGGTTACAAAATAACTATGTGATAAAAACAGCAATTACAGAATATGAAAGCGCATCGGTTGATACGCCTGATGATTTAGAAAAAATACTGAATAAACGCTTTTAAAGACTAATTACAATTCATACTATTGTACAACACATGAAATGTTGTATTTTTGACAATTAAAAAAAAACATGAACGTTCAACAGATAAAACAACGGTTTGGGATAATTGGCAATACAACACGCCTCAACAGAGCAATTGAAACTGCCTTGCAAATTGCACCTACCGATTTGTCTGTACTTATAGTTGGTGAAAGTGGCACAGGGAAAGAAGTTTTTTCACAAATAATTCATCAAAATAGTGCTCGCAAACACAACCAATATATAGCCATAAACTGTGGTGCAATTCCCGACGGAACAATTGATTCCGAGTTATTTGGTCATGAAAAAGGAGCCTTTACCGGCGCTGTTGACAGTAGAAAAGGATATTTTGAAGTAGTTGACGGAGGAACAATTTTTTTAGACGAAGTCGGTGAATTACCTTTGAATACACAAGTTCGTCTTCTTAGAATTTTAGAAGTAGGAGAATATATACGCGTAGGTTCGTCAAAAATTCAAAAAACAAATGTAAGAGTAGTTGCTGCTACAAATGTAAACTTACTTAAAGCTGTAGAAGAAGGTAAATTCAGAGAAGATTTATATTATCGTCTCAATACGGTTCCTATTACTATTCCTCCATTACGAGAAAGAAAAGAAGATATACCCCTTCTTTTTAAAAAATTTGCAAACGACAGTTCAGAAAAATATGGCATTCCACCATTACGACTTGATCAAGCTGCTACCGATTTATTAATTTCGTATAATTGGCCGGGAAATATCCGACAACTAAAGAATCTTGCAGAACAAATGTCAATTTTAGAAAAAGAACGAAATATTACCTTTTCAGTTCTTAAATCTTACATTCCGCAAAACTATGATACCCGATTACCTGCCATAGTTCCAAAAGATTCGGAACAAGCAAATTATGCTTCGGAACGTGAAATCTTGTTCAAATTATTGTTCGACATGAAAAAAGATATGAACGAACTCAAAAAATTAGTTCACGATATAATAAATGGCAATCAACACAATATACATATAAGCACAGAACAAGCACAAAATTTACATAAAATATTTGAAACAGAAATGCCGGTATTTGATGCTCAACAAAATCAATCATATGAAGTTTCAAAACCATTTATTTCAACCGTTAGAACTGACGAAAACATTATTGATACCCATGAAGTAGTAGAAGAATCATTATCATTGGTATCAAAAGAAATTGATTTCATAAAACGAGCTCTTGCCAAACACAAAGGCAAACGAAAATTAGCAGCTCAGGAATTAGGGATTTCTGAACGCACATTATATAGAAAAATTAAAGAATATAATATTGAAGAATAACATCATTATAAGTATTTGTTGCATACTATTGGTTGCATCGTGTTCGGTTAAATATTCATTTAGCGGAGCATCAATAGCGCCCGAAATCAAAACATTTTCGGTAGCATATATCGAAAATCAAGCACCTACTAAACAAGCTACTCTCAGCGATGTATTTACAGAAGGGTTAAAAGAAAAAATTAGAACAAATACTCGACTTTCAATGGTAAATAATTATGGCGATATTCTATTTGAAGGTGCCATAGTAGATTATTCTGTAAATTATTTAGGAGTAACAGCATCACAACTAGCGGCAAGTAACAGATTAACAATAACTGTAAAAATTACATGCACAAACACTAAAGAACCTAAAAAAAGTTTCGAAAAACAATTTTCAAGATATTATGATTTTGATGCCATGCAAAATATTTCAACTATTGAAACAGCAGCTATCAAACAAATATCAGATCAAATAATTGAGGATATATTTTTAGAAGCATTTGCTAATTGGTAAAAATACACTATTTTTATAGCATGAATAGCGAGCTTTTTATACAATGTATTAAAAATCCTTTAGAAATAGATTCATCTGCAACAGCAGAACTCGAAAAACTATTGGAAGAATTTCCGTATTTTCAAACTGCACATCTTTTATATGTTCGCGGTCTTAAAAATAATAAAAGCATACGTTTCAATAATCAACTTAAAATAGCAGCAACATATGCCGGTAACCGTGCAAAATTGTATGAATTGCTACACATTGAAGATACAATTATAGTAGATCAAATAGAAACTGTTCAAACTATTCATCCACAAGCGGCAATAGCCGATGAAGTAGCAACAATTACACAAGATTGTAATATTGACCAAGAAACTTCGATTATTGAAATAATTGAAACAAAATCAATAGAAAATACCTCTGTTAATCAAAATAATGAACAATTTATAGTAGAACCTGAATATACTAATACTATAAAAAATTATGTAACAACTCAAGAAGAAACTATTACAAAAGATGATATCTCTGCTATTGAAAAAACTGAAATTCCAATACAAAACATTGAATTCCGTTCATTAGAAGACATAGAACTTGACGACGATGTATATGAATTACCAAACAATACAACTATAGAAAATGACGTTACCGGTAACTCTGTTGAAATACTTTTAGATTCAACACAAAAAGAAAGTGTAAATAGTTCAATACCTAGCATTTCCGTTGAAGATTCAACTGAAAAAACATCAGAAACACACATAGAATTGACAGAAACTATTGAGCAACAAGAACCTGTTTTAAAACAATTGTCAGAAAAGGAACAACCAACTCAAGAACTATCATTAGCCGATATTATTTTACAACGTATACAAAAAATTAAAGAACAAGAAAGTCAAAACAATACAAATAAAGAACGACCACTATTTAGTATTCACGACATTACCGAACACAATACGGCTGAAACTACACCTATACAAACTAATACCCATATACAAATTGAAACATCTACTAAAAATGATGAGCCAACTATAGATACTCTTCCTTCATCTTCTATCAATTCAACTGATAATACAATTGAACAACAAGATTTATTATCATTTTCGTTTACAGAACAAGTTGATGAAACACCGGAAGAAACAACAAATATCCCTGAACTTGAAAAAAATTATGCGGTATCAACCGAAATGTGGTTTAAAGACGAAGAATTACAATTTGAAACATTTGACCAAAATAATTTAATAGATAAATTTCTTGCTCGCGAACATACAATAAAACCGGATTTAAACAAAGCTATTGAAAACCAAGAAGATATATCGCAACAAAGTGTAAAAGAAGGTGAATATTTATCAGAAACATTAGCAAAAATATATGTGCAACAGAAAAATTTTGATAAAGCTATTCAAATCTATAAAAAATTAAGTTTGAAATATCCCCAAAAAAGTATTTACTTTGCAAACCAAATTATAGAATTAGAAAAAAAATTAAAAGAATAACAATATGGGCTCAGTTTTAATAAACATTTTAATAATTGCAACAAGTATTTTACTTGTATTAATTGTATTAGTTCAAAATTCAAAAGGTGGCGGTTTAGCATCAAATTTTTCATCATCAAATCAAATTATGGGTGTTCGTAAAACAACCGACTTTTTAGAAAAAGCAACATGGGTTTTGGCTATAGCTTTAGTTGTATTTTGTATAGTTGCTACTACATTGTTACCTAAACAAACTACTATTGAAAAACGTTCATTCTTTGAAGACAATGTACCCGAAAATGCAGCACAAGTTCCACAGGGTATTCAAACAGCTGAAGGAGTACAAGGAGAACAATAATAAAAATTATATATATGTAAAAAATGTCAGCATGTCATATATGCTGACATTTTTTTTATCACAGAAATAGCAGTTAATTACTATTTTAAGCATCCCTATCTTTGTTTTAGCTATTTTAAAACTGACAAAAATTCAATTTTTTTTAAAAAAAACTCAATGGCATAAAAAATGAAACTGCGTGTGCCAAAAATTACAGTGTTTAACAATTAAATATTTTGACATATGGCAGAAATTAAAGGAAGACCACTTGCAGGAAAGGTCTTAGTAAAACCACTTGAAGCAGAACAAAAAACTGCAGGAGGAATTATAATTCCTGATTCAGCAAAAGAAAAACCTCTACAAGGTACTGTAGTTGCAGTAGGAAAACCCAAAAAAGACGAAGAAATGGAAGTAGCAGTTGGAAATACTGTATTATATGGTAAATATGCAGGCACTGAAATTAGCATTGAAGGTGATTCATATTTATTACTTTCTCAATCTGATATATTACTTATTTTATAATTCCGTTCAATTTATTAAATAATACACAATTATGGCAAAAGATATAAAATTTGACATTGATGCTCGTGACTCTTTAAAACGTGGAGTTGATGCATTGGCAAACGCAGTGAAAGTTACATTAGGCCCCAAAGGACGTAATGTAGTAATTGAAAAAAAATTTGGTGCACCACAAATTACTAAAGATGGTGTAACAGTAGCAAAAGAAATTGAATTGGCAGATCCATTTGAAAACATGGGTGCACAAATGGTAAAAGAAGTTGCATCAAAAACTAATGATAATGCAGGTGATGGTACTACTACAGCAACAGTGCTTGCACAATCAATTGTAAGTGTAGGTCTTAAAAACGTTGCAGCCGGTGCAAACCCAATGGACTTAAAACGTGGTATAGATAAAGCAGTAGCTGCAGTAGTAGCAAGTTTAAATGCTCAAGCAGAAACAATACCCGGTGATGGCGACAAAGTAAAACAAGTTGCAACTATATCGGCTAATGGCGACGAAGAAATAGGCGGATTAATAGCAGAAGCTATGAAACGTGTTAAAAAAGAAGGTGTAATTACTGTAGAAGAAGCAAAAGGTACAGAAACTACGGTAGAAGTAGTAGAAGGTATGCAATTCGACAGAGGATATCTTTCGGCATATTTTGTAACTGATACAGAAAAAATGCAAGCAGTATTGGAAAATCCATATATCTTAATTTACGATAAAAAAATATCGTCAATGAAAGATTTATTACCAATACTTGAGCAAAGCGTGCAAACCGGTCGTCCATTATTAATAATAGCAGAAGATGTAGATGGCGAAGCACTTGCAACATTGGTTGTAAATAAATTACGCGGTTCATTAAAAATTGCAGCAGTAAAAGCTCCGGGATTTGGTGATAGACGTAAAGAAATGTTACAAGATATTGCTATATTAACAGGAGGAACAGTAATTTCTGAAGAAACAGGTCTTAAATTAGACGCGGCAACTCTTGATATGTTAGGTCGTTGCGAAAAAGTTTCTATTGACAAAGACAACACAACCATAGTTAATGGAAATGGAGAAAAAGCACAAATAGATGCTCGTGTAAATCAAATTAAAGCTCAAATAGCAACTACTACATCTGACTACGATAAAGAAAAACTACAAGAACGCCTTGCTAAACTTGCAGGTGGAGTTGCAGTATTGTATGTAGGTGCTGCTACCGAAGTTGAAATGAAAGAGAAAAAGGATCGAGTTGACGATGCTTTAAGTGCAACACGTGCTGCGGTAGAAGAAGGAATTATTCCCGGTGGTGGAGTTGCCTTTATTCGTGCACAAGAAGCACTTGACAAATTACAAGGTGCTAATGAAGATGAAAATACCGGTATTCAAATAATTCGCCGAGCTATAGAAGAACCTCTTCGTCAAATAGTAGCAAACGCGGGTGGTGAAGGTTCTGTAATAGTTCAAAAAGTTCGCGAAGGAAAAGGTGATTTTGGGTATAATGCTCGTGAAGAACGATTTGAAAACTTAAAAGCAGCCGGTATTGTAGATCCTAAAAAAGTTACTCGTATAGCATTGGAAAATGCAGCATCAATTGCAGGAATGCTATTGACAACCGAATGTGTATTGGCAGAACAAAAGAAAGATGAACCTGCTATGCCAATGGGTGGAGCTCCCGGCATGGGAGGAATGGGCGGCATGATGTAGTTTTTAGCTACCCTATATATATTCAAAAAGGGTCTTGCAACAGTAGTTGTAAGGCCTTTTTTTATATCTTATAGTTTATAACATACAACAATATGATACCATTCTGTGTATTAAACTACAAATTATACATTTTGATTCAATAAAAAAACTATTTTTGCAATACAACAAACTTGTAAAACTACAATGGAACAAACAAAACGCATAGCAGTTTTTCCGGGAAGTTTTGATCCGTTTACAATTGGACACAAAGCTATTTTAGACATGGCTTTACCTTTATTTGACACAATAATAGTTGCAATAGGGGTAAATTCTGAAAAAAAAGATTTTTTTCCTATTGAAAAAAGAATAAACCATATTCTTTCTATTTATACAAACAATCCAAAAATACAAGTTGAAACATATACATCGTTGACTATTGATTTTTGTAAACTCAAAAATGCAATGTTTATATTACGAGGACTACGAAATACAACCGATTTTCAGTTTGAAAAATCTATAGCACAAATGAATAGACAACTTTCGCCAAATATTGAAACAGTGTTTTTAGTTACTCCTCCCGAATATGGACATGTTTCATCTACAATAGTTCGAGAACTTATTCGTTATGGAGCTGATATTTCTAAATATATTCCGGGGAACATTGATTGATGATTATGAAGTTTTTTAGTTTTGTATTATTTACTTTTTTTTCTTTCTTATACTCATTTTCACAAGATACAACAACAATATTTGCTTGCGATAGAGAATATGCAAACATGCATATTGATGTATATAAATATTCCGATTATTTTACCAAAATAGAAGAAAAAGTAGGTTCATTCAATGTAGATAGTTTAGGTTGTTTCACATTCTCATTTCCCAATAATACAACACAAGAAATATTTATGTACTTAGGTATTTACAAAGTGTTTTTGTTTGCCGAACCGGGAATGACCTATGAACTTGCAATGCCTCCATTTGAAGAAAAAACACTTGCCGAAGAATTAAATCCATATTTTGTTCCCCAAGATTTAAGTTTTGGAGTTAAAAACAATCTTGATCCTCACGAAATCAACATGCTTATTCTTTCGTTTAACGCTATTTATGAATCATTTGTTAGTATGAACTTTCAATATATTTATTCGTTACGCGACAAACGTATAGTTGATGTATTAGAACAACAAATAGACAGCGCTTTTGATGCACATGAAGTTGATACATTTTTTAATGCTTACAAAAATTATCAAATTTATAATTTACGGTTTATGGCGTACCAACGAGATAGAATGGCTATGACTCGTCGTCATTATCTAAATAAACCGTTCTATTATTATAATCCTGCATATGTAAATTTTTTCCAAAATATGTGGAAAAACTACATAAACAATAACCATATGAAAGATATGGGTAAAGATATAAAAGTTGCAATAATATATGGCAAAAGTCCAACTATGTTTAAAGAAGCAATGGAAAAATATATACCATTTAGAAATGATACTCTCAAAGAATTATTTTTACTGCAATGTTTAGATGATTGCTTTAAAGATCCTGATATATTTCCGCGAGCTCCCGTTATACAAACTTTAGACTCATTAATACTTATGACTAAAGTCCCCGAACATGCTCTTATTGCTCAAAATATTAAGAAAAAAAGAACTGTTTTAGCCCAAGGAGATCTTGCTCCGGATTTTGTATTGTATAACCAAGACAGTGTAGCATATTCATTAAGTCAATTTGCAGGGAAATATGTGTACTTAAATTTTTGTCGTTCCGAAAACTATGCATGTATTCAAGATTACAAAGTAATGCAAAAAATGAACGAAAAAACAAAACGAGAACTCCAAATTGTAACGCTCTGTTATGAGAAAGATTTTGAAACATTTAGAAATTTTAAACGAAAAAATCCTCAATACAAATGGATATTTTTATATGCCGGCGACCATCCCGAAATTAAAGATTATTACAAATTTAAAGCAACTCCATCGTATATGCTTATAGACAAACAAGGCAAAATAGAATTACAAAATGCACCCTCTCCAATTGATAACTTTCAAGAAAAATTTGCACAAATTCTTATAGCAAAACGCAAAGAAGAATTAGAATTGAAACGGAAACAACGTTTATATCAAACATGGTAAGATTTTTTGGGGTTAACAATCATTAAATTTATATCAATCAACGGAAAGATTACAATATTTTACGCGTTTTGAAAGAAAAATTTAACTACTTTTGTGCAATTATAATTTAACAAAAGCAGTATGTCATTTGAATCAGAAAGAATAGTATCGGAAGGGTTAACATTTGATGATGTGTTACTTGTTCCTGCGTATTCGGAGGTATTGCCTCGCGAAGTAGATGTAACTTCAAAATTATCGAAGAATATTGTATTAAACAGTCCTATTGTATCTGCAGCTATGGATACCATTACCGATTCGCGACTGGCTATAGCTCTTGCACGACAAGGCGGTATAGGAATAATTCATAAAAACATGAGTATAGAACAACAAGCACGTGAAGTAAAACGCGTAAAACGTTCTGAAAATGGTATGATTTACGACCCAATAACAATATTGCCTGATGCTACAGCACAAAATGCATTAGATTTAATGACAGAATTTAAAATTGGAGGTATACCGGTAGTTGATACTAATAAAAAATTATTGGGTATTGTAACCAATCGTGATTTACGGTTTGAATCTAATATGCAACGAAGCATATCAGATATTATGACAAAAGACAATCTCATTACAATAAAACAAAGTGATGACGTATCAAAAGCCGGAGATATTCTACAAACATACAAAATTGAAAAACTGCCGGTAGTTGATGATAATAATATATTAGTTGGATTACTTACTTATAAAGATATATTTAAAGCAAAAGATAACCCAAGAGCTTGTAAAGACAAAAAAGGCAGACTCCGAGTAGGAGCATCAATAGGCGTATCGGCCGATACGTTTCAACGACTTGAAGCACTTGTGCTTGCCGATGTTGATGTGGTAGTAATAGATACAGCACATGGTCATTCACGCGGGGTAATAGAAACACTACGCAAAGCTAAACAACTATATCCTCATATAGATTTTGTAGCAGGAAATATTGCAACTCCCGAGGCAGCTTTGGCATTGGTAGAAGCAGGTGCTGACGCTGTAAAAGTAGGAATAGGTCCCGGTTCTATATGTACTACCAGAGTAATAGCAGGAGTTGGTGTTCCTCAATTATCGGCAATTTTTGCAGTTGCAAAAGCATTAGAAAAAACTGATGTCCCTGTAATAGCAGACGGCGGTATTCGTTATTCGGGAGATATAGTAAAAGCTTTAGCCGCAGGAGCAAGTTCTATAATGGCAGGTTCTTTATTTGCCGGATTAGAAGAATCTCCGGGTGAAACTATTATTTTTCAAGGCAGAAAATTCAAAACATACAGAGGTATGGGTTCTGTAGAAGCTATGCAAGAAGGATCTAAAGACAGATATTTTCAAGATGTGGAAGATGATATTAAAAAATTAGTTCCCGAAGGTATTGCTGCCCGAGTACCATACAAAGGAACTTTGGCAGAAACTGTTTACCAACTTATAGGTGGATTGCGAGCAGGAATGGGATATTGCGGTGCTCGTAATATACAAGAATTACATAAAGCAAAATTTGTAAAAATTACAAATGCAGGACATACAGAAAGTCATCCCCATGATGTTACTATTACTCGTGAAGCTCCTAATTACAGTAGAGAATAATTGTTTTATGCTATTTTAATTATTGTATTTAATATGAATAAACACACCATTTTTTTATTTCTTGCTTTACAGTTTGCATCGCATTTTTTATGTGCACAACATATTCATATACCTGATTCAATAAAAAATAAAATATTACTTACTGTTGATACTGCAAAAATAACAACCGATGAATTTGTTTGGTTTTATAATAAATACAATTCATATCTGGATTCATCACTTAAAGTTGGAATAGATGAATCAATGCAATTATTTATTGATTATAAAATGAAAATAATTGATGCAGAAAGACAAAAACTTGATACAACACAAAAATTTAAAGATGAGTTTTATTCATATATTAAATCAACTGCAAAACCTTATTTATTTAATGACACGTTAGAGCACTTAGCAAAAGTTCAAGCATATGAACGATTGTTTACCGATTATCATATTTCACATATTTTTGTTCGAGCAAATAAATTTAGCAATCCTAAAGATACTTTAACAGCATATCAAAAAGCTCTTAAACTCAAAAAAGAATTATTATCGGGAGCTGATTTTGCTAAATATGCTCAATTATATTCCGATGATACATTTACAAAAGACAAAGGTGGAGATATGGGATATATTACGTCTATGCTTCTACCTTTACCATATGAAAATGCCGTGTATGCTGCAAAAAAAGGAGATTTAATAGGTCCGGTATGTACCGATCAAGGATATTATATAACCAAAATACATGATATCAGACCTACAAAAGGTCAAGTAAAAGCATCTCTTATTATAATTTATCACGACTCAAAACATGCCGATTCTATAGCAAAAGCACGATTAATCGCTGATACTGTATACAATAGATTAATGGCCGGTGAATCTTTTGAAACATTAAGTGATATATATAATTCTAATCAAAAATTAGCATCTTCAAAAGGTGATATTGGCTGGCTCGATAATTCTACACGGTATGAACCTCAACTAAAAGAAGCTTTATTTACTCTTACCAATATTGGCGATATTACTAAACCTTTGAATTTTGACTACGGTATTGTAATAGCAAAACTTACCGACAAAGCAGAATTAGGAGATATACATTCATATGTAAAAACTATTAACAAAAATTTCAAAAAAGATGAAAGTAGAAAAAATATTGTAAAAGATGTTTTTTATGCTCAATATAAAAAAATAGCACCTTATAAGGAAATAAGTAATAATGTAGCCGAATTTATTACACTAGTTGATAATTCTATTTTACTTTCTAAATGGACAAAACCTACATTTACCAATAATAAAGTATTATTTACTATTGGTTCAGAACAATATCGCTATACGGATTTTGCCGATTATTTAGTTGAATATCAAAAAACGAAAAACATTGGCGAAAAAGAAGTATTGGTTCGATATAGATTGAATGAATATGTAAATAAAATGCTTGAACAACATGCTATTCAAACACTTCATACCCGAAATCAGGAATTTGCTCGCATAATGCAAGAATACCATGATGGTATGATTATATATGAATTACTAAACAATGAAGTGTTCCAAAAAGCAAATTCTGATACTATTGGTGTTTATACATGGTATACCAATCATACTAACGATTATTTACAAAAAGAAGGAGTTCGTGTAACTTATTTTATTTGTAAAAATGAAAAAATTATAAAAAAAATAATTCCTCTTATAGAAAAACAACAGGTTCAAAAATATAATGACCAATATATAGTTAAAACTATCAATAAAAAAGCGATGGACAATGTTTTGCTTGATTCAGCAGAATATTATAAAGGCGACAATAATTTTATTGATAGTTTAGAATGGAAAAAAGGTTCATATCACATAATATCCGGAAACAAAATACTTGTAATCAAAGATATAATACCTATAAAACCTATGACTTTTGAATCGTGTAAAAACGCTGTAATTTCTGATTATCAAAATTATTTAGAAGAACAATGGATTCAAAGTCTTCGAAAAAAATATACATATACTCTTAATGATACTTATTTTAATATAATTCTTTCAAAAAACCCAACCGAATGAAAAAATTATTTAAAGGTTTTTTAATTCTAATACTTATTGTATCATGCAATAGAAATAAAAATACCGATGACCAACTATTGCTTGCCGAAGTAGGTGAACATACTCTATATAAAAAAGAAGTATTAGAAAGTTTACCAAAAAATATTTCATCACAAGATAGTATTGCTTTTATAAAAAACTATACCGATGCATGGGTGCGAAATAAATTATTATATGAAAAAGCTATATCAAATATTCACGATAAAGATGGTACTATTGAAGGACAAGTTGCAAGATTTAGAGAACAATTATATATCACGGCATATGAACAATTATTTTCAAACCAAAAATTAGATACTATAATACCTCAAAACCAAATAGACGAATATTATTCAAACCATAAACAAGAATACATACTGAATGTAGATGTAGTTAAACCAATTTTTGCAGTAATTCCTAAACAAAAGCTAACTACGAAAATCAAAAAGTATTTTTATAGTAAAGACATAGATGAATTTGATATATTTAAAGATTTTGTTTACGAAAACTCACAGAAATTTTATTTAGGCAAAGACTGGGTTGTGCTTGAACAGCTCAAACAAGAAGTTCCGGTAGAACTTATTTCAAATGCAAATATATTTGACTCAAAAGGTATCATTTTAGAAGATTCTCAATATGCATACTGTATTAAAATTACAGAATATGTGAAGGCCGGGAATCCAAAACCAAAAGAAATGGCATATGAAGAAATTGCCACTATTTTATTACACAAACGCAAAATAGAATTACTCAAATCAATGAGAAATAAACTATATCAAGATGCGTTACACAAACAATATTTTCAAACGTATTATTAAAGAAACTTCATGAAATTTTTAACCATTTTACAGAGTATTGTTGTTATTTGTTTAAGCATTACAACACAAGCTCAATCACCAATAGTTATAGATCAAATAATTGCAGTGATTGGCGATGAAATGATAAAGCAATCTGATATTGATAATCAGGCTATTCAAATGAAACAATTTGGAGCAAAAGACAATGACATAAAACCTTGCAAAATTTTTGAAGATATGCTTTTTCAAAAGCTACTTGTTCACCAATCTAAATTAGATAGTATACAAGTATCTGACAGTGAAATTGATGCTGAGATTAATAGAAGAATTGAAATGTTTATTGGCGAAGCAGGTAGTTTACAAAAATTAGAAACATTTTACGGTAAAACAGAACTCGAAATAAAAACAGAATGGCGTCCACTTATCAAAGAACAAATTTTAGCACAACGTGTTCAAAGTTCTTTAACCGGTAAAATTGAAGTTTCTCCTAATGAAATTAGAAAATATTTTTTAGGACTTAATCCGGATAGTATTCCAACCATACCACTACAATACGAATATGCTCAAATAGTTATAAAACCTACACTAACAGATACCGAAGAATCAGAAATTAAAAAGAAACTGGAAGAAATAAGACAACGAGCTATAAAAGGTGAAAATTTCTCAAAATTAGCAGTTTTATATAGCGACGATACTGAAAGTGCTAAAAGGGGAGGATTACTTGGCGACTATGTTTCACGTGGCGAATTAGTTCCTGAATTTGCTGCTGCAGCTTTTAGACTTAAAGAAGGTGAAATTTCAAGAATTGTAAAAACCAATTATGGATATCATATTATTCAAATGATAGAGTTGAAAGGTGAAAAAGCAAAACTAAAACATATCTTACTACGCCCAAAACCAAGCATGGCAACCATTCAAAATACAGGCAAAAAAGCCGATAGTGTGTATGCATTGTTACGCGATACTCTCAAATTTGAACGAGCTGCTTTGCTCTATTCATCTGATGAAAAAACTAAATATAATGGTGGTAAATATATAAACCCATATACAAACTCATCAAAATTTGAAGTGCAAATGATAGAGCCAACAATATTGCATACTATTAAAAATTTACAACCCGGACAAATTACAGAACCTATACTTACATATGATGAAACAGGTATGCAGGTATATAAAATTTTTAAATTAATATCTATTACTCCTGAACATAAAGCAACTCTGCTTGATGATTATCAAACTATAAAAGAAAAGGCTTTGCAGGAGAAAAAACAAAAAGCAATAGCTCAATGGATAGCCAACAAACAAGAAACTACGTATATTTCAATACCTAATTCTAAATATTCTAATTGTGCATTTAAATACAATTGGAAAAAATAAAAATAGACTATGAATATAGCTGTAATAGGAATTGGTGGTATAGGTGGATATATAGGAGCTTATTTAGCAAAACACTATACCAAAACCAACGAACATACTATTACATTTATACAACGAGGTGTTCATGGTGAAACAATTGCCAATCAAGGTTTAACATTTATTGCAAAACAAACGTTTATTACTCATCCACATGCTATTTATAGTACTCCATTAGAAAATAATATATTTGACATTGTGTTTTTTTGCGTAAAAAGTAAAGATTTAGAATCAACTGCTCGTGATTTTAGTAACCACATGCATGCAAATACTGTATGTATAAGTTTACTAAATGGTGTAAATAATGCAAAACGACTTGAAACAGTTTTACCACATCATAGAATACTTGATGGTTGTATATACGTTAGTGCTGCTATTACTGCTCCGGGGGTAGTAACCCAAAAAGGTGGATCGGGGCTTATATATTTTGGACCAACTAATAAAAAAATACGTGACATAGACACACAGATATTTTCAATACTTCAACAAGCATCTATTAAAAGTGAATTATCCACCGATATTACCACCGAAGTTTGGAGAAAATATTTGTTTATATGTCCATTTGCAACAATGACCTCGCTCTATAATTTACCAATAGGTGTTCTTATACGTAAACCGGAATTGTTCAATCAAACACAATCGCTAATGCAAGAAATTGTAAATCTTGCAACAATACACAAAGCACATCTTACTACAAACGATATAGATTCTGCAATAGAATTAGCATTTAAAATTCCTGAACAAACTCCTACTTCAATGCAACTTGATATATATGCAGGCAAACAACCCGAATTAGAAGTGTTTACGCAATATGTAGTATCCGAATCTAAAACACTTGGTATTGATTGCCCAACACATTCCATGCTTTTATCCTTACTTAAAGATGTTATAAAAAAACAGGTATATCATGGCTAAAAAATATTATGTTGTTTGGAAAGGACACCAAACAGGAATATTTACATCGTGGAATATGTGCAAACCATTGATAGAAGGTTATAAAGGAGCTGTTTATAAATCATTTGATACTTATGAAGAAGCTAAAGAAGCTTTTGAAAATCAACAATCACAAACTATACGCAACCAACATTTATCTAAAAAACAACGAATAATTACTGCATATCCAATTCAAGACAGCTTAGCCGTAGATGCCGCATGCAGTGGTAACCCGGGACCTATGGAATATAGAGGTGTATATGTTAAAACCGGGCAAGAACTTTTTAAAATTGGACCATTACAAGATGGGACAAATAATATTGGAGAATTTTTAGCAATTGTTCATGGCTTGGCTTATTTACAAAAAATTCAATCAAACATACCTATTTATACAGATTCTGTAACTGCTTTGAGTTGGATAAAAAACAAACACTGTAAAACTACAGTAAGTGAAACTTCTCGCAACGAAAAAATTTTTGAACTTATTGACAGAGCAGAACATTGGCTTACACACAATACGTATAACAACCAAATTTTAAAATGGGACACTCAACACTGGGGTGAAATTCCTGCAGATTTTGGAAGAAAATAAATTATTTCAAAATTCTTTTTGCTATTTCTATATCATGCTTAATTGCAGATTGAAGTTCTTGCAATGAATCATACTTTTGTTCATCGCGAATTCGTTCAACAAAATATACTCGAATATATTGATTATACAAATCGCTATCAAAATCAAGCAAATGAACTTCAATAGTTGGTTTAGTATTATGTTCATCAATTGTAGGATTAAGCCCTACACTTGTTACCGATTTATATACAACATTATTATACAACACCCGAGTAACATAAACACCAATAGCCGGAATAAGTTTATATTCAGATTCGGGTAACACATTTGCTGTTGGAATACCTATAGTGCGACCAATTTTTCGCCCTTGTTGAACAGTACCTGCAATAGAATACGTATAGCTTAAATATTCGCCGGCTTTATGTACATCGCCTATTTGCAATGCATGCCTCACTTTTGTTGAACTTATATTTACCTGTTCCAATGTAAATGCCGGAATTTCTTGAACATCAAATCCCAATTGAATACCAAGTGACTTCATGAGTGCAAAATCACCTTGACCGTGTTTACCATATCTATGATCATAACCTATAATTACCTTTGAAGCTCCAATTCCTTTATGTAAAATTTCAACAACATAATCATGAGCTGAATATTGAGAAAATTCATGCGTAAATGGCAGAATTATACAATGGTCTATACCTATTTCAGCCAGTAACGATAATTTTTCATCTAAGGTTGATAACATTTTAAAATCATGAGTTTTACCAAAAAACACCTGAGGGTGTGGCCAAAAAGTAAGAACAACAGATTCTCCGTTAATTACCGATGCTTCTAACATTACATGTTGTAACAATGCCCTATGGCCAACATGCACACCATCGAACATACCTATAGTTACAACAGCATTAGTAGCAGAAAAATCTTTAAGAGAATGATAAATATTCATTGTTTGAAAAAGGTTTTTAATCATTCAGTTTTAGTACTGCCAAAAATGCTTTTTGAGGCACTTCTACATTACCAACTTGCTTCATACGTTTTTTACCTTTTTTCTGTTTTTCAAGCAATTTTCGTTTACGAGAAATATCACCACCATAACATTTTGCAGTAACATCTTTACGAACAGCTTTTACCGTTTCACGAGCAATAACTTTACTCCCTATTGCTGCTTGAATAGCAACATCAAACTGTTGTCGAGGAATTAACTCTTTTAATTTTTCACAGATTTTTTTACCAAACTCATACGCATTACTAGTATGAATTAAAGCAGAAAGAGCATCTACAGGTTCACCATTCAACAAAATATCGAGTTTTGCTAATTTTGATTCTCTATAACCAATTACATGATAATCAAACGATGCATATCCCTTTGAAATACTTTTCAGTTTATCATAAAAATCAAAAACTATTTCACCTAAAGGCATTTCAAAGGTTACTTCTACCCTATTACCGGTCATATATGTTTGACTCTTTAAAATACCACGTTTGCCTATACACAAACTCATAATAGGACCAATATATTCGGCATTTGTAATAATTTGGGCATGAATATACGGTTCTTCTATATAATCAATTTTTGAAGGGTCGGGTAAATCGGTGGGGTTATTTACAACTATTCGTTCTTGTTTTTTTGTATAACATACATACGACACATTTGGAGTAGTTGTAATTACACTCATATCAAACTCTCTGTCCAAGCGTTCTTGAATAATTTCCATGTGTAACAATCCAAGAAATCCACAACGAAATCCAAAACCAAGAGCCAATGAAGATTCCGGTTCATAGGTTAATGAAGCATCATTTAATTGCAATTTTTCCATTGAAGCACGCAATTCTTCATAATCTTCGGTATCAATGGGATAAATACCTGCAAAAACCATCGGTTTTACATCTTCAAAACCTGAAATTGCTTTTTCACAAGGATTTAGTGTATGTGTTATAGTGTCACCAACCTTTACTTCTTTTGAAGTTTTAATACCGGAAATAATATACCCCACATCTCCTGTTCCTACCATGTCACGAGGAATCATATCCAATCTGAGAATACCAACCTCATCGGCCTCGTATTCTTTTTTAGTATTTACAAATTTTACTTTATCACCTTTTCGTATTACACCATTTACTACTTTAAAATAGGCAATAATTCCTCGAAACGAATTAAAAACCGAATCAAAAATCAATGCCTGTAACGGAGCATCGGGACTACCTTTTGGCGATGGTACTTTTTCAACAATTGTTTCTAATATTTTATCTACTCCCAATCCTGTTTTACCACTTGCTTCAAGAATATCTTCACGTTTACAACCAATCAATTCTACTATTTGGTCTTTTACTTCCTCGGGCATAGCACTGGGTAAATCCATTTTATTAAGCACCGGAATAATTTCCAAATCATGCTCAATAGCTAAATATAAATTTGAAATTGTTTGAGCCTGTATACCTTGGGTAGCATCTACAATAAGGAGAGCACCTTCGCATGCTGCAATAGAACGAGAAACTTCATACGAAAAATCAACATGCCCCGGAGTATCTATTAAATTCAATGTATATGTTTCGCCTTTATATACATAATCCATTTGAATAGCATGACTTTTTATGGTAATACCGCGTTCACGTTCCAAATCCATATTATCGAGCACTTGCTCTTGTGCATCACGTTCTGATATGGTATTGGTTACTTCAAGCAGCCTATCGGCTAATGTACTTTTACCATGATCAATATGTGCTATAATGCAAAAATTACGAATATACTTCATGAGTTCTTATAAAATTGTATAAAAATTTGCTATTCAACTGTGTATATACAAATATATGCACTCCATTTAGCAGCATTTGTTTCTTAAGCCGCAAATATAATAAAAAACATTCGCAAATAGTACGCATAAAAAAATAGGCATTTGAAAGTATAATTTCTTGTTTTTTTATATATTTGTAACATATAGAGTAGAAACAAGACAGACATTTTATTACAAAACACATGAAAAAGAATCTTTTTTTTCTTTTATATCTTTTTCTTAGTATAATCAGTATATCCTCTATTGCTTATTCTCAGACTGTACCTACAGACTCTTTATTTAGTATTTCATTTGATGAATTAATGAATATGAAAGTAAGCAGTGGCTCAAAAATAGTACAACGTGCTAATGAGGTAAATGCAAAAGTAAAAATAATAACATGCGATGATATTCAAAAACGAGGCTACAATACAATAGATGAGGTTTTACAAGACTTGCCGGGATTTCAATCTAGAAATATTCAAAGTATAAACAGTTATATTTTTTGACGAGGAATTCCCAATCAAAATAATTTAATGCTTCTATTAATTGACGGAATTCAAATAAACGAACTCAATTCAGGAGGTTTTTACGGTGGCGCTCAGTACAATTTAGATAATGTTGAGCGTATTGAAATTGTATATGGACCTGCTTCGGTAGTATATGGAACCAACGCTGTAAGTGGAGTTGTAAATATAATAACAAAAAAACCGGTTACTTCACAAGGCTTAGATGTACATGCTCATACAGGAACTTTTAATACCAAAAAAATTCAAACAGGATACGGATATTACAATGCTCAACAAGATGTAGGTGTTCGTGTTTCGGCTCAAAAAAAATATACTGAAAAAGGTAATTTTGGTGGTTCGCAAGGATTATTCAATTGGTCTGACAGTGTTTATAATTTTGAGAACGACATAAGCGTTGATGCTAAAATTACTTATAAATCACTCACATTTGGCACCAATTATTTACAAAAACAAAGTTCAGTAAATCTCTATTATCGAACAGTAGGTACAGCATTTAAAGAAGGTGAATCACTCTGGAACATAGGATTCTTAAATTCATATATAACCTATGACATAAAACCAACAGCAAAAACCATTTTTACTCACAATACCTATTATAGAAATACTACATTGTATCCAAATACTATAGCATACATAACAGATACAGCTCAATTGCGATGTTTTCGCCCTAATTATTTAATAGGTACAGAATTAATTGGCAAACAACAAATAACTGACAACCTAAAATGTATTAATGGAATTGCTTTAGAACATGAAAATTTAGCTAAAACCTATGGAGAAACTTGGAGTAATTCATCTGAAGAAACACCTCCCCGTCCCCCAAAACCACCATTACTGCAAAACTATTCTGCCAATGCTTTTGTGCAATTTTCATATACTATTTTTGACCAATTAGAATTTACCGCCGGCAACAGATTTGATTATAATTCGTCGTATAAATTTGTTTATACTCCCAATGGTTCTATTATGTTCCATGCTAATAGATATAATATAAAACTTTTGTATATGGAAGCATTTAGAGCTCCTAAACCATGGGATTACAATTGGGGAGTAGGCAATTCACATTTACAACCCGAAGAAATACATTCGTTGGAATTAAATTCAAATTTTTCAATTACACCACACTTACTCTTTGAAACATCTGTGTACAAAAACAGAATGTATAATATGCTTGTTAAAAATAAAACAAACACAGCTTGGACAAATGCTGATACAATAAATTTAATTGGTATAGAAACAGAATTACAATACCTACGAAAAGTATATCAAGCATATATTAACTATACATATACATATTTTTACGACAAACCCGATAATCGAATTGAAGAAATTGCTCCTCACACATGCAATGCCGGAATTACATTCACACCTAATTCTTATATTACAGCTACAATTAGATGTAATTACATAAGCGAAAAATTAAATGCAAATTCCCTATATCCCATAATAGACGATGCGTTAATTTGCAATACTAAAATCAGTTTCAATTCACAACAGAATATACAATGGTTTGTAGATGTTCGTAATATATTTAATACCGAATATTATCATTCCTCAAACAGAAATGTTACTGCATACAGACAACCTCAACGAACAATTCTATTGGGACTAACTTGGCATTTAGAATAAATATGAATAGTACATACAAATATATTCTTGTTTTGTTTGTTGCTATAAGCCTATGGCAACAAACAACTGCTCAAACACAAGAATATGTAATAAAAGCTGTTTTTATTGAACGTTTTGCTCGTTTTATAGAATGGCCTATTACCAGTAAAGTATCTGATACAGAAAAACCTTTCATAATAGGTGTAGTTGGAATAAATCCATTTGGTAGTGAATTAGAAAAATTATATAAAAATCAAACTATAAAAAATAAATCAGTAATTATAATATACATATTGGATTACAAACAAATAGAACGATGTGATATGATTTATATAAGTAAATCGGAACAAACAAAAGTGCCACTTATATTAGAATACTGTCAAAATAAACCAATAATAACTATTTCTGATATTGAAAAATCATTAGAAATGGGTGTGCATATAGCTATGGGAATGCAACAAAACAAAGTAGTGTTTGCAATAAACGATAAAGCATTTGAAAAATCACAATGTAAAGTAGATTACCGATTAAAACAATACGCTACTCAATTACAATAAATCATGACCAAACATATAGTGTCAATAAAAACGAAACTTCGAAGACTTATGCTGCTATTGGTTGCAATAGAGCTTGTTATAAGTCTATCATTGCATTTGATTACCGATATTGGAAAAGTTCAAAACAGGTTGCAATCACAATCAATTTTATATGCAGAACTTCTATCGGAATACTGTATAGCACCAATGACTTTTAACGATTCTGCAGCTGTTTATGATATAATTAAAAAAGTTGAAGTTATTCCTAAATTACTTGCAGTAGCTGTTTATACAAATACCGAAGAACTCATAACTCTATATTCCAAAGATAGTCTTATTGTAATTCCTAGAAAGGGAATTGAAAATACAAACAATTCAGGCATTTTTTCAAAATATTTTACAAAAACACAAACAATAGTTTACAATAACATACAATTAGGAATTATTTGTTTATACGTTTCAAAACAAGAAATTAAAGAATCTATAATAAATGATATTCGTTGGTCATTTTTTGTTTCAATTATTATTGCTATAGTTGGTATCATTCTTATTGAAATTTTTCAGCGAAAAATTTCGAACCCTATTATAGATTTACTAGAAACCATAAAAACAATAAGTTCCACTAAAAATTTTAATATTCGCACACAATCAAATACCAATGATGAAATTGGAGTTTTAGCAGAAAAATTTAATGAATTTATAGAACAAATACAAAAAAAACAAGCTGCAGAAATTATTGCAAAACAAGAAATTGAAAATTTAAATAAAGAATTAGAAGAACGTGTAAAACAACGCACATTACAATTAGAACAAAGCAACAAAGATTTAGAATCATTTGCCTATTCGGTTTCACATGATTTGCGAGCTCCTATAAGACATATAGATGGATTTACCAAAATGCTTGAAAGTAAACTTCCCGAAAAAAATGAACAAATCCAACATTATATTGATAAAATTCATGAATCATCTAAAAACATGCAAAATTTAATTTCTGATTTGTTATCGTATTCACGAATCGGCAGACAAGAATTGCAAATGGACATGATTCATATTCAATCTGTGATTGAAGAAATTATTGAAACGTATCAACAAGACACACAAGACAGATCTATTGAATGGATAATACATAATATTCCAAAAATATACGGAGATATTCGCTTAATACGTTTGGCTTTTGAAAATTTAATTTCCAATGCCATAAAATATACATCAAAAAAAGAACATGCAATAATTGAAATTGGGTGCAACATAACTCCTGAAACTATTGAAATATTTATACAAGACAATGGTGTTGGATTTGACCAAACATTCGCAGATAAACTTTTTGGCGTGTTTCAACGATTACATAGCGACAAAGATTTTCAAGGAACCGGCATAGGATTGGCAAATGTAAAAAGAATTATTCAAAGGCATGGCGGTAGTGTAAGAGCAGAAGGCAAAGAAAATGAAGGTGCAACATTTTATGTAACTTTTCCTAAAAAAAAGAAGTAAAAAGTATTGTAAATACTTTTAAATTAAAGTAATTTTAAACTGTATAATATACATTAATCATCATGAAACAAACATTTAGAATTTTACTGGTAGAAGACAATGAAAACGACATTGAACTGACTTTAGAAGCATTCACTCAACATGGATTATCAGAAAACATAGATATTTGTCGTGATGGCGCCGAAGCATTAGATTATCTTTTTTATAAAGGTAATTTTGCCAATAGAACAATTGAAAATCCAATCCTTATTTTACTCGACAACAAAATGCCCAAAGTAACCGGTATAGAAGTACTAAAAATTATAAAACAAGATAACGTATTAAAAAATATTCCTGTAATAATGCTTACATCTTCTGATATTGATAAAGACATAATTGAAAGTTATAATTTAGGAGTCAATGCATACGTTGTAAAACCTGTTGATTTTGAGGAGTTTATTGAAGCAGTGAAAACATTAGGTTTATTTTGGATAACATTAAACAAAGTACCACGCTAATACTACATCTCATGCCCGAACAACTTTCAATAGTACTACTTGAAAATGATGACAATGATGTAGAACTCATTCAGTCGGTATTGACAAAATCATTACCTCAATATACTATTGAGTATAAAGTTTGCGAAACCAAACAAGATTTCAATGCAATTCTTCAAACGTATAAACCCGATGTAATTCTTACTGATTTTATGCTGCCACAGTATAATGGATTTATGGCTATAGAAGATGCTCGAAAAATATATTTACATACTCCCGTAATTATTGTAACAGGTTCATTATCAGAAGAAGATGCGGCAGAATCAATTAAACATGGAGCAAGCGACTATGTTGTAAAACAACGCATAGAACGATTGCCAATTGCTATAATGAACGCCTTAAAATTGGCCAAAGAACAAGAAAAAAATCACGCACAATTTCTTGAAATTCAAAAACTAAAAGATCAAACCGGATTGCAAATAAAAACATGTTTTCATGCTATAGAAAAAGCTCCGGTAGCAATAATTATAACTGACAAACTTGGTATAATAGAATATGCCAACACTAAATTTATTGAAACAACCGGATATGCATTAGAAGAATTGGTAGGCAAAACACCTGCAATATTAAAATCGGGAAACCAAACAGCATCAGTGTATACCAACATGTGGAATGAAATTCTCAAAGGAAACGATTGGAAAGGAGAATTCATAAATAAAAAGAAAAACGGAGAATTATTTTATGCTGATGTTTCAATATCGTCTATACAAGACCAAACAGGTGAAATTAAACACTTTATAGGCATACAAATAGATGTAACCGAAGAAAAACAAAAAAGAAAAGAATTAGAAGCAGCCAAAGAAAAAGCAGAAGAAAGTGATACTTTAAAATCATTATTTTTAGCAAATTTGAACCATGAAATACGAACTCCAATGAATGGAATATTGGGGTTTGCAGATTTACTCAAAGACCCCGAACTATCATTACAAGAACGAATGCATTACGTGTCAATCATAGAACAAAGCGGTCATAGAATGCTTACCATAATAAACGATTTAATTGATATATCAAAAATTGAATCAGGGCAAATGACCGTATCTTACGAATTGGTTGATATATATAAATTGTGTAAAGAATTATACGATTTTTTTATTTACGAAACACAGAAAAAACAACTCGAACTTATATATACACCATTTACAGAATCGTGCATAATAGAAACAGATGTTACAAAAATTACTCAAATACTTACTAACCTTATTAAAAATGCCATTAAATTTACTCATTCCGGAAGTATAGAATTTGGTTTTACAATAGAAAAAAATGATATTCGTTTTTTTGTAAAAGATACCGGTATTGGCATTCATCCTCAACTACAAGAATACGTGTTTGATCGTTTTAGACAAGCTAATCTTTCGGCATATAAATCAGAAGACGGTATAGGATTAGGATTATCAATCTGCAAAGCATTTGTAGAAATGTTAGGCGGCAAAATTTGGGTTGAATCTGAAGTTAATGTCGGGTCTAATTTTATATTTACATTACCTGCAGAAATATTACACAATATAGACAATAAAACAATAGAAATAGCAGAACCTATTATACAAGATGGACTTACTATATTAATTGCCGAAGATGATATAGCCAATTTTATACTATTGGAAAAAATATTACGAACTCATACTAATGCACGTATTTTACATGCTCAAAACGGTGAAGATGCCTTACGAATTTTTAAAGAAGAACCTACAATAGATATTGCTCTACTCGACATTAAAATGCCAATAATTGACGGTATAGAACTAACATCAATCATTAAAAAAATAAAACCTGATTTTCCTATCATTATACAAACAGCTTTTGCATCAAATCAAATAAAACAACAAGTATTTAATGCCGGTTGCACAGCTATTATTTCTAAACCTATACAAAAACGCAAACTACTTCGTTTAATTTCAGATTGTTTACAATAATTTTTCAACTACTATTTTGTAGTTTCATACACTAACGTATACAATATTATTCAAAATACGTATCTTTGTAAAAAACTTTCTGTATGGCGAAAATTCAAACCGGTAGAAAACCAAGAACACGAGGGAAAAGAATTGAAAAACTTAAAAATAAGTATCGCCTTATTATTTTTAATGATGAATCATTTGCAGAAATTTATTCATTTCGTTTAACAAAAATTAATCTTTTCTTATTATTTGGTTTTGTTTCTATATTTATGGTTTCGTTAGTCTATATCCTTATAGCATATACCCCTCTCAAAGAATATGTTATACCTGATTATCCAAAATTAGAAGAACGAGAAAAAATTATTCAAAACACTATAAAAGTTGATTCATTAGAACATCAATTAAAACTATATGACCAAAAATTACAAATTCTACATATGGTAATAAACGGAGATGAACCTCCTCAATATATGAACGAAATTCCTGATTCAGCCGATAATTTTTCATCAATATCATTTTCACGTTCGGTTGAAGATTCTCTTTTACGTTTAGAAATTCAAGAATTTGAAGCATTAAACGTAAATTTTAAACCGGGAACAATAACCAATCCTAAATATGTAAATATCTATTTTCACGCACCCGTTCGCGGTACGGTTTCAAATAAATATTCGGCCGAACAAAAACATTTTGCTACCGATATTGTAGCGCCCAAAAATAGTGTAATTCATTCTGTACTACCGGGAATTATTGTATTTAATTCATGGACTATAGAAACCGAATATACATGTATAATTCAACACAGTAACAATTTTATTTCGGTATATAAACACAATTCAAAACTGCTGAAACAAACCGGTGATAAAGTAGAAGCAGGAGAAGGGATTGCAATAATAGGAAATACAGGGGAACTTACTACAGGTCCTCATCTTCATTTTGAACTTTGGCATGAAGGCAAACCGGTAAATGCTGAAGATTATATTGTTTTTTAAATAATTTTACAAATTCGTATTCAATACATGAAACGTGTTGCAATTTTAGGTTCTACAGGTTCTATAGGAACGCAAGCATTAGAAGTTATTTCACAAAATCCTCAACATTTTACGGTTGAAGTACTTACCGCACATAATAATGCTGATTTACTTATTGAACAAGCTATTCAATTTCAACCAAATACCGTAATTATATCAAACAAAGAAAAATATTTGTATGTTCAACAATCGTTAGACAAATACATGATAAAAGTATTTGCCGGCGAAGAAGCACTTGCACAAGTGGTTGAAATGGATTCAATAGACATTGTATTGGGTGCATTAGTAGGATATTCGGGACTTATACCAATTATAAATGCTTTAAAACACGGAAAACCCGTAGCACTGGCAAACAAAGAAGTATTGGTAGTTGCCGGACAATTAGTAAATAAACTGTCGCACCAACACAATGCCGCCATACTACCTGTAGATTCTGAACATTCTGCTATTTTTCAATGTATGGCAGGCGAATTTGAATATGGCAACAGCATTGAAAAACTGTTTTTAACAGCATCAGGAGGACCTTTTAGAGGCTATACACAAACTCAATTACAAAGTGTTACAAAACAACAAGCATTAAAACATCCGAATTGGGATATGGGTGCCAAAGTTACCATTGATTCGGCATCGCTCATGAATAAAGGCTTAGAAATGATTGAAGCAAAATGGTTATTTGGTGTAGATGCTAAACAAATTGAAATTATAGTTCATCCACAATCTATTATACATTCGGCAGTACAATTTTCTGATGGTTCTATAAAAGCTCAAATGGGATTGCCTGATATGAAATTACCTATACAGTATGCTCTGTCGTATCCACAAAGAGTTCCATCTACATTTCCACGCTTTAGTTTTTGGGATTATCCACAATTAACTTTTGAAAAACCGGTAATTGAAAACTTCAGAAATTTACATATTGCATTTGAAGCTATTGCAAAATCGGGTAATATGCCTTGCATAATGAATGCCGCAAATGAAGTTGCTGTTCACGCATTTTTGCATGACAAAATAAGTTTTTTGGGAATGTCGGGTTTAATTGAAAAAACTATGCAACATATTTCATATATAGCACAGCCTTCGCTTGATGATTATATACATACACACAATGAATCTATAGCATATGCACAATCATTGTTGTAACCGCTAATTACAATGGACGAACTATTAGAAAACGAACGAGGATTATTTGAACACTTCAAATTTGTTATTGATCAAGGTCAATCAATGATTCGTGTCGATAAATTCTTATCGGACAAAATAGATACATATTCGCGTACAAAAATTCAACAAGCAGCAGACAATGGATTTTTATTTGCAAACGGCACCAATATAAAATCAAATTACAAAATAAAACCGGGCGATGTTATTACTATAGAACTTGATTATCCAAAACATGAATTAGAAATAATTCCGGAACAAATTCCGCTTGATATACACTACGAAGACGAACATCTTATAGTAATACACAAACCTCCGGGAATGGTTGTGCATCCCGGATACGGAAATTACACAGGTACTATGGTTAATGCTTTGGCCTGGCATTTACGCGATAATATACAATTTGAATCGAACGACCCACGCCCGGGATTGGTTCACCGAATTGACAAAGACACATCGGGACTTTTGGTAGTAGCTAAACATGAACAAGCAAAAACAGCACTGGCAAAACAATTTTTTGAAAAAACCAGTGAACGCACATATATAGCAGTAGTTTGGGGTATTCCCAAAGAACGAAAAGGAACCATTTCGGGCTATATAGGTCGAGGGTTAAAAGACCGAAAAGTAATGACTATGTTCCCTGACGAAACACATGGCAAATGGTCTGTAACGCATTATACAGTATTACAAGAACTAGGATATGTATCGGTAGTGGAATGTAAACTTGAAACAGGCAGAACACATCAAATAAGAGCACATTTTAAATCAATAGGTCACCCGTTGTTTAATGACGAAACTTACGGAGGGAATCACATATTACGAGGAACAACATATGCTAAATACAAACAATTTGTGACTAATTGTTTTGCTATTTGTCCTCGACAGGCGCTTCATGCAAAAACTTTAGGATTTATACACCCCTTTACCAAACAATTTTTGCAATTTGATTCTCCTATACCATCAGATATGGAACAATTAATTGAAAAATGGCACACGTATATTTCAACACGCGACAACGATGAATAAAATACTCCATACCGATACTCTTGGATTAGCCTATACAAGTTACTTTGAAGGTAACGAACATGCATTTTTTACCTTATTGTCACCACACTTTGAACCCAACGATGTTGCAGTTGCTCATTTTTTTAGAAATTTTAATAGTATGCCGGCAATAGAACAACGTGCCATTGAAGAATGTTATGGTAAAATTTTAGACGTGGGTGCCGGCACAGGTAGTCATAGCGTGGAATTACAAAAACGTGGTTTTCAAGTTACAGCACTCGACATATCACCATTAGCCTGCAATATTATGCAAAAACGAGGTATAATAAAAGTACTGTGTGAAGATTTCTATACACATTCGTATAAAACATATAACACTATACTGTTTTTAATGAATGGAATAGGAATAGTAGGCACACTACAAGGATTTCCTCGCTTTTTTGAATCGCTGGAACGTATACTTGAACCAAACGGGCAAGTATTGGTAGATTCTTCGGATTTGCGATATTTGTTTGAAGAAGAAGATGGTTCATTTGCAATTCCCCTATGTGGTTATTACGGAGAATTAGAATATACTGTAGAATTTGAAAATTATACTTCAAAACCATTTAATTGGATATATGTAGACTTTGATACACTCGCAAGCGAAGCATACAAAGCAGGTTGGAACTGTACGTTAGTTGCAGTTGGTGACCATTATGATTTTTTGGCAAGACTTACAAGAATATAATCAATACCGAAATAGGTATCATTAAAACCCAAAAAAACTGCAATACATCATAAAAAAATTTTGAAAACTAAAATAATGCTCTATATTTGTGTGAGTTTAATTTAAAACATATAGCTTATGAAAAAATTTGTACATTGTATAGCAATAGCAATACTTTCGGTAAGTATGACAAGTGTATTTGCTCAAGAAACAGAAGCTCCCGCAAACGAAGGAAATTCTTGTGAAACTAAATTAGATGTTGGTTTAGATATTTACAGCAGTTATATTTGGCGTGGATTAAAATTCGGATACGGACCTGCATTTCAACCAAAAGTAGAATTAACATCGGGTGGTTTTACATTAGGAGCATGGGGTAACGTAAATGCAAACAGCGGACACGATGCCGGAGAAAATCCTGAAGCATTTGAAGCTGATTTATATACTTCATACACATTCCCTTTCGGACTTACATTAGGATTAAATGATTATTATTTTGGTGGAAATTATTTAGGTGTAAGTTTCAACAACATGGCACGCACACACTCAATTGAACCATTTTTTGAATATGTGTATGATGATAATTTAACATTTTATGGAGCACTTATGTTTATGGAAGAACGAGTAACTGACTTCTATTGTCAAGTTTCATACGATTTTGATTTATTTAACTTTGCTATAGGAGCAGGCGATGGTCAATATACTATGAATCCGGTATATAAAAATGGCGGGGAATTTTCTTTCTGTAATCTTACCATTTCAAAAGAAAAAACAATAAAAGTTACCGATTCGTTTAAAATACCTGTAACAGGTGCAGTAACACTTAATCCTACAAATGAAAGATTTTTTGTATATGTAGGAATGTCATTCTAATTGAGATAATTATAAAAAAACATGCATAGATATTTTTTCACATATACTTTTTACTACTTTTGTTTTTTTAAAAGCGTAAGCGAGGTTTAGTGTATGTGATTATAAAACAGCATAATACAATATCTAAGCCTCGAAAATTTCGGGGCTTTTTTTTTAAGTAATATAAATATGAAACGAATAGCAATACAAGGAATTCAAGGTGCATTTCACGAAATAGCAGCAATACAATATTTTGGCAACAATATAGAAACTGTAAACTGTGAAAAATTTAAACAAATTTTTGAATTAGTTTCAAACGGTTCGGTACATTATGGCGTTGTTGCAATAGAAAATACAATAGCGGGTAGTTTGTTGGGCAATTACAATTTACTCAAAGAATCTAAAGTAAAAATAATAGGCGAACTGAGTTTACATATAACTCAAAACCTTATGGCATTGCCGGGAACCACTATTGAAACTATTCGTGAAATTTACTCGCATCCTATTGCAATACAACAGTCTATGGAGTTTTTATCAAATTATCCTCATATAAAACTCATAGAATGGAGCGATACAGCTTCGAGTGCCCAAAAAATTGCAACCGAACAATTACACAATACAGGAGCAATTGCAAGTAAATATGCTGCAGAATTATACGGATTACAAATTTTGGCAAGTGAAATAGAAACACACAAAATGAACTATACCCGTTTTTTAATAATTCAACGCAATTCACATGATGTGCCTGAAAATAATAAAGCAAGCTTATGTTTTGAATTAGGGCATCAACCGGGGTCATTAGTTGATGTTCTTACCGTTTTCAAAAATGAAGAAATAAACCTTACAAAAATTCAATCATTACCAATTTTAGGCCGTCCGTATCAATATTCTTTTTATATAGATTTAGAATGGAAAGACAGAGCCAGATACGACATTGCTCTCAATAAAGCTCTTAAAATTGTATCGAATTTATCGGTACTTGGCGAATATGTTCGCGATGAAAAATTTAATCATGAAATGATACAAATATAAATAGTATGAATATTGTAATAATAGGTGTAGGACTTATAGGAGGCTCTGTTGCATTAGCAATACGAGGTTTCAACACTCATATAATAGGTGTAGATTCTAATGCCGACCATGCAAACAAAGCATTAGAATTAGGAATCATTGACGAGATTAGTGATCTTGACAATGCATTACACAAAGCTCAACTCATAATTCTTGCAATTCCGGTAGATGCCGCACGAAAATTATTGCCGTATATACTTGACAACATTCAAGATAATACTGTAGTAATAGATATGGGCTCTACCAAAGTAGGAATTTGCAACAATGTTCGTTCTCATGCTCGACGTTCACAATATGTAGCATCGCACCCAATGGCAGGAACCGAAAACTCGGGTCCTGAAGCTGCTTTTGCCGATTTATTTAAAGGAAAAAAAACAATCATTTGCGAAAAAGAATTAAGTGCAGACTTTGCATTACAACAAGCTGAATTACTCTACAAAATCCTTGGTATGAGTATATTATACATGAATGCCGAAGAACATGACAAACATATTGCTTATGTTTCGCATCTTACACACGTCATAGCGTATGCATTGAGTCTCACAGTGCAAGAAATTGAAAAAGACGAAAAAACTATTTTTGAAATGGCAGGCAGTGGATTTGGTTCTACAGTACGTATAGCAAAAAGTAGTACCGATATGTGGACTCCAATTTTTAAACAAAATGCGAAATATTTAACTGCGTCTATCGACAAATACATTGATATATTACAACATTTTAAAGAAGTAATACAAAAAAATAACGATGCCGAACTCTATGAAATGATTAAAGAAGCAAATAAAATACGTAATGTGCTTGATAAACCAAATATGCAGATAAAAACAAAAAAATAATTGAATATACTATATGGAAATACATTTAAACATTGAACCTATTGAAAGTTGGGGAGTAAAACCAACAAAACCTTTTATATTATCAGGTCCGTGCAGTGCCGAAAGCGAAGAACAAGTATTAACAGCAGCCCGTGGTTTAGCGGCTTATGGCGTACAAATATTTAGAGCAGGTATTTGGAAACCACGTACACGTCCAAATCAATTTGAAGGAGTTGGTTCTGTAGGACTAAAATGGTTACGTACCGTAAAACAAGAAACAGGAATGCTTACAGCAACTGAAGTTGCCAATGTAAAACATGTATACGAAGCCCTAAAAATGGGTGTAGATATACTATGGATTGGAGCACGTACTTCTGCAAATCCTTTTTCGGTACAAGAAATTGCCGATGCACTGCAAGGTGTTGATATTCCTGTATTAATTAAAAATCCTGTAAATCCCGATTTAGAATTGTGGATAGGTGCCATTGAGCGAATTGCCGGTGCCGGGATTACAAAATTAGGTGCTATACACCGTGGATTTTCATCGTCGGAAAAAACCAAATATCGCAACGTGCCACAATGGCAAGTTGCTATAGAATTACACCAACGAATTCCAAATTTACCTATCATATGTGACCCGAGCCATATAGCAGGCCGTGCCGATTTAGTATTTGAAATTTCGCAACAGGCTATGGATTTAGGACAAGACGGATTAATTATAGAATCTCACCCAAATCCTAAAATTGCATTAAGTGATGGTAAACAACAACTTACACCCGATGAAGTAGGTCAATTAATAAAAAATCTAAAAATTCGTGAAGCTACCACCGATAATATAAAATTTACGCAATCACTTGAAGAGCTACGTGCAAAAATTGATATGATTGATGAAGAAATTCTTGCAATTATTCAACGCCGAATGAATGTGGTAAAAGAAATTGGAAAAAACAAAAAAGAAAATAACATCAGAATTCTTCAAACCGACCGTTGGATGCAAATTATTGAAAAAGCAAAACAAAAAGGGAATTCTAAAGGATTAAGTGATGAATTTATTGAAAAATTATTCAAAGCTATTCACCAAGAATCTATTAATATACAAACAGAAATTTTAAATTCATAAATAAGGTTAAAAAGGTGTAAGGGATAGTCCTGTAAACCTATAAACCTATAAACCTATAAACCTATAATGAAAACATTATCAATTCACAGTGCCATAGGCAATTCAGATATACTTGTAGGAGAAACATTGGCAAATGTTACAAACTATTTACCCAAAAATAAAAAAATTGCAATTATAACCGATAGTAATATTCGAAGTCTGTATGGGGCTCAATTTCCTCAAGCAAATGTAGTAATAGAAATTCCCAAAGGTGAAAACAATAAAGTATTGCATACACTCGAAAATATTTTTGAACAATTGGTTGCAGCCGAGTTTGATCGCACTTCGTTTATACTAGCCATAGGTGGCGGTATAGTATGCGATGTAAGTGGATTTGCCGCTGCTACGTTTATGCGCGGTATAGAATTCGGATTTGTTTCTACCACATTGCTTAGTCAGGTAGATGCAAGTGTTGGAGGCAAAAATGGCGTAAACTTCAAAGGCTTTAAAAATATGATAGGCACCTTTTGTTTGCCAAAATTTGTGATTTGCGAATTGAATATGCTTAAAACCTTACCAACATCGGAATTACTAAGTGGAATGGCAGAAGTGGTAAAACATGGAGCAATAGCCGATGCCGATTTATTTGCTTATATTGAAAAACATCCTGATAAAGTATTATCATATGATGCCGAAGCATTAGAACGATTTGTATACGATTCGGTTGTTATAAAATCAAATATTGTAAACAAAGATGCCAAAGAAGGTGGAGCACGACGTTTTTTTAATTTTGGTCATACATTTGGTCATGCAATTGAAAAAAACACAAAAATGCCTCATGGTTATGCAGTAAGTATAGGTATGGTAATAGCTTCCAAAATGTCTGCTGCACGCGGATTACTTTCACAACATGATGTTGAAAGAATCATAGCTGTACTTCAATCATTAGGATTACCTACTGAATGCGAAATAGAACCAATAGCTTTATTTGAAGCTCTTAAACGAGACA
>Ga0116190_1000482_pt1 | contig 39849 bp, 38 predicted proteins | sample AD_JPNTR4_MetaG_FD_89808 | JGI IMG/M metagenome (GOLD analysis project Ga0116190, IMG submission 89808) | Active sludge microbial communities of municipal wastewater-treating anaerobic digesters from Japan - AD_JPNTR4_MetaG | ecosystem: Engineered > Bioreactor > Anaerobic > Digestate | place...
ATCAGAAATCTTTCAGGACGTTTTCGTCTTGTTCGTCCAACGGAATCACCTTCCGCGGATCCGCGTGCAGTCCCAGCATCCCCCGCGTCCCCCGTCTCCCCTTGGCCGGCGCGCCCGGCAAGGAATGACCCCGCTCCGGCCGATGACCCAAAAGATCCTCCGTGCCGCTTAACCGAAAACCCGCCACCATGCTGCGCATCTCCTCCGACTGCGAGGACATCTCCTCGGCCGCACTTGCCGATTCCTCCGCATTGGCCGCAATCTGCTGCGTCAACTGGTTGATCTGATCCACCGCCTTGTTCACCTGTCCAATCCCCAAATCCTGCTGCTCCGAAGCCTCCGCAATCTCCGCCATCACCTGCGTCACTTTGTTGATCCGCTCCGTAATCTCCCGAAAATTGTTCAAAACCTCCCCGTTGATCACCACGCCGTTCTCCGAATTCCTCACCGCCTCCTCGATCAGGTTCGCCGTGTTCTTCGCCGCCTCCGCGCTGCGCATCGCCAAATTCCGCACCTCCTCAGCCACCACCGCAAAGCCCTTCCCCGCATCGCCCGCTCGAGCCGCCTCCACCGCCGCGTTCAACGCCAATAAATTCGTCTGAAAGGCTATCTCGTCGATGGTCTTCACGATCTTCGCCGTCGCATCCGACGATGACTTGATCCGGTTGATCGCCGAAGACATCCGATTCATGCTCTCCATCCCACGGTCCGCGCTCTCCCGCGCCTGCTCCGCAACGCCCTTCGCCTCCCGTGCATTCAACGCGTTCTGTCGCGTCATCGACGACATCTCCTGCAAACTGCTCGAAATCTCCTCCAAAGAACTCGCCTGCTCGCTCGACCCCTGCGATAACGACTGGCCCCCAGTGCTCACCTGAACGCTCGCCGCCGCCACCTGCTCCGCTCCTATCGCCACCTGCTGCAGCGCCTTCTCCAGGTTCTCCACCGCCATGTTCAGAGATTCTTTGATCCGAGCATGATCCCCCTGGTATTCCCCCTGCATCCGTGCCGTCAAATCCCGGCTCGCCACTCTCTCCAAAACATCTGAGGCTTCGTTGATCGGCCCAATCACCGCGTCCAATGTCCGGTTCACCCCCTGAACAATGTCCCGATACGCCCCCTGAAACGCCTCCGCGTTCCCCCGAACGCTCAACTGCCCCTCCATCGCCTTCCTCGTCAGTCCCTCCATCTCCTCCACCAACGCCTTCAAGGTCTCCGTCATCCGACTCAACGCCGGTCCTATCTCGTCCGCATCGTCCTTAATGGCCGGCGCGATATGGATATTCCCCTCGGAGAGCTGTTTGATGCCGAATACAATGCTGTTTTGGAGACGGTCGGCAAACTGATCCATCGCGTGCGTCAAATCACCGATTTCATCCTTTCTTTTCAGATGCAGCCTTTTCGACAAATGTCCTTTCTCTAGCTCCTGCATCATGACCAACGCCCTCTTCAGCGGCCGGGTCAAAGATACATTCATCATAATTCCGAACAAGGTCAACAACAGGGCGCCGATCCCGGAAAAAATCCACAAGATCCCCGACCATCCGCCTTTTCCCTTGACGGTTTCTTTCACTCTGGCCTCATGTCTGGCAACAATCTGCTTGGTCAGATGGTTGACCGCTTCCGTCATCTGGGTGCGGGCTGTCGCAAAATAACTTCCTTCAGCCAGCAATCTGGAGATTTCATCATGCTTGCCCTCCGTCGCCAGTCTCATCAGATCTTTGCAGCCGCGCTGCATTTCCGGCCAAGCCGAATCCATCGCGGCAACGATTTGCCCCTCGTCGGAAGAGGTTTGCTTGTTTTTGTATTGCTGAATGAATTGCTCAATGGCGTCCATTTCTTTTTTGATGTTTTCCTGGGCGCCGCCGCGCGATGACGGGACTGCAACATACCGGTAAATGTTTTCCTGAAGAGCCGTCAGGCTTTCCTTGAACGCGCCGATATTTTTGATGTCCGTCAGATATTGACTGTATTGAGCATCCAATCCCCGGAGCGCCCCCATCCTGACCTTCGCACCGCTCAACATCAACGCCGTAACAAACACAAAAATAAACGCAAAGGTGCCCGTCAATTTAATGCTCAATTTCAGATTATCAAAGAAATTGCTTTTTATGATCTTTTCCATTTTTTAACTCCTTATGCTTGGGTAGAATCAGTTGACCGTTGCCGCGTCTTTATTGTCGGCACCGGCAGCTTTTTTCAGATTGATGATATCGGCGGAAGAGAGAATTTTTTCTATATCTAGAAGCAGTCTCACGCGGCCGCCCGTTTTTCCAATGCCCAACAGATATTCCGGATTGACATCCCCGCCGAACGAAGGCGTGTCTTCAATATCTTCGGATGAAACATTGACCACTTCCGAAACCCTGTCCACCAAAATGCCCATCATCAGCGTGGATGTTTTAATGACGATAATACAGGTTTCATCGGTCATTTGCGTTTCATCCATCCCAAATTTAATTTTCAGATCCATGATCGGATGAATTTTCCCCCGCAGGTTAATGACGCCCCTGATATATTTGGAGGTCAACGGTACCGGCGTGATCGGCATCCGACCTATAATTTCCTGAACTTTGAGGATTTCAACCCCGTATTCCTCGTGATCCAGGAAAAACGTCAGATACTTGCCGGCACGGGAATCAACAGTCGCGGTGGAATTTCCTTTTGTTGAATTTATATTGTTCATGTTCTTCCCTCCTCTTTAGAGCCAACAGATGAATTAGAAAGCAATACCTTATGCTATGAAGGTCCCGGCTTAAAAAACCATTGTCAGAGTGCCGCATTGGATTGCTGACGGGACATTTCAATGATCCCCGACACATCCAAAATCAGGCCGACCAAACCGTCCGACATGATGGCCCCGCCGGCAATGCCGGGAACTTTTTCAATTCCTTTTCCCAAAGACTTCGTCACGACCTGCGTTTGAGACAAAAGATCATCCACGAACAAAGCGCAACGCTGGTTGCCCTCGCCGATGACAATTAACAACCCTTCCGTAATGGATGTTTGCGCATCCGGAACGTTAAACAAGCGGTGAAGCCTGAATACGGGAAGCACTTCATCACGCAAAATCAGCATTTCCGCCCGGCGGTTCACGGTGCTGATATCTTCTTCCTTGGGTTTGATGGCCTTATGAATGTTCAACGTGGGCAGGACGTACTGCTGCGAGCCGACTTTAATGATCATGCCGTCGGTAATCGCCAACGTGAGGGGAAACCGCATAATAAAGGTGCTTCCCTGGTCTTTGGCGCTCTGAACTTCTATGCGACCTCGCAAATCCTCCACGGCCTGACGCACCACATCCAATCCGACACCGCGGCCGGATACTTCCGTCACTTTTTCCGCCGTGGAAAATCCCGGCTGGAAAATGAATTGCCAGACTTCCTGGTCACTCATTCTTTCGGCTGACTCTATCAGACCCTTTTCGATGGCCCTTGCCACAATTTTTTGGCGATCCAATCCCCTGCCGTCATCGCCGACTTTGATGACAATGCTGCCTTCGGCGCGTCCGGCGGTGAGATAAATGCAGCTTTCTTTGGCCTTCCCCTTTTGTTCCCGCTCACGCGGATCTTCAATCCCGTGATCAACGGCATTCCGGATCAGATGAATCAAGGGATCCGCGATCATATCCACCATGCTGCGGTCAATCTCCGTATCCTCGCCTTCCGTGACGAAATTCACCATTTTCCCGTGCTTTTGAGAAAGATCGCGGGCTAAACGCGCCATTTTCTGGAAGGTGCCTTTGAGGGGAACCATGCGCAAGACCATGCTCAGATCCTGAAGCTCGCGGACGATCTTTCCCGTATGCGATATTTTTTTGTTTAACTCGTGATATCGGCCGCCTGAGATGCACTCGTCTTGCGCGACCATGGTATGCGCGATGACCAGTTCTCCCACGGTGTCGAGCAATTTATCCAAACGATCAATTTTCACCCTGACTGTCGATTCCGGGGTCCATTCCGGCAAAGGGGAGGACGTGGATTTGTTCACGAATATATCCGATTCTTTTTTGGCTGCCTGCTCTTTTGACACCTCAGGCCCCGGCTTATCCGCCTTCACGTCAGTTTTTGACTTTTTAACTTCGGCAATAAAATTGCCGAGCAACGCCAATAAATCATCGTAGCCCGGAGGTAATTCTATTTGTTTCCCGGGACCGGATGATTTCATTCTTTCCAAAATAATCTTTATGATATCCAGAGATTTAAGGGCAATGTCGGCATGGGCGGCCGTAAAAGAATCCTGACCGTCGCGCACCTTGACAAGAATGGATTCCGCCTGATGAGCGATATCTTTGATACAATTGAGATTGATAAATGACGACGTTCCCTTGATGGTGTGAAAACTTCTGAAAATGGTATTTAACAATTCCTGATTGTTCGGATCTTTTTCCCAGTCTAAAATCGCGGCTTCCGCCGCGTTGCAACATTCCATGCTTTCCACAACGAATTCATTATATAAATCGGCATCGAATTCTTCGGACAGAGTGAACATTTTTGAATCTTCCTTAAGCGGCATGGGTTCGTCTTCCTCTTTTTTTCTTTCTTCCGCGTCTTCTTCCGACAAATCTTCCTCGCTCAATTCCATGGCCTTCTCCAATAATTTCCCCAGTTTCACGATGCTGTCTCTGCGCGACTCTGCATTTTTTCCCAGCAAAGCGTTCGCCTCCTCGCAGGCTTCACTCATGATGGCTTCAATAATCTCGGGAGCTCGTTCGCTGTATTGGAAAAGATTATCCAGAAAGACCTTCAGTTCATCATCATTTTCTGGATTGATTTGAATCAACGATATGGCAAGGGTGTTTAGATTCATATTTCCAGCTTTCAATAAAGGATCAAAATCTCTAAAGGATAAAATTGCATCCGACCATCAACAAAACCCTTTAGGATTTATGGAAAGTCCTTGTAATTTATAAATATTTTAATATGATTTGTCAACCTGATTATACAGTCGCCATCTGATTCTTTTTTTGATTCGAATTTGTAATTTTAAAATGAAAAGTATTGACTATGCGAAACATATTTAGTAATAAATTTACTGATATTTTTACAAATATTGCAAAGAAGCGTGAGAGCCATGCCGGAGGATTGTTCCATCAGTAAGATTGAAAAATTTTTCATTAAAGGAATTTATTTAAATTCTTTTTCATAACAAAACACAAATGCCGAGCACAGGAAGATGATGATTAAAAAGATATTAATTGTGGATGACTCCCCCTTCTCCATCAAAATTATGAAAAGTTGCATTCCCAAAGATAACGATTATGAAATACACGATGCCTCCGACGGGCGCATGGCGATAGAAAAATATAAAGAAGTGAGGCCGGATCTCACTTTTTTGGATTTAACCATGCCCGTCATGAACGGTTATCAGGCTTTGGAAGAAATTATCAAAATAGATCCCCGAGCCATGGTCATTATCGTGACAGCCGATGTTCAGATCAAAGCCATCGAAAAAGCCCATGAATTGGGAGCTTTTGCCGTCGTGAAAAAACCGCCGGCAAAAGAATCCATCGAACAGGCATTAAAAGAAGCAAATCAATACCTGATGGAACGTGGATAAATTATGACGACTCAAGAAAACGCCAATACAATGATTACCAGCGAGGAGACGGATCTTCTTCAGGAAATAATGAATATCGCCTTTGGCCGCGCGGCCGCCGACCTGGCGGAGTTCATAGATATTTTCGTCGTTTTGAGCGTGCCGCAGATCAAGCTGCTGCAAATTTACGATCTTCCCCAGCATCTGCATGAGGAAATCCAGCAAATCGATAAAGTATCCGTCGTCCAACAGAGCTTTTGGGGCAAATTTAAAGGAAACGCCTTTTTGGTTTTTCCTGCGGGATCCGGCAGAAGAATCATCTCCCTCTTTGACGTTGAAAATAAATTTTTCCAGATGGAACCGTCCGTGGAAATGGAAAAAGATACTTTCCTGGAAGTCGGCAATATTTTAATCAGCGCCTGCATCGGAAAAATCGCCGAACTGTTGGGCGACGTTATCACCTATTCACCGCCGCGTGTAGTCATTGATCAAAGCTTACGGGGCGTTGTTTACGACAACATGAACGATCCGGACAACCTGGCAATCGTCTTGAGAACGGTTTTTGAATTTAATCAAAAAAACGTGAGTGGCTACATGTTCATCATTACAAAACAAGAGTCGTTTGCCTGGCTCAAAGCGGCCCTGCACCGATTCCTTGCACAATACGAATAGACCCGCCGCGTATCCTTCTTCTAAAACAGTCAAAGCCAACGATTCGCTCTGCGCATGAGATAAAAACGCTAATGAGATGATCCGTTCATTTGAAATGGATCACCAGGAATAAGACATGATCACCGTGGCGAGAATAGCGATGAAAATGGCCGACAAAGCAAACCCCAACCAAGACAGTAATTTTTTCGGATGATTTAAACCTATTACGCCGGCCATAATGCCGGTGGTCGCAAACGCCATGCTGACAAACAGCAAAACGACGGACGACGTCGACCAATCCGCTATGCCCGTTTTAATCACTCCCCCCAGCTTCAAAGCGATCAACATTATTAATCCGATAATCGAGGAGCAAACAGAGATGATCCCCGCCAAAGGGCGGCCGCCTGTTTTCAAAGCATCATCGGAAATGTCCCTGTCGGTGATTTCCCGAGCGTTTTGCAAATGCGCATCTTTGGCAAAGACTTTTTCTCCGCAGAAACCGCAAGGCGAACCATCACCGACAACTTCTGCGCCGCATTTTGGACAATATGGCATGATGTAACCTCCTCTGGAGATGTTATCTTTTCGAGAATTATAAGAAGATTCATTTTTGAAGTCAACCATTCCTTGCAAAACGAAATGTCGCAAAATTTCAGCCAAGATTTGCTTGACACACGCCGTGGCAATCCCTATAGTCCGGCATCTGCGGTCGACAGGAGAAAAAAAATGAGTTTATTAAAAGGCAATTTCACCTTTTCTCGCTTCCATGTGGCAGGGCATTTACCCCAGGCTTTTTTACCGTTTGTCAACAATAGGATAAAAGCGAACGCTTTTCAAGAAACCGTCAAATCCACAGATGAAAAAAGATGGGGATGGGTTTCTCTAACGGATTTTCTGGACACTGATTTCCAGCATGCGAATTACGCTTTGGGTGATTACCTGATTTTTTCCATGAGGGTGGACCGCAAATCCGTCGCTCCCAGTTTACTAAAACTTAAGGTGCTGGAGGAGGAAAGGCGTTTTCTGGCCGAAAGCGGAAAAGAAAGAATAAACAAATCTCTGGCCAACGAAATCAAAGAGAAGGTCAAACTGCAAATTCTTTCCAAGATGGACGCCGTTCCCGCCTTCTACGATGTCTGCTGGTCGGTCAGCAAGAAAGTTCTATATTTCTCATCTTTGGCCGATAACGTCGCGCAAGATTTCGTCGAACTTTTCAAAACAACTTTTGCTTTAAATCTAAAACCTTTCTCTCCTTCGGATCATGAAGCCATAAAAACAAACGAGGAATCGGGATTAAAGAACGTTTCCATCGGACGAGAATTTCTAACCTGGCTGTGGTTTAAGTCGGAGGAACGAAACGGCAAAATCAGAATATCCGACACCCGAGAAGTGGAACTTTGTTTCCTCAAAAGGCTTGTTCTTGAAGCCGGCGAAGGAGAGTTCGCGCAGAGCGTCGTGTGTCAGGGACTGCACGCCGACCTCAACGAGGGGAAAGAAGCCCTCCGTCAGGGGAAAAAAGTCAGAGAGGCCCGCCTGAAACTCCAACACAATCAAAACGAATGGGAATTCACACTGAAAGCCGATACCTTTCATTTTCAGTCCTTAAAGACGCCCGAAACAAAGGAGGAAGAAATGGAAGAAGGAAGTTCGGGAAAACTCCTGGAAAGAATTTATCTGATCGAAGAAGCCGTCCGTCTTCTCGATGAGCTGTATGCATTATTCTTAAGTGTCCGTTTCGGCTCACACTGGGCATCCAAGGAGCTTAAACGTCTGCACCAGTGGCTCGAACGCTGAAGACTATTTTAAGGATTTTTCAGAAGAGGTCTCATCAGATCTTCCAAGGCTTGCCGGTGATTGTCCAAGGCAGCATCGTCCATGTTATCCGGCAACATGACAGGCGGCAAAAATTTCGCCACGACTTTGGAATAGGGTTTGGGAATCATAAAATGATCCCAACTCTTCAAATGCCAGGCGGATTCAGCCATGGCGGCCAGGGGGAAAATGGCCGCCCCCGAGGCATGCGCCATCATGATGGCCCCCGGCTTCACCTCGCCGGCAGGACCGCGAGGTCCGTCCAGAACATGCACGCCCATGCGCCCGTTCCGGATTCTCTCAATCATTTCCTTTAACGCGCCGACTCCTCTTCTCGAAGACGACCCTCTCACAACAGAAGCACCCCCCGCCTCAACAATATTCGAGGCGATGTCGCCATCCAGACTTTTGGAAATCATCACGCAGGGCCTGTATTTCCTGTAGTTGGGGAAAAAACGCAGGGTCAGTAAAAGTTGTTGGTGCCACAGACACACAAGCGCCCGGCCCCCACCTTCCAAATGGGAAAGTAACAATTCCTGGTTTTCCACCGTCAGGCGCCATGTTAAACAGTAGAGACGGGCCAGTCGATAAACCAACCTTCCCGCCGCTTTCGTCGATGAAAATCTGCGCAGTGTTTTAATCATATCCATTGCCTTCAAAGCGCTTTTCCATAATCATGATTATTCCGCTTGCGCAAGAGCAAATTGATTTTTCTTGATCATTTCATCTCGCGTGATAAAATGATCGCAAAGATTCATCCCTCTTAAACATCATTGGGGAAACCAATATGCAGCTCTCCAAACTGGTTGAAGCCATGGCCCATCCATCCTTTTATCCCGAAAAACCGGACAGAGTCGAATTGATTGAAACGCATATTTCCTATGTTTTTCTCGCCGGCGATTATGTTTACAAGGTCAAGAAACCCGTTTTGTTTGATTTCTTGGATTTCACCACCATGGAAAAAAGAAAATTCTATTGCGAAGAGGAAATCCGGTTAAACAGACGCCTCGCCCCCGACACCTATCTGGGGGTGATCGCCATATCCCGAGACACCCGGGGAAAACTTCGTCTCGGCGAGGGGCCGGAAATCGTCGATTACGCCGTCAAAATGAAGAAACTCCCCGCCGATAAAATGCTCAAGAACGTTTTAGCTGCCGGTGCAGCTGGTGAAAATACAATGGACCGCCTTGCTGAGAAACTCGCCGACTTTCACCGTCAAGCAAAAACGGACAAACAAATCGATGCGGTGGGGGACGTCGATCATATTCGAGGCAACACGCAAGAAAACTTCCAAGAAACAAAAGATTTCATCAACATAACGATCCCCGAATACCAGTATAACTTCATCAAAGCCTTCACCGAAAAAACCCTCGTGACCAAAGAATCTTTGTTTCGCAAAAGGATTTCGGATCACCGGATCAGAGAATGTCATGGGGATTTGCACCTTGATCATATCTGCGTTGCCGATGAAATCATCATTTTCGACTGCATTGAATTTAACGACCGCTTCCGCTGCGGGGATGTGGCTGAAGACGTCGCCTTTCTGACGATGGACATGGATTTCAACGGCTATCCTCACCTGGCAAAAAGTTTCGAGAAATTTTACCTCCAGCACTCCGGTGATGTCGACATGCCCCAAGTGCTGAATTTCTACCGCTCGTATTATGCATACGTGCGGGGCAAAGTCGCCAGTTTTCGCCTGACCCAGGAAGCGCTGGAAACTAATGAACGACAACAAATCATCCAAACGGCCGGCAGGTATTTCGACCTTGCCTACCGATATGCCACCCGGCTGGAAAAACCGGCATTGATCTTGACTGCGGGACTGATGGGCTCCGGCAAAAGCTATCAGGCGAAAATCCTGTCCGACTATCTGGGCGCCCTGATCATCAGTGCCGACAAGCTACGGAAAAAAATCTTCCACGTCCGGCTCCGGGAACGTCGACATGAAGGCTTCGGTCAGGGAATTTATTCTTCAGACCATTCCATCCTGGTCTATGGAAAAATTCTCGAACTGGCGGAAAAAAACATCCGACAGAACAAAGCCGTCATCGTTGACGCCTCATTCAAGAAAAGAGAACACCGTATCCGGGCCAGGGAGTTGGCTGTAAAGCTCGGTGTTCGTTTTTATATTCTGGAATGCCTCTGTACCGAGGAAACGGCCCGTAAACGCCTGGAAAAAAGAGTTCTTGATAACGATAGTGTTTCCGACGGGCGATGGGAGTTGCTTCAGTCACAAAAGAAAGATTTTGCCCCCATTGATGAAATGCCGCCGCAAAACCATTTCATCATTGACACATCCGCCCATCCCGACATCGCCAGACGGAATATTATTGAAAAAATCAAACTGGACGAATGAAAAGTTCTTTCGAGCCTTTCGAACCGAAACTATTTTTTGCTTTTTGAGGACTTGGCTTCCTTTTCCTGTTTCTTTTTTTCTTCCGCTGCGATTTTATCCTTTGTTTCCTTGATATAATACTCGACCTTGTAATCAAGCCCCACATTGGCGTAATCGCTGGCGATCTTTTCAAAACGTGCCAGCGCCGCCTGATATTTCTTTTGATTGAAATAAAACTTTCCGACGTAAAATTCCCGTTCAGCCAGTTTTTGCTTCACGTCCTTCAACATTTTTTCCGCCATCGTGCGGAATTTGCTTTCCGGATAACGGGCAATCAGGGTTTCCCATTCCCTTTTGGCAAGCAGCGCCTCCGTCATATCACGGTCGATCGCGCCGATCTGATTGTAATGACACATGCCTTTCTGATAGATTGCATAGGGCACATTTTCATTGTCCGGATGCAAAGACACAAAATCGCTGTAAGAACTTTCCGCCTCGACATAATTTTTATCGCTGAAATAGGCATCGGCTATGCCGATTTCCGCCAAAATCGCCAGCTCGTGCAGGGGATATTCCTCCTTGAGCCGCGTAAAATACTCCTGCGCTTTCCTATAATTGCCGTCTCTGAATTCCACAGACGCGCGGGAATACAAACCCTCCGGCGTCGCTTTGGGCAGTTCACTCTTCTTGAAAAAGTTCAACAGGGAACAGCCGCTGAAAACAAAAGCCAGAAGCACGGCAAAGACGATCATCCATCCGCGTTTTATTCGAAATCCCTTGAGATTCATCAATGTCATCCCTTTTCTCTCGATTGATTTATAAGGCTTTTTTGATAAAGTCTTCCAGACGATCCTTGGAAACAAGACCCACGAGCGTATCCAGAACATTTCCATTCTTGAAAAGAATGATGGTCGGTATACTGCGCACGGCAAAATTCACAGCCGTCTTCTGGGCGTCATCCACGTTGAGCTTCATAAACTTCACACGATCTTGATATTTCCCTGCGATTTCTTCAAAAACCGGCGCCAGCGCTTTGCAGGGACCGCACCAGGGCGCCCAAAAATCGACCACCACCGGCTTGTCACTTTTGATAACTTCATTTTCAAAGTTTGCGTCTGTGGCCGTATCATAGAATCGGCTGCTCATAAATCAAATCCTCCTTAAAACATTGACTGATGGATTGCATGCCTATATGTCATATTCCGGAGACGAAAGTCAAATGCTATCTGCCGGCCCTGGACAAAACTCATTTTTTGACCGTTCTGGATTTATCTGCTATAAAACATCTCGCCAAGGAGAACGACATGAAACTTTTAGGAATTATTTCGACCCGACTGGTCATGGAACGAAGTGATTTGCTCAGGGACGGCAGACCCCGTTTGATGAAAAACAAATACGGTCAGGTCACCGTTTTCACCACCAACAAAACCGCCTTAATTTTACGGCACGGCCATCATCCGCAAAAACACATTCTTCCCCACATCATCAATCACCGCGCCAATATCAAGGCCCTGAAAGACATGGGGGTCCGGGAAATCATCGGCGTCAACTCCACCGGATCCCTGAAGAAATCGCTGCGTCCCGGCACCGTGATGATTCCGGACGATTTCCTGACATTGACCGCGACGCCCACGATTTTTCATCACTGCGCCGTTCACATTACGCCCCGGTTGAGTGAGGACGTCCGCGCAAACATCATCCGGGCGGCAAAAAACATTCACCTGAACGTTAAAAAGAAGGGAACATACTGGCAGACGCAGGGCCCGCGGCTGGAAACCCGGGCCGAAATAAAAATGATGGCGCGCTTTGCCGACATCGTCGGCATGACCATGGCCAATGAGGCGGTCATCGCGCAGGAACTCGGCCTGCCCTTCGCCAGCATTTGCTCCGTGGACAATTACGGAAACGGCATCGCGGACCAGCCGCTGAGCATGAAAGAAATTCTCGACGGCACGCGCAAAAACGCCGACTTGATCATTCAAATTTTGCACAGTTATCTTGAGCTGTTTTATTAGCTAGAACGCCCCCAGCTGACACGGCTTGATCTTGATGCCCATCGCTTCGCAGGCGGAAGAAACTTTCGTCCGGGAAATATTCAGTTTCCGGGCGATGTCCCAGGCGGCGGCGCAGGATAATTTTTCATCTTTCAGGGCGGCGGCAATGGCCTCTTTTAATTCCGGTGATATTTCTTTGGCGGGTTGAACAATTTTTTTCGTCTCGCCGTAGCCGAAAAGCCCCAGCTGGCATTTCGCTATCTTGACATTCAGGATATCAATCGTCCTTCCCGTCTCCTCCATGGAAAAGTCCATCTCCTCGGCGATTTCCTCCGCTTTTCTGCAGGAAATGCTGCCGTTTCTCACCTGCTCGAGAATTTCCTTTCTCAATTCTTCATCCACTTCTTTGTTCTGATGTTTGTCAGGAAACCTGCCTCGATCCTCATGGGTCATATCAAACTCCCTTCTTCATGAAAAAGTTGGGCTACATTTTGGAAAGAGATTCGACATCCAGCGTCGTAAATCCCTTCTCCTCCAGCATCTTTTCCGTTTTCTGCATCTGATCGACATCGACGACGAAAACGGCTTTTTTCGAACTCTCCAGTACAAAGCCATAGGCATTGTTGATATTGACGCCTTCCTGATGCAAAAGCTGCATGAGACGATCCAATCCGCCGGGCACATCCGGAATCAAAACGGCCAGGACCTCCCGAAGATGAACCGTCATTCCCGCTTCGGCCAGCGCCTTCTCCGCCCGCTTCGGATCATCCACAATCAGATTAATGATGCCGAAGGTGTCCGCGGTGGCGATGGTGGTGGCGCGGATGTTGATTTTTTCTTTGGCCAGCACTCCCGTGACCTTGGCCAGTTTGCCGGATTTATTTTCCGCAAAAATGGAAAGCTGATAAGCGAACATGTCTTTCTCCTTTTTCTTTAATGAATTTCCGTTTGCATGGCCACAAGACTGCCGCCGTGGTATTTTTCCCGAAGCTTCGGTTTTTCAATCTTTCCGGTGGGGTTCCGCGGCACTTGATCAAAAAATATCTTGCGAGGACGTTTGTAGCGCGGCAGGGCGTCGCAAAAGGTTTCGATATCCTTTTCGGAAACGGCGCTCCCCGGCTTGAGCTCGATGACGGCTGCTACAATTTCTCCCAGACGCTGATCGGGCAGCCCGATCACCGCCGCATCCTTGACGGCTTCGTGCGTGCGCAGAAAATCCTCGATTTGCACGGGATAAATGTTTTCGCCTCCGGTGATGATGACATCTTTCTTGCGGTCCACCAGATAAATAAAGCCGTCTTCATCCATCCGCGCCATGTCCCCCGTGTAAAGCCAGCCGTCCTTGAGCACCTCGGCGGTCGCTTCCGGGTTCCGGTAATAGCATTTCATCACGCCCGCCCCCCTGACACAAAGCTCACCCACCGCGCCATGCCGCACCGGCTGTCCCTGCTCATTGACGATGCGGACCTCCCAGCCGTAACCGGCCTTGCCGATGGCGCCGACCTTGTGGATATTTTCGATGCCGAGATGGACGCAGCCCGGCCCGATGGATTCCGAAAGGCCGTAATTGGTGTCGTATTGATGTCGGGGAAAATACTTTTTCCAGCGTTTGACCAGACTCGGCGGAACCGGCTGCGCGCCGATGTGCATCAGCCGCCACTGATCCAGTCTGTAATTTTCCAGCCGGATATCGCCGCGTTCGATGGCGTCGAGAATATCCTGCGCCCACGGAACCAAAAGCCAGACAATCGTGACCTGTTCCTCCGACACCGCCTGGAGGATCCACTCCGGTTTCACGCCGCGCAACAAAACGGCCCGGCTTCCGGACAGAAAACTGCCGAACCAGTGCATCTTCGCGCCGGTGTGATAAAGTGGGGGGATGCACAGAAAATTATCGTCGCGCGTTTGATGGTGATGATTCATCTCCACTTCGCAGGAAAACACCAAAGCGCGGTGCGAATGCAGAATCGCCTTGGGAAACCCGGTGGTGCCCGATGAAAAATAAATGGCGGCGTCATCGTCATCGGAGAGTTTGATTTTCGGAGCCACGGATGAACAGCACGCGGTCAGCGCGTAATAATTTTCGGCGAAAGCGGGACCGTTCTGACCGACGAACAGGCGCAATTTTACTTTCGGCATCTGATCCTTGACCGCGTCAATCCGTCCGGTAAATTCCGGCCCGAAAATCAGGACATCGCACTCGGCCAGATCAAGACAGTATTTAATTTCCTCCTCCGTGTAGCGGTAATTGAGCGGCACCGCCAGAGCACCGGTTTTCAAAACGCCGAAATAAATCGGCAGCCACTCAAGGCAATTCATCAAGAGGATGCCCACCTTCTGTCCTTTTTCCAGACCTCTACCCAGAAGAAAATTGGCCAGCCGGTTGGACTTGTCATCAAACTCCCGCCATGTCATCTCGCGCCGATACCGCTTTTCGGGATCGGGCTCGACCAGTTCATAGTCTTTCCAGGTCGCCTTGACTTCCTTGATTTGAGGATTGATTTCCACAAGACTTATTTCATCGCCGTACCGGGAGGCGTTTCGTTCAAGAATTTCTGTGATCGGCATGAATTGTTCCTTTCCATCTTTTCTTCTTGACTGCGAATATCTCGCTTCATTTGTGGATCAAAATACGGATTTCGGACTTTGATGTCAAGACCGTTTTCGTCGAGGAAATCTGGCCTACGCCTCCCTTTATGTCGAAGCATAATGGACCCGGCCGCAAACCGCTTTGCCCTTCTCATCGAAAACAATCCCCTCTCTTTCCAAGAGTCGCCTTTTCATCTCGGCGCCGCTCTGAAAATATCCAAGGTGAAGGGAAGAAAGAATCGTCCGGTGACAGGGAATAATCAATGGAAAGGGATTTTTCGCCATGACCTGACCCACCGCGCGCGCGCCGCCGGCCACTCCCACGTGCCTCGCGACAAGGCCATAGGTGCTTACCGATCCGCGCGGAATTGCATATTGAGCGCGCAGTACTGCCTGCTGAAAAGGGGAAAAACCGGACAGATCCACCAGGCGAAGGGGAACCGTAACCTCCCTGCCTTCAAGATAAGCCTCGATGGAATAAACTATCGCATCCACGGATTCACAGACAGAGGGGCGGCAAAACGGATAAAGTTCAGCCGCCCTTTTTTCAGCCGGGTATCCCGGCCGGGAAAGCAAAACGCGCTCGACGCGGATGCCGTCGTCCTTCACCGACCAGATGAGGCAGACCGAGCCGAAGTCGGGGTTTTTGATGATCGTCTTATTGAACTGAAACGCTTTGACCGACGACATTATTTTCTTTCCCCCGCCTTTTGGGTAACAAATAGAAAAGGCCTATAAGCAAAATAACGGTCCATTGCTGATAGGCGTCCCCAAACAACGCCCAAGTGACTATCGCCAGAAACGGCATAACCAGAATCATGACATGAATGCGGAGGATATCGTGGCTTTTGAATGGAAAAACGATTTTCTCCAGGGCGTTTTGTCGCCATAAATCACGCCAGTTCACAACCAGCGTCGCAAGAATCATGGGCCAGAAATGATCGGTCAGATAGGCGACCGGCGTGAAAAAATCAGAATTGATAAAACCGTTTCGGCCGAAAAGATTCAGGGGTTTCATTTCAGCAAACACCGACAGGAAAAGACCGTAAAAGGAAAAAATCCAGGAATAGATGTAGAGCATGATAAATCCGATCAGCAGGCTCGCCGGAATAATCCCCAGAGCGAACCCCTCGGGGGAAATTCTTTTGACCCAGGGAATTTTCGCGTCGTAGAATTCCTTTTGCGCTCTGGCCGTAAGCATTATCTGCGCTGCCGCCGTAATCACGCAGGCCCAGGAATAAAATAAACCGCACAGCCAGACGCTCCAGCAGAATTCCTGAAGCGACCATTGCTGCACAAAGGCCAGATAGCCCATCAGAGCAAAGGCGACGGCGGTAGGAAGAAATGATTGAATAAGCCGCATCATCCTGTCATTTCCCGATTTAACCGGAAAATCCCTTCCCGCAGAATGACGAGAAACGACGCAAATCATCCGTTCTCCTTAATGTCATATCAAGATGCAGCGTCACAAGAGAGTTTCCACAATCTCCACCACGCTCTTCACGCAGGGCTTGCATATCCTGTTCAAATAATCACCGGACAGGAAAGTCCGTTGACCTTCTTCCGTCAGCAATTCGCAATCGTTAAGCAATCTCCGGCAAAGATAGCTGCCGTGAATTTGTGAAAACCTGTTCATCAGCTCCCGGACTTTCGCATAAGCGACTTCCGTGGATTTCCAGCCACCGTGAACTCCCCGTCCGCATTTAAGGCCGATGGCCATGATTCCGCCGCTCACCGCGCCGCAAACCTCCTCTTTTCTGCCCATACCCGCGCCGAACCCACAGGCAATTTTGAGCGCCTTGTCCTGGTCCAGACCAAGATCATCGCAAAATACGGACAAAACCGATTGCGCGCAATTGTATCCGGATTCAAATTTGGCGACGGCCCGCTCATATCTTTCCACGATTATTCCCCCGCACTTAAGGTTGAAAAAACATAAGGCGCGTCCACAGGCGCGAGGCTGAACTTATGGTGAAGAGTTTTGTTATTATTTTTCCTTGCCCAACAACCAGCGCTCAGCTTCCGCAAATGTGGGAAAGACCGCGCCGTTGGCCAAACCGCGATTTTTCACGACGACCGTTTCGACGAACTCAAGGGTAAAAGCCGTCTCCGGCGTATTGTTCACCCAGGCGATGCGATAATCCCTCGTGATGCCCACGATCTCCAAGATCTTGAGATGATCAAATGCGTCCATGACGGAAAGTTTTTCGGTGGTGAAGTTTTCCCCGAGAATTTTGAAGCATTGATGCGCCCGGCACTCCGACATGATTCTCCGCCAAAGCTCAAGGGAAATATCATAATTGTTGCTGCCATAGAGCGCCGCGTATACGTAATCCCCCCGGTACTCCACAACAATTTTGTCGTCCATCGGACTGGCTCCTTCCTAATTTATGGTGCACTTCGAGTGCGTGATGAATCGCATTTTTTTCATCAAGGCCTTCGGCGCAGACCCTCTCGCGAGACTGGCCCGGAAAGCGCCAATGCCTTCAACGATTCTCGAAAAAATCCTGCCGTTTATCGGGCTGCACGCCTCACAGCACAAGGCCTTGAAGTCATACGGACAGAAAACCAAAATCTTCAAGATCGGCCTTCTTCCCACGCAGGCAATCATTGACAAATCCGACAAGATTCAGTTTACACTATGGCCATTGATCCTGGACATTCCCGAAAATAAGGAGCTTCTGGATTTGGCGCAAAATGCATTCACCCCAGCCGCAGCGGTTCATTGAGTCGACGACTCAAGAGGACCCGACCTCAGTGATCTGATCAATCTTTCAAGGTATACTGAATGTAGAGCTCGTCATCACCGGCAGCGATACTCTTGATGCGTTTGGCGTCAGTCTTTTTGCCGAAGATTTTCAGGGCCTGCTGATTGAACCCCATGACAAGATATTCAAAATAATTATTCTGGACGTCCAGGCCGGTGACCTTGAGATGCACCACGTTATTTTCCAGCCAGGATTTAAACGTGCCTCCGTCAAAATAAGTGACCCAGATCTTCGGCATGGAATTGTCCACAAATTGCTTCAAATCCTTGGCCAGCATGTAGGATCGATACGGTCCATCCGGCGACAGGACAAATTTGGCGCCTGATTTTCCGAACATCGCATATTGCATTTTGTCATTGCCGAAGAACTCCCTGCACAGTTCATCAAAAAATATGATTATTTTATCCACGGGAATGAGCGTAACAGACATAATCACATTGTTAAAAAACTTGTCTTTCGCAACAACTTTGGCTTTGAAGGCATTCCACTTCTCTTCTCCGAAAGCTTCTGAAATAATGGCTTTGGTCGTAACATAAGAGCTGCCTTTGATATTCATGGCTCAAACACCTCTTTCGAAAATTTATGTAAATTATATGATACAAAATGGATTCTGATGCAAGGACAATCTTGAAGGAAAAACAGATTTCTTGAAATGGTTCAGGTCTCCGGACAACTGAAGGCTCATCATTACCGAACGATACGACATCACCAAAGATCACGACGAAACAAAGGGTGCCGACGCCTCGCTGACGGCCCTGTCCGGACTTTAGTTTTTTTCGTTGAGGGAAGCAATTCTCTCTCTGGTTTCGTCATTGAGAAATTCCCACAAGCCTATGTGTTTCAACGTCTCAATTTTCGGAATTCCCGACTCATTCCAGCCGCGCTGAACATAATAGACACTGATGAGTTTTTTCAGCTCTTTTCTGCGATGGTCCATCAAGATGCGGCGTTTTTCAAATGCCGGCATGCTCCGGATTTCCTCAAGCGTCTTGTTGAGGATGGCGCTGACCTGAGCGTCATTGTAATCTTTTTCATTTTCATAAAGGCTGTCTTCGGTGGGCCCGATCGCTCTGTCCGGAATCCAATCAAATTCGCCTGTGTGGTTGCCGAAGGCCATGATATTCATCGCCCGCTGCAGGTTGATGTCGCGGTCGGTCTGTTCGAAAATCCGTTCCCAGGTCATATTGGTCCCCAGCATGCCGTTGTAGAAATCGGCGTAAATTTCCTGTGAGGCGGGATTGATGTAAATATCGGTATCCTTGCGGTTGCCGGAATCGGGATTGAAGACATCCACCCATGGAAGCTTGCATAAGCCCAGATTGTCGTTGCCCAGACGCACGCGCGGATAGGTGATTAACGCTTTGGCTTTGGCCTCAAAAGTGGGAAACGCGCCCAGCAAATCCACCTTGATGAGCCAGGCGGCGGCATGATGCGCCCCGATATCACTGGCGGCAGCATACGACGCCTGCATGGACAGCGAACGGTGCGTCCGGTAAAGCGAAAAAGGAAGTCCCTTGGCCTGCATGGCGAATCTCTCCAGTTCCTTCCGGGGATTGGGACGGCCGGTGCGGTCCATGTACCTGTCGCAAACCCACGTGATGAGTTCCGTCATGCCCAGTCCGGCGATGCTGGATAGAGCGGTTTTGCGGTACGCAAGATCGTGAATGAACTGCAGCGCGGCCTGTTCATCGCCCCAGGTCAGCTCAAAGCCGTCGGTGTCTTCTCTTGTCAGGTAACCGCGCTGGTAGCATTCCATCAAGAAAGCCATGATGACCGCGGTGGTGATGGTATCCATTCCGTAATTGTCGCAATGCCAGTTCGCTTCCATGATAAATTCCGGGTTCCATATTCCCAGATTGGAGCCGAAACCCGCCGCCGTCTCGTATTCGGGACCATCCACCCAGACCCGCTTGCCCCGGTGGGCGCCGGAGGTCAGCGTGATCCACCCGCCTTTGGCACACTGGAGATTGCAACCGGGAAAACAGCCGTCCCTCCCGCGGTGATCAAAAAGCGTTTCAGCGTAGTTTTTCCCGCAGATCTGCCCCGCCCGCGGGTCTGAACCATACTGATAATTTTTGACAGGCAAAGATTTGTAATCCTCCTTGTTCATAAAGGCGATGAGTCCGGCCGAACCCTTGCGGTACATTTTGAGCGATTGGGGATCGACCGTCTTGACCACCTGATGCAGTTTCGCCCCAGCTTCCTTGACCTTATTCCAGTCCGCCGCCCCGTAGGGATTTTCTCCGCGCGGATAATCCGACAACACCACAATGGCACGGATGTTTTTGTTCATCATCACCGTGCCCAGACCAGTGCGTCCGGCCTGCTTCGTCCTGAACAGCCCCCTGGTTTTGTCCACCGGCTTGACAGCGTCATAGTAATGGCTGTTGATGCAGCCGTAAACCGTATTGGCCGCTCCTAAACCTGTCGTGAGAAATACCATGTTTTTTTTCTCATAACCTTCGGAGAGAAACTTTTGCACGATGGCCTCTTCCAGGGCAAAAACCTCATCCATCGCCGGCGCGCCGGTCAGATAAATGTTCCGCTTGAAATCATCAATCACAACCATCACGGCCTTTTTGCTGATCCCGGTGATTTCCAAAGCGTCAAAACCGGCGTATTTCAAATAGGCGCCGAAATGACCGCCGAAGTTGGAAATCCCCGGAATATGGGTCAGGGGAGACAGTGAAATCGCCATGCACTTGCTGGTCCCCGGAAACTGCGGAATGCCGCCCAGCGGCCCCGGTGAGAAAATCAGCGGGTTTTCGGGATCGTCCGCTCTTGTCTGCGCACTGATTCTTTGATGAAGCATATAAAGCCCCAGACCTCGTCCACCGATAAAATAATCGCGGACCTTTTCATCGAGCGGATTGACCTCAATTTTGCCGGTTGTCAAATCAATGCTCAACAACTGATTGGCGTAACCGCGGAATAATGGATTTTTTGCGTATTCCATGTTCAAACCTCAAAAAACAATTGCCGCACGTTAGAAGAATATTCACGAAAAATCAATCATAAAAAACCTCAGGATCCATGCTGTCGAAGCAGAGAGGTTTCCCAAGGAGGAATGTCTTGTGGATGTTTCAATTCGACTGCCACCGGAAATCTTTCCGATTAATCATAGTGTTTGACCAGCGGCCATAATTCTTCGATGCTCAATTTCATTTTTTTGCAGACGAAGATGGGCTTGCCGTTGTCGTAAGGCATGGCATAAGGAATAAAAGGTATATATCCTCCGATTTCCACGACCTCGCATATCCCCTTCAACGATTCGCCGTCAACCTGTACGACGATTAAATTTTCCGGCCTTTGTTGCTTGTATCCCCAGAGATGATAGCTCAGATGTCCGCAAAGGGAATCCGGCAATCCGTATCTTTTCCCCAGAACGTCGATCGCGCCGGCAAAACCGTAATAGTGCGCGTAAATGGATGTTTTTTTCCGCTGATCCGGGGGAAGCGAATGATAGACTTCCGCAACCGCTCTGACACGTTCTTCCCATCCCAGACGGTCCGCCATGAACTCCGGCAGCTCAACCTGAGCAAAGCTGTCGAATTTTACATGTCTGTTGGCAAAGGAAAACAACTGAAAATACCTTGCCTGATTCTGAACGTTAAAGACGGGCAGGGCATGCGGCAGCGATAAAAAAAGCACCGCAATGATGATGACGGAAAAGACCCACCGGACAGTTTTCATCCAGGCTTTGTCCGACAGTTCCTCCATACCGATATAACCGCCGGCAAACAACACCGGATAAATGGCGGCGGTAACGTACGCTTTTACATGCCCCAGAAAACAAATCAATAACAAAAAAATGTAAAGGAATCCAAAAACTTTGAAATCCGACATCTTTTTATTCATGAGAAAGTTCAAAACGCCGGCCAGCCATACCAAAACAACCGCCGGTGAATAAATAAGCACCTGCATCATTACAAATTCATGCCATGAAGCATGATAGGTCCTCTGCCGAGCGTAAACAGACCAGTATTCGAGAAGCGGCCAGTGATGTTGGAACTCCCAGATGATTTGCGGCGTCAATACCAGAAGACCGCATAAAACGCCCGCCCAAAAATGACCATTGAGGAAACTTCTTCTGTGTTTCGTCAGAAGCAAACCCAAAAACAACGCCGGAAGGTAAAACAAAAGCGTTTGCTTGAACAGAATCGCAACGCCCGCCGCGATGCCCGCCGCCATCCAGAGTTTTTGATTCCCGGTCTTGAAAATTCTGATCAGCAACAAAAGAAAAACGGCACTTGCCGCCTGATCAAAACCATCGCAACCCAGAAATGAGTTGAACGCCAACCAGACCAGTCCCAGACAGACCGTCAGAGAGGTCATGAACTGCGCGAAGCGTTTCCCCCCCAGCTCCCGGGCGATCCATCCAGCCGTAACTACGGTTATCACGCCGGGAATCAAGGCAAGCATGCGAAGACTGAACAGGGAATGCCCGAAGACCGAAATCCATCCCGCATAAATCATCGGCCCCAGATGGGAAATTTCCACAAAACCGGAGGAAAGGTCTCTGGCTGAAGCTATATTGTAAAGCTCATCAATGAAATAGCCATAGCGGTTAATCGTCAGCAGATGAAGCAACACCTTGAGCAACACGACGATCAGCAGAGGAAAATTGTCATTCGCGACAATTCTTTGCCAAACACGATTATCCTTGAGTATCGGCATCTTTTCCCCAGAAGAGCTGACTGCCTCAAAACAGTCCGAAGGTTGTTAAAGTATATGATTAAAAATTATAAAATATGCAACCGAAATAATGCGCTTTGCTCGGTTTCATTCTGATAAAAAACCTCCTTGCTTAAATTTTTTAAAAAAATTATATTCTCGAAACAAAAAGCGAAAATGCCGCCGGAAATGAAGTTTATTTCCGTTTAATTCTTCAAAAACGGCGGCCGCGAAAGGTTCATTTTGTCGGATATTCTTCTCATCGCACCCCCCTGGGGGGATATTTACGGACCATTTCAATCCCTTTCCCGGCGTTTCAATTTTCAGCCACCTCTGGGGCTGTGCTATCTCGCATCCGCCCTGAAAAAAAACGGGCACAAGGTTCAAGTTCTTGACGCGGAAGCGCAAAATCTGTCGATGGACGGCATCATCAAAATCGCTTCGGGGCGACGCTGGCGGGCTATCGGCATTACAGCAACGACTCCCGTTTATCCCAAAGCGGTTGACCTGTCGATACGTTTAAAACGAGCCTTCGGGGGACCGATTCTGCTGGGCGGACCACACGCGACGATTCTAAAGGAAGAGGCGCTTCATTCGTCAAATTGCTTTGATTATGTTGTTTGCGGCGAGGCGGAAAACACTATTGTTGCCCTCGTCAATCATCTTGATGCCGGAGGGGATATTTCCAACGTTCCCGGTGTGATCTTCCGTTCCGGGGAAAGACTCATTGCAACGGGGCAGGCGCCGCGCGTCACCCATCTTGACGAAATCGTTTTTCCCGACCGCGCGGATTTGAATCCCCGGAACTACTTATGGAGCGTTCCGGGACGGGGATGGGTGCCGACCACCTCGGTCATGTTCAGCCGAGGCTGTCCTTATGAATGCACTTTTTGTGCGCAAAACGACATGTATGGAAAAACGGTGCGATACCGCTCTCCGGACAATCTTCTGCAAGAGCTGGAGGAAATCGTCGAGACGACGCCCTTCCGACACTTCGTCTTCAATGACGACACTTTCACGGCGGATCGAAAAAGGGTGATGGCGCTTGCCGAGGGAATCCTGAAAAGAAAACTTCCGCTGTCTTTCGAATGCGAAACCCGCGCCAATTTGCTCGATCGGGAAATCGTCTCCGCCCTGCGTGAAGCCGGCCTGGTCAGAATCAATATCGGAATTGAAAGCGGCGACGCGGATATTCTGGGCAGGCTCAAAACGGGCATCACGCTGGACGATGTGCGCTCCTCCCTGCGCTTATTGAAATCATTCGGCATTGAAACCCGCGGTTCCGTTATCATCGGAGCGCCCTATGAAAACCGCCAAACCGTGGTGAAAACCCTCAATTGGATAGCAAAGCTCAAAGATTTGGATCAGCCGTACATCAACATTGCCGCGCCGTATCCCGGAACCCTCATGAGAGAAATGGCGCTGCGCGGCGAGGGTGGCGCACGGCTTGTGCGTTCCGATTACGGAGCCCTGACACGCTACGGAAGCGCCGCTATGGAAGTCAACGATTTATCGGCTGACGATTTGGTGCGTCTTCAGAAACGGGGATTAAGACGCGCCTATATGCGCCCGCGGCGGCTGTGGTATAATTTCAAACGCGCAGGATTGCTCGCGGGAATCGTCAACGGAGTCGCTTTTTTGCGCGGCATCCTGAAAGCGGGTAAATCAAACGGTTAATTTCACCACAACAGGAAAAGTCAGAATAAAAAAACCGATTTATGGACGGCGTATCGATCATCATACCGGCTCTCAATGAAAGGCTGAATCTTGAACAGCTCATTCCGAGAATCGCCTCGACCTGCGATGCCGGAAATATTGAATGGGAAGCGCTTATTGTCGACAGCGACAGCACGGATGGAACCGACAGCTATCTGGAAAAGCTCTCGGGAAGACTTCCCGTGCGACGGCTCAATGAGGCGGTGCGCGGGGATCTTGCCCGGGCTTGGCGGCGGGGCATTGAAGCGTCCCGGTATTCCCGCATCATCACGATGGACGCCGACTTGTGCCATACGCCGGAATTTATTCCGCGGCTCCTGGACGCACTGGAGACGGCGGATCTGGTCATCGCCTCCAGATACCTGCACCACCGGCGACGGCAATGGATAAAATCGGCCCCTCATGAAATCGCTTCGCGTCTGGGTCAGCGATTCTGCCGATGGGCGCTGCGTCTTCCTCCAAAAGATATTTCTCATGGATACCGCGCTTTTCGAAAACAATTGTATGATCAATTCAAAAATGATATTAAAGCCGCGGGAAACACTTTTATGATCGCCTTGATTTATTATGCCGACCGCGGCGGTTTCCGCATCCGCGAAATTCCTTTCACCTACGGCAAAAGACTCTACGGCAAAGACCATCTCAAAATTTCACGAGAAGGCATAAGATTTTTGGCGTTTACCCTTTCGGTCTGGAGGAAATCATGACGGGAACCTACATCTACGATCTCAACGCCAAACGCATTCTCACTTTATACGACCGCGCCCGTGAAATCAAAAAAGGCTTGATCCCTCCCCCGCGCATGGCCATCATTTATCCCAATTATCTTTGCAATTATGACTGTCCGGGATGCGAATACGCCATCGTCAACCGTCAAAACAAATCACAAATGGATTTATCGCGTTTTTTAACCCTCTTGGACGAACTGCGGGACATCGGGGTCGACTCCGTGGAATTATGCGGCGGCGGCGAACCCACGCTATATCCGTACCTCCAAGATGTCATCCTGCATGGTCGCAGGAGAGGCCTATCCTTCGGTTTGCTGACCAACGGAAGTTGTCTGGGCGGAGAGATGGCGATGATTGTGGCACGCGAATTATCGTATGTGCGCATCAGCCTGGATGCGGCGACCAACGCCACGTATTTGAAAGTCAAACGCCCGACGGGCGCGGATTTCAACAGCGTTATCGCAAACATTCAAGACATCATGCGTCAAAGAAAACGGATAAAAAGTCAGCTGCTGATCAGCATCAAATTTCTCGTTTCACAATTAAACCGGCACGAAATCCCGGCCGCTTTTGAACTCGCGCAGACGCTGAAAGTTGATTCGCTTCAATTCAAGGCGTTAAGGCAGAGCGCATATTCCCTGACGCCTAAGCAGCAAGACCGCGCAGCGGCGCGGATCCGTCGTCTCAAAGACGCGTATCCCGGACTGAACGTGCTGGGCGGTGTCGGCAAAATCAACGCGTCCAGACGCTGCTGGCTTTCGCCCCTGCAGACGACGATCGACGCCTGTGGCGATGTTTTTCTTTGCTGCTATTATTTGCATCGTCGCCCACGGCATTGTATCGGCAACATCCACAAAAATTCCTTCCGCGAAATCTGGGGAAGCCCCAGACACCTTCGCGCCATCTCCGCCATTCGTCCGGCGGAATGCAATCTGCTGGACTGCCGATTCGTCAACTACATGAAAGTTCTCGAGCCCTTATTGGAAGACTCCCGGCATCAGATAGATTTTATATGACCGCTCCGAAAAAGGAGCATTATTCTCTCCGCAGGCCAATGCCGCCAAAATAATTTTATTGTCCTTGTTTTCTCCTTTTAACAAAAAAGGCTGTGCCGCAATAACCGATGCGACACAGCCTTCATAATCTTCGCTGGAGATCCGGTTAATTCCCGGAAAGATATTCGTGAATGGCTTTGGCTGCCTTGCGTCCAGCGCCCATGGCCAAAATAACGGTTGCCGAACCTGTAACAATATCGCCGCCCGCATAGATGCCCTGACGACTGGTTAGACCGGATTCATCCTTGGTCACGATATAGCCCTTTCTGTTGGTTTCCAATCCTTTGGTCGTCGCGGGAACAATGGGATTGGCTACCGTTCCAACGGCCACGACGACCGTATCAACATCAATGACATATTCGGACCCTTTGATGGGGATAGGGCTTCTTCGGCCGGATTCATCGGGTTCCCCCAGCTCCATTTTGATGCACTTCATGCCGGTGACCCAACCTTCTTTGTTGCCGATATATTCAACAGGCGCCGTCAACATTAAAAACTCGACGCCTTCTTCCTTGGCATGATGAACTTCCTCGATTCTCGCCGGCATTTCCACTTCCGTGCGGCGATAAATGATCATCGCCTTTTCCGCACCCAATCTTAAAGCGGTTCGGACCGAATCCATCGCAACGTTTCCGCCGCCGATGACCGCCACTTTCTTGCCCCGGACGATAGGCGTATCATATTCGGGGAAGAGATAGGCTTTCATTAAGTTGGAGCGCGTCAGATACTCGTTGGCGGAATAAATGCCGATTAAATTTTCTCCGGGAACATTCATGAAGACCGGAGCGCCGGCACCCACACCGATGAAAACCGCCTCGAAGCCTTCTTCAAAAAGCTCATCAATCGTTTTGGTACGACCAATGACAAAATTCGTTTCAATCTTTACGCCCAGCCTTCGGAGACCCTCTACTTCCGCTTCCACGATGGCTTTCGGCAAACGAAATTCCGGAATGCCGTAAACCAGCACGCCGCCTGCCTTGTGCAGGGCTTCAAAAATGGTCACATCATAGCCCAGCTTGACGAGGTCGCCGGCAGCCGTCAACCCAGCCGGTCCGGCACCGGCAATGGCCACTTTCTTGCCGTTGGGTTTTGCAACGTCCTGGACGGTGAAACTTCCGCTGTTGCGTTCATAATCGGCGGCGAACCGCTCCAGTCTGCCGATGGCCACCGGCTCGCCTTTTTTCCCCAAAATGCATGTTTTTTCACATTGATCTTCCTGGGGACAAACACGACCGCAAACGGCGGGAAGACTGTTGGTCTCTTTCAGTACTTTTGCCGCTTCCATGAAATTGCCATCGGCAATCTGTTTGATAAACTGCGGAATCTTGACGTCCACCGGACAGCCTTCGATACAAGCAGGCTTCTTGCACTGAATGCATCGTTTGGCTTCAATGATGGCGGTCTCCTCGGAATACCCAAAAGGAACTTCATTGAAATTATGAATCCTGACCTTTGGGTCCTGCTCCGGCATTTTCTGCCGCGGTACTTTTTCCTTTTTTTCTTTCGTTTCTTTAGTTTCCATCACACCCACACCTATGTTTTTCATAAGCCTCCCGCTCTGCCTCACAATACGTTTTCAGGCGGTCGGATAGCAATTTAAAATCCACTTCATGTCCGTCAAATTCAGGACCATCCACGCAGGTAAACTTGGTTTTACCTCCAACTGAAACGCGGCAGGCGCCGCACATACCCGTCGCATCCACCATGATCGAATTCAAACTCACAACGGTTTTGATTCCGTGCGGTTTGGTCACGTCACAAATCACTTTCATCATGGGCACGGGACCGATGGCGAAGACATGGTCGATTTTCTGTCCGCTGTCGATTTCCTGTTGAAGCACGGCACTGACAAAACCGTGGAAACCGTAGCTTCCGTCATCGGTGCAAACAACCAATCTGTCGGAAACCTGTTTCATTTCCTCTTCGAGAATGAGCAGATCTTTCGTCCGCGAACCAATAATGGAAATGACTTCATTCCCGGCTTTTTTCAGCGCCACGGCCAAGGGATAAACCACCCCCACACCGACACCGCCACCGACACAAATGACACGCCCAAAGTTTTCGATGTGTGTCGGATTGCCAAGCGGTCCTTGAACGTCCTGCAGGACATCACCGGCTTTCAACTGCGACAACTGCGCCGTTGTCTTCCCGACAATTTGATAAATGATGGTTACGGTTCCTTTTTGCGCATCCGAATCCACGATGGTCAGGGGAATACGCTCGCCCTTTTCGTCAATTTTCAAAATGATAAACTGGCCGGCTTTTCTCTTTTGCGCAATCACCGGCGCCTCGAATACCATTTTGACGACCTGTTCTGACAACTTCCTGTTTTCAAGAATCTTATTCAACGTTCATCTCTCCTCTATCATGAGAATAAAAATGTTTGAATTGCCATTTTACCGGCAATTTTGCTTCCTGCTTAAAAATCACGGGGCAGCTGATCCAGTTGCGCCAGAGAAAAAACAGGGCCGTCCTTGCAGACATATTGACTGCCCACATTGCAGCGGCCGCATTTGCCGATACCGCATTTCATGCGCATTTCCAAGGACGTTAAAATATTTTCCTTGGAGAAACCCAGCTCAAAAAAGACGGGCAGCGTAAACTTAATCATAATCGGCGGCCCGCAGATGACGGCAACTGCATTGTTCGGTGAAGGCGCAACCTCCTTGCAGACTGCAGGAACAAAACCTTCCCGGCCTTTCCAAGTTTCATTACCTTTATCCACGGTAATAATCGTTTTGATATCGTCTCTTTTCTCCCAGGCAGCCAATTCCTCCTTGTAAAGAAGCAACCCGGGGGTTCTCGCGCCGTAGATCACGGTGATTTCACCGAAACGTTTACGGTTGTCTTTGTACAACATGTAGTTGATCAGCGAACGTAATGTGGTAAAAGCGAAGCCGCCGCCGACCACCACCACATTCTTTTTCTCCAGAAAGTCAATCGGCCAGGAGTTTCCCAATGGCCCGCGCAAACCAATTTGCGCACCTTCATCCATATTATGCAAAGCGGCCGTCACAAGACCCGGCACAATGGCACCGGCACGCTGAACGGTAAATTCAACATAACCAGGATCTGTCGGCGAAGAGGCAATGCCAATGGGCGATTCACCTTTGCCATAAATGGACAACTCGGCAAATTGTCCCGGCATGTACTGAAACTTTTCCTCATCTTCCCGATTGAGAAAAACCAAGCGAAAAGTTTTAATGTCGTTGGTGTCCACTTCATTGGTGATCTTCGCAATCTGAACCGGCATGGGTATGTACGGATTGTTATTTGACATCTCTTTTCCTCAAAAATAATTTTTCAATTCAATCTCTTATACTTTCAACGCCTCTTCGATAATGGAATAGATATCGATATTGACCGGACAGGAACGTGTACAGCGTCCACAGCCAACACAAGAAATGACACCGTATTTTTTTACATGATAGGAATACTTATGATTAACCTTTTGTCTCAGTCTCTGGTAAACCTGTGTTCGAGGGTTGTGGCCGCTGGCTTCCAGGGTGAAATCGGTAAACATACAGGCATCCCAAACTCTTCGTCTCGTTCCTTTTCCGAAAAGTGTATCGTCACAAATATCAAAGCAATAACAGTTCGGGCAGACAAATGTGCACGCCCCGCAGCTCAGGCAGGCCGATGAAACCTTCGTCCAAAAATCGTTGTTATGAAAAATATCCTCCAGCTTCTTGGCAATGACGTCCTGATCAATGCACAGAAAGCGGGTTTTATACTCTTTGCCTTTCTGGAGAGTTTCTTCATAAAATTTTTCATCATCCTTGCCTGCATCAACAAGAACTTTGAGATCACCGAGCAGTTCCTCGCCTTTCGCCGTAATGCCTTTAAGCAGCAAATCATCACCCTTTTTTACCATAAAGACATCACTGCCTTCCGGATCAGCGGCGTAGACGCCCAGGGAATTATAGAAATCAGCACCGTCGACCGGCTGATTCAAGTCAAAAGCATAACCGAAAATGGTCGTCAGTTTTCTTCTCTGACTCCAGTAAGGATCCACGATCCCCGCCGCATTGAAATGAATATCCATGATGGCAAAACTTTTCACATCGCAGGGACGCACGCCGAACAAAATGACCGGTTTTGCATCCACTTCCACCGGTTGGGCTTCCGTCACGGGCTTGCCTATTTGATAGCGAATAAAATCTTCTTTATGGGGGAAAAACGCTCCCTTGGGACTCATGACGGTGTTATAGAAATTCAGATCAACTTTCTGCGGATCTTGAATCTCTGCGAAATGATGACCATACGTTTCTTTTATCGGGGCAAGAAGCGACCCCTTCTCCATCAATGCCGCAGCCAGTTCGGATATTTTCTCTATTGCTGTTTTCTTCAACACAAACCGCTCCTTACTCCAAAATTTTGTCTGAATCGTCAACGCGGAAATTGACCAGGACAGGCTTGTCTTCCAGGCTCATGCCGGACGCCTGGTTGAACATTTCCTCGCACTCCTTAGCGACCTTTTTATGGAAAAGATACAAAGGAATATCCACCGGGCAAGCGCGTGAACATTCACCACAGTCCACACAACGGCCGGCCAGATGTTGAAATCTCGTCAGATGATACATCATATTACCGGGGGACTGTGGGGCTTTGTCCGCCCATTTCGGCTTTAGCTGATCGATAAAGCAGGGATCACAATAGCACATCGGGCAGGCTTTACGACAGGCGTAACACCGTATGCACTTATCGAATTGGCTTTTCCAGAATGCCCAACGGGCGTCCTTATCCATTGCTTCGTATTCAGCCAACACATCATAGGGTGATACCGTTTTCTGTCCATGAATTTCCTCACCCAGTAAGATATCGTATAAAATAGGATTATACATGCCGCAGGTGGTCTTGCTGTCAATCACTTCACCCGTCTTGGAATTTTTCATTCCCATGACAGGAATTCCCAGCAGTTTTAGGTTTTCTCTTTTGACTTTTTCTTCCTGAATTAACTGAACAACGGCGCGACTGTCGGCGGCTTTTACAGCAATGGCAATTTTCGTCCCCTGGGGATAACGGACAAGATATCGGGCCATGTTGTAGGTGCAGTACTCGTTAAAAATCATATGATCGACATCCGCGACGCTTTTTGCGGCGTAAGGCATCGGATGTTTTTCATCGAAGCCCTTTCCATAAGCTAAAACGACGGAGACTTCGCCGGATTCCAATAACTTTTTTGCTTCCTTTTTCAAATTCTCTTCGATTTTTTTAAAATCAGTCATATTTTCTCCCGATTTACTCCTGGATCTTCATCTTCGTCTGGGGGCCAAGATGCTTCACCTGACTTGTAAATTCCGTAACCACTTCGGCAAATTTATTGCCTTCGGAAGCGGAAATCCATTCCACCCTGAATCTTCCCGGCTCTATCCCGGCAAATTCCAGAATCTTTTTAGTCACGGCCAACCGCCTGCGTGCATAAAGATTTCCAGTATTGTAATGACAGTCACCCGGATGACAACCACCGACCAAAACGCCATCGGCACCTAACTGGAATGCCTTGAATATAAAGGATGGATTGATGCGGCTCGAGCACATCACGCGGACAACACGGACATTCTGAGGATACTGCAATCTGGTTGTGCCGGCGAGATCCGCCCCGGTATATGTACACCAGTTGCAGGCGATACCCAATATTCTCGGTTCAAATGACATTTTCATTACCTCATCATTATTCGATGTCGTTCAAAAGCGCCCACGGGGCATGGCTTCAAGACTTCCGAGCGAAACGCTTTTTTCGCTACGCCGCAACAACGACGGGCTGAAGTACAACCAAGCAAAAGAGGGCTGTTGAACGTCATAACTAAAACTCCATTAAACCTTCCATCTCGGCCAATACCTGCTCATTGGTAAAGTGACGGGCAATAATGGCCGACGTCGGACAGACCGCCGCGCAACAGCCGCATCCTTTACACAAAGCTTCATTGATTTCCGAAACCCCTTTTTCAGCATTAAAGGACGGAGCACCATAAGGACATACGCGCACACAATTCTGACAGCCGCAGCAGGATGCCGGATTCACCACCGCCGTGGTTGCCTCAAGCTCCATTTTATCCTTCACAACGATGGTCAAAGCTTCCGCAGCCGCACCGTTGGCCTGCGCCACGGTATCGGGAATATCCTTTGGACTTTGGCAAACACCCGCAATGAATATCCCCTCGGACATGGTTGACAGCGGAGCCAATTTGGGATGCCGCTCCATGAAAAATCCCTGTTTGTCGGTGCTCAAATTAAAGAGCCGGGCGATTTCCTTGGAATCTTCGCGTGGAACAATCGCCGGGGAAAGCACAACCATATCCGCCGGCACTCTCATAAACTTGCCGGTAATCGTATCTTCCGCTTCCACGATCAGGCGCCCTGCTTCTTCTTCGCTTTCGGTGACCCGGGCCGCCTTGCCACGGATAAATTTGACATTTTCTTCCACCAACCGGTTGTAAAATTCCTCATAACCTTTGCCGGCGGCTCTCATATCAATGTAAAATTGGTAAACGTCCGCAGATGTTTTTTCTTTGAAGAGATGCGCAAATTTCAATGAGTACATGCAGCAGACTCGACTGCAATGCTGTTGATAATTTTTATCACGACTTCCAATGCAGTGCAGAATGGCAATGGACTGAGGTTCGGATCCGTCTCGGAGCGTCACCTTGCCGCCCGTTGGACCGGCTGAATTAAACAATCGTTCCACTTCCAAAGCACTATAAACACCGGGATACGTGCCATATCCGTATTGAACCAGAGGCCTTGTATCCATCAAATTATAGCCGGTTGCTATAATCACGGCTCCAACCTTGATGGTCGTCAAGGCATCCTGTTGTTCAAAATCAATGGCTTTTTGTTCACAGACTTTTTCAGAGGCGGCACTTGCCCTTGAGAAAATAAGTACAGGCGTTTCTATCAATAACCGGTTTTTGCGGAACCGCCTGAGGGAAAGGAATATAAATCGCTTTTCTTTTAGACAGTCCCTCATCCCATTCCGACACGCTTTTGCCTGGACATTTTTCCGTGCAAGCCAAGCAGGCATTACACTTATTATGATCCACATAGCGCGCTTTTTGCTTTACAGTGATATCGAAATTGCCCACATAACCTTTGACATCCGTCACTTCACAGTAGGTCATCAGGTTGATGTTCTTATTCTGCAAAACGGCATCCATCTTGGGCGTCAAAATACAAGCGGAACAATCCAGAGTCGGAAATGTTTTGTCAAACTGGGCCATGTGACCGCCAATGGTGGAATTCTTTTCTACCAGATAAACTTTTCTACCGGTATTGGCCAGCTCCAGCGCCGCCTGAATTCCGGCGATACCGCCGCCGACTACCATTACATCGGGATTGACATCAATAACCCGCGCGCTTAAAGGCGCCAGATTTCTCGCACGATAAACCGCGCCATTTAAGAGCGCTTTGGCCTTTGAAGTCCCCTCGTCGATATCGTGAGTCACCCAGGACACCTGTTCGCGAATATTGACAACGGTCAGCAAATATTGATTTAGGCCAGCGTTCTCAATAACTTTACGGAAAGTTTTCTCATGCATCAGAGGCGAACATGCCGTAACAATGACACGATCCAGTTTATATTGTTTGATATCGTTGGCGATCATCTCTTGCCCCGGCGTGGAACACATGAACTTGTAGTCTCTGGCGATAACCACATCCGGAAGCGTTGCCGCGAATTCCGCCAGCTCGCTCACCCGAATCGTCTTGGCTATATTCAAACCGCAGTGGCAAACGAAAACACCAATTCTGCTCATAAATTCTCCCTACTTTTTTCCTTCAGAATCATCTTTTTCTTCATTTAATCTCAACCGCCTCATGTACTGCAAGCTTCCGCGACCGGCTCGTCGATACTAATTTCCAAGCCCTCCAGAACAAGTTCCGTAACATCCTTAACTGTAATTTGATCATCAACATTGAGTGTCCGGATACTGTCTTCAAACATGGTAATGCAATACGGACACGATGTTGCTAAAATTGATGCGCCCGTTGATAAGGCTTCCTCTATTCTCAAATCGCTCAGTCGTTCTCCTTTGAGCTTCTCCATCCATAAACCGCCGCCGCCGCCGCCACAGCACATGCTCTGTTCTCGGCTGCGTTTCATCTCAACAAATTCAACTCCCGTCAGGGATTTTAAAATGTCGCGCGGGGGATCGTAAACACCGCTGTGCCGTCCAAGGTAACAGGGATCATGATAAGTAACTTTGACGCCGCCGAAATCTTTTTTCGGAATCAACTTGCCTTCTTTTATCAATTTGTCGATCAATTGACTGAGATGAAGAACGTCATAATCTTGTCCGTAATCTTTCTTGAAAGATGCCAAGCAGTGCGGTGATACGGTAATGATTTTACCAACATTGGTAGAATTGAAAAAATTCAGATTCGTATTTTTCAGCCTCTCAAACAAATCCAGGTCGCCAACCTTTTTTAAACTTTCGCCGCAGCAATTGACCTCCGTGGACGGCAATCCCCAACTGATGCCTCCCTGATTCAACACTTCAGCGGCGGCCTTGGCCAGCTTAACGTTTCGGGGATCATAACAAACCGTGCAGCAACTGAAAAATAAATACTCCGTATCTTTTGCGTAGAGAGGGTACTTTTCTTTGGCCCAATCGTTTCGTTTGGTCTGATCGCCGGACCATGGATTTCCTCTGGCCGACATTGAACCGACAAAAGCGCGCAGACTCTGCGGCAGCATGCCGCCGCCGCTGTAGACATTGCGAATCGCTGTAACCACATCAATAAGTTCAACGCCACGGGGACATCTGTCCACGCAGAATTTGCATGTGGAACAACCCCACATAAAATCTTCAATGCCATCCAGGCCCAATTGACCGTAGCGAACAAGTTTACGAATATTGAAATGGGTGATGGGCGTCCACGGACAGGTACCGCTGCAAGTTCCACACTGATAACACTTCTTCAGCGCCTCTCCGCCGGCATCCATTATCGCTTGGGACATTTCAAGATAAGGTGTAACTGCTTGTGACATTCAACATCTCCTGTTATGATAAGCTAATTTTAAAACAACCGACAACGCAACTTATGCAAAAAATCATAGCGGGAATCTTTCCTGAAAAGCCGGCACTGAAATATCTTTTTCAAATAACCACGCTTTTTATCCTGCATTAATTTCTTGCCGCCTCCAGCACAATTCTTTAAATGATCAGTTGCCACCTCTTGCCAAGTTTAACAGGCGCATATCGGCTAACATAACTTGTTGAACATGTCAAGAGTTCAAGACTGATTATTTCAATTTCAACATTCAAGTGTTTGATATATTAGCATAAAAAAAATGACTGGCGTCCAGTGACCGACATTCATAAAACCAGGCTGTTTTTTTGTGGAAGGTGTTTTTTTGATCTTTAATGAGCGATGGCCCGGATGCCGGACACCGTTTCAGAAACTGCAGTGATTGATGATTTTAATCGTGAAGGTCTTGCGATAGAGGGAGGCTGTTATCAAACGATTCGCCGGATAATGCGGCCGAGAAAAATTTCTTTTGAAAGTTTCGAAAACTACTTTCTAACGGACAAAATGAAAATTTATTTTTTGAAGGGTCCTGTCCAGGGTCTCGTGTTATCCAGAAGATAATCATCCGTATGCTCCACCAGGCATTGGGAACAGAGATGAACCATCTTTTCACTTTGAACGTGACGGACAATCAATAATTTGGAGACACTTTGCCGGCAACAGAAACATCTGCCGGCAGCATCATCCCCGTGGAAACGGTAACTGTCCTGATCATAATATTTCATAAGCTTTATGCCCTGCCATCGGAAGGGATGGTTATCTCAAAAGGAAAAAGCTTTCAATAAAAATCACACAAGATCGGTTTTGAGGGAAGACGAATTGATTTCGATGGGAAAAGCAATGACGAAGGTTGTTCCCTCGCCTTCTTTAGATGAAACGTCAATGCTCCCTTTATGGAATTCCACGATTTTCTTGCAAAACGTCAATCCCAAACCCGACCCGTGATATTTTTCATTCTTTCCCGCGCATCTGTAAAACGGCTCAAAAATCAATGAAAGTTTATCGGCGGCAATGCCTATTCCCGAATCGGCGATGCGGATACGGACGTAACAATCATCGTGGGAACATGTGAGGGTAATTTTTCCCCCCTCGGGTGTAAATTTCACCGCATTGCCGATGAAATTCGTAATGGTTCTGACCAGGCTTTCCGTGTCTCCCTTGATTTTAGGCAAGGCGGATGGAATATCCGTTTCCAGACGAATTCCCTTCTTCTGACAAAGAGGAGCCATTTCTTCCAGGCTCCGGGAAATCACGGACGACAAATCAATGCTGACGTTCGGCAGAACAAAGGCTCCGCTTTCTATTTTACTGATGTCAAGCCAGTGTTCGACCATTTCCTCGAGCCCCTGGATCCGCTTGCTGCAGCGCTCGATGATGTCCCGAACGCTCTGATCGAATTTCTCGGCGGCCACGGCATTGAGCGCCTCAATGTATTGCCGGATGACCACCAGCGGAGAACGCATTTCATGGCTGACAAAGGTGATGAAATTCTTCTGGAGAAGCTCTTTTTCTTCTTTGAGCCTTCTCGCCTCAATCCTGAGATGGCGGTGCTCCAACCCGCGCTTTACGATCGCCCTCAGCTGATCTGGGCTGAACGGCTTGGGAAGGTAATCATACGCACCCTTTTGCAGGGCCTCGACGGCGGAAACAATCGTCGCGAAGCCCGTAATCATGACGAGAACCATATCCGGGATATCACGAGAAAGGACTTCAATGACCTCCATCCCCGACATGCGGGGCATTTTGAGATCAACAAAAACCATATCCGGCAGATGTTCCCTCGCCAGCCTCACGCCCTCCATGCCCTCGGCGGCGGCCAGCACCCGATAACCGGCCTTTTCCAGCACCTGCCTGCATCCGTCGCGGAGCGCTTCCTCGTCGTCAATGACAAGGATCAAAGGAGAGGTCGAATCGCAAGTCATCACTGCTGGCCGCCCAACTCTTCCGCGACATATTTCAGAAGATCATCCGCCTTGATCGGCTTGTGGAGCACCCGATTGACCTTGGGGAAATCCGGCGGCGGCTCGAAGGAATTATACGGCCCCTGCAAATCCACCGCGCTCAGCATGAAAAGCGGCGTTTCTTTTCCCTTCTCCATGGCACGTATTTTGTTCAAGACGGAAAATCCCTCGCCCCACGTCTCCATCATCATGTCAATAATCGCCAAATCCGGATTGACGGACTTCCACATTTCGACTCCCGCCTTTCCGTTCTCCGCCATGAATACTTCATAGCCCCCCTTTTCCAGTATCAGCTTCGTGGCCAATAAAAAATCCTGATCATCGTCGATAAGAAGTATTTTCTTTTTCTTCATAGCACACACCTCCGATATCCTTTTTAGAATAAGGGAAGCAAGGATAATGCCAGAATTATCCTGTTGATTTAATTGAGTTTATTTTATAGCGAGGGGTCCTGTGGCAGGCAAAGGGTAAAAATACCCCTTTTTGTATCAACGCTCCTGGGTAATGTTGTAATTGCGTATTTTCAATCGAAGGGTTTTTCTGTCGATACCCAGAAATTTTGCCGTTTTATTGATTTGAAAATCAAAATGTTTCAATGCCCGTTTGATGTGTTCCTTCTCGACCTCCTGCAACGTGGCCGCCTGCATGGAGAACGATGCGGCCGGGACCTTCATTCCCTCGCTCTGTCCATAATAGAAAAGATCCGACAGGTTGACGGTTTCATTGTCGCAAAGAACACACAACCGCTCAATCGTATTTTTCAGCTCCCGGACATTTCCGGGCCATTTGTAGGCCAAAAGGGATTTCCTGGCCTCTTCCGAAAAGTTCCGAACCTTGCTCTTGTATTTCCTGCGATAGAAATCAAGATAATACTCCGCAATGGGAAGGATATCCGCCTTGTGATCCTTCAAGGGTTTAATCTCCAGAGGAACAACCGACAGGCGATAGAAAAGGTCTTCCCGGAACCGTCCCGTCGCTATTTCGGACTGAAGATCCTTATTGGTTGCCGCAATGAGTCTTACATCAACTTTCTCCGGAACAGACTTGCCGACCCTCGGAACCTCCCTTTCCTGAATCACCCGGAGTAGTTTCGCCTGGATATTCAAATTAATATTGGAAATTTCATCCAGGAACAACGTTCCCGTGTCCGCCATCTGGAAGCGGCCGTCCCGGCTTTCCATCGCTCCGCTGAAAGCCCCCTTCACGTGACCGAAAAGCTCACTTTCCATGAGGTTTTCCGCCAGCGAAGAACAATCAACCGGAACAAACGGCCGATGCGCCCTCGGACTCAAGCGGTGAATCGTCCTGGCGACAAGCTCCTTGCCCGTGCCGCTGGGTCCCGTAATCAGAACGGTACTGTCGGACATCGCAATCCGAACAATGGCCGCCTTGAGCTCCTTCATGTAATCACTGTTTCCGACAAGAACGGAAAGGTCGTGGACCTTATCCAGATTATTCTCCTCGAGCGCGCTGTTGACTGCCTCGAGCAGTTCATGCGCAGAGTACGGTTTGGTCAGGAAATCAAAGGCGCCGTGACGCATGGCTTCCACGGCCAGGGAAATGGTTCCATATCCGGTGATCATGATGATTTTTGACGGAATGTTTTCCTGCTTCAGTCTTTTCAAGATATCCATGCCGTTTACTTTCGGCATTTTCACGTCCAGCAAAATCAAATCATAAGCGTTTTTCAAGGCCAGCTGAAAGCCCTCCTCGGCGTCGGCACAGCAGTCCACCTCAAATCCCTTGCGGTTCAGCGCCTGTTTGCAGCCGTCCCGAATGACTTCCTCGTCATCAATGATAAAAATTTTCCTGCTTTTTTTTACCATTTTCTCCACGCTAGTTGGCCTCCGCAACCATCTGTTTTCATGAAGATTCTCTATTTTCGGAAACGCAGGATCGTGTAGTTACGTCATTTTGTTGTTTTGTGCAAGCAAAAGGTGATCCCTCGGGTCACTTTCTTAAATGGCAATTCCCGGGGTAATTTGTATCCGACAAGGGGCAGAATTCACCCTTTTTGACTCCCCTCCTGAGAATTACAGCGCAAAATCAACGGGAAAATTATGGCACCACTATTGCAAGAAACAAGAAATCAAAAAAATGACGGTGCCACAAAATATTTAAGGAACGGACGTCTTCAACAAAGAAAAAAACAGGAGTGAACAAGATGTGGAAAACAGCAAATAAGATAGAATCCCATGTCGAGCCGGCCATCGTGCAATATCTGCCGCCCTGCCAGAAGAAATGCCCGATCAACGAAGACATTCAACGCACCAATGTTCTGATTTCCCTGCTTCCGGAAAATCCAGAAGAGGCCAGGGAAGGCTTGATTCAGATCGGGGACTATCTTTTTGACAACAATCCCCTTTTCTCGATTTGCGGTTACGTATGCGGCATATGCGAACTGGAATGCAATTACAAAACAAAGGGCGGAGCCATCAGACGGCGGCTTCTAAAAAGGTTTATTTCCGACTATTACCTCAATTTCCTCGACAACAAACAGCCCTTCGACATTCCCAAAGACAGGGAAAAAGTGGCCGTCATCGGCGGAGGGCCTGGGGGGTTGATGTGCGCCTTCCATCTGAGCAAGAAAGGCTACAAAGTTACTCTCTTCGAAGCCACAAACAGATTGGGAGGGGCTCTTTGGCTCATCCCGCACTACCGATTACCCAAACTGGTCCTTCAGAGAGTCATCGAAAATATCACAAGAATCGCAGGCATTAAAATTCAGTACAACACCAAAATCGGAGAAGGAAAGTGGACCATTGAAAAGCTCCGGAAGGCCGGATACAAAGCCGTGTTTCTGGCCAAGGGAACGCCGGCTCCCCGAATGCTCTTGTTCGGCCTTCAAATCGTGGAGAACCAAGACCTGGAAGGCATTTTTTACGGGCAAACTTTCCTCTATGAAATCAGCCGCGGCATTTTAGTTAGGGATTATCTCGGTGGGAAAAAGGTCATTGTCATCGGCGGCGGTAATGTGGCCTTTGACGTTGCTCGTTCC
>Ga0116190_1000487_pt1 | contig 39661 bp, 23 predicted proteins | sample AD_JPNTR4_MetaG_FD_89808 | JGI IMG/M metagenome (GOLD analysis project Ga0116190, IMG submission 89808) | Active sludge microbial communities of municipal wastewater-treating anaerobic digesters from Japan - AD_JPNTR4_MetaG | ecosystem: Engineered > Bioreactor > Anaerobic > Digestate | place...
TGATGCTATAGAAAAATGGTACGAATTAAAACCAGAAATTTTTAAAGACAATCCATTGCAGTTTAAAAATAAAGTTTTATCTTTGCAATTAAGTTATCATAAACAACCTTGTGAAACTTGACACTTAACTATTTACAATAATCAAAACCCCATGAAAAAGTATCTTGCTATAATAGCTATATGTACATTATTTTATAATTTTAGTGACTGTGGCCGATGCGATTCAAAAACAAACTATGATTCAGGTACAATTTCAGAAAAATCACTTCAATTTGTTCCTTATAAGGAGAATGATACTATAAGATTTGTTCATTCTAAAGGAAGCATTATTTCTTTTACCGTTGCACGCACCCATGCAAAACATGCAGATTATGACAGGTGTGCAACATTTATTATTGATGAAGACAAAACTATTTTAACACCAAATTATCCAATATTTTCACCTGTTTTTACTATAACACAATTGGATTCATTACGCATTTCATATGATATGTATATTCAACAAACATATTTTACAATAAATCCTGAGTTATATATCGATTCTATATCATTACATACCGGAACATATTATAATGTATATGCAATACAAGGATATAGAGAATTTCCAAGTTCTAAAACAATTAAACCTGATAGTTTATATTATAACACAACGTACGGAATTTTACGAATTACAATGTCAAATGGAGAATGGTATGAACGTAAAAATTAATTTTTTTGTAAGTGTGCTATTACTCTTTGCAATTAGCTGTAAAGAAGATAGTGCTATTAAACATGTAACTTATACCATTGACCAGTCAACCAAAGAATGGTATATAGCAGATAGCATAACACTGTTTACTATGATTGACAGTAAAGGTATTGAAAGTAGTTTTAATCAAATTTCAAACTATGTTGATTATTCTCCCGGTAAAACTATAATAATGGGCATACCCACCAAAGCAAGTAAAACAGAACAAAAATATCAATCATATTCATCTACATATGGAATACCGTTTTCTGTATCATTTTATCCTCATAGTGATGGCTACGGAGATCACATTTATATAAATATAAAAGAATATTCTTGCAGTTTTGATTTGATTCATCAAAAAGTTACAACTGTATATACCCCTTTTGGTTCCGTTTCTCTTTCCATGACAGACAAAGGGTATAAAAATCTAGACAAAGTATCATCAACAGGTGAAATATTATCTGAATATACAGTGCAAAATAAAACATATACATCTGTTTTACACATTACATTACTCGACTGTATTCCAAATACAGAACCATATGCAATTAGAGAAATTCTATATGCTCAAAAATATGGTCTCATAGAATTTGTATATGCCAACGGAGAAAAACAAGAACGAATTTTCGATTAATACTTGTGTATTTGTATGTGTTTTTTAACGTGAATTCGACGTTATTTACCAACAAGAACAACATTGTTTTGCAATACATACCATACAAAACCTTGAACCGAATACCCCATTGATTCTAATACAGAAACATATTCTGCTACCTGAACAATATGCTTAGGATTTTGTTCTGCCGTAAATTTATAATCAATTACTTCTACATCTCTGTCAGATGTAAAAACAATTCTATCAGGGCGTTTTTCACCTTGAGGAGTAAGAATACTTTGCTCTGTTACAATTGTATATTGCGGATTAAACCAACGTTGCACATTGCTCTGTAAAATAGCATTTGTACAATAGTCTTCATATAAAGACACTTCTGTTTTATCAATAATTTTTTCGTAAAGTGCCTGTTGAACCGCTGTTTCAATATCTTGAAGAGTAATAATATATTCAAACATTCTATGCATTCTTAATCCATGAATTTGTTCTTTTCTACGAACATTGATTCTATCTACAAAACGTAATGATTCCGGCATAGGTAATATTGCAAGTTTCCGGATATAAACCGGATAAGAATTTTGTTCAGCATTTTCCTTTACAATAATTTTAGTTTTTGGAGGTAATTCTCCCAAAGAAAACAATGTTTCAGTATGATTCCCTTCGGGAAATTGTTCTTGCAATTCTTTACAATTCACACCTATATAATTTGATATTCTATCTGAATCTGCTTGATTTGGTATATACATATATAAAGCATCAACAGCACGTGTACATGCAACATATACTATATTTAAATTGTCAATATAACTTTGCAACGTTTCAATCAAATATTGTTGTGAAAATTGTGTTTTTGCCATAGCATTATTATATGGCACTATTGCATAAGGCATATCTGTAAAATCAGTGTTTTTTGTGTCGCACACCAATAAAGGTTTTCCAAATAGTTTCCAATTAACAAACGGCATAAACACAACAGAGAATTGTAACCCTTTTGATTTATGAATAGTCATAGCACGCATATATCCTTTGGGTTCTTGTTTTATATATAAACTATCCTCTTGCTCATACCACCATTCTATAAATTGTGAAATTGACACAGAATTATTCTTACAATATGAATATACAATATTTTGAAATTCAACTATATAAACTAATTCATGACTGATTGTATACAATGTAAAACCATGAATAACAGCTTCTATAATTTGAAGCAATGACATATCCTTTGAAATATGAGACAGTGATTGCAATTGTGATTCAAAATCATTTGAATTACTAATATCACACAAAGAATTAGTGCTATACAAACGAGCAAATATTATACTCATCAACTTTTTATTAAACACAACTGCCGGATTTTCTAACCACTGTAAATATGCCAGTATAAACTGAACAGCATCAGAACCGGATAATAATAATCCTTCACCGGTAACAATTGAAAAAGCTTCGGTATACTGAGGATATACTTGTTTTTGTTCATTAAAATAAGACACTAATAAAGATATATGTTTTTTTTCACGACATAAAAAAACTATATCTTCGGGAGCATACCCCTGTTCTAAAACATAAACAACATCTTTTATAAGTTGTTGCAGTACTAATTCCAAATATGAATCTTTTTCTACAATTTGTATTTGCACAAATCCACCATCTTTTGTGCGATTTGAAATTTCTTGTGTAACATCTGAATATAAATCTTGTATTACAGATACCATATCATCGGGAATAGTATCAATTCCATCATCATGAATTTTTTTATGAAATGATGCTTCTATCGTTTTTGAAAATACTTTAAAGAACACATTATTAAATTGAATAATGTTTTTTCGACTTCGCCAATTATGTTGCAATGATACAGTATGCACATCATGCGAAAAATCCTTATATATTGTATTGTGCAACAATTTCCAATCACCATTTCTAAACCTGTAAATAGACTGCTTTACATCACCAACTACAAGAGCACTGCCACCTTCGGCTAACGCATTATTTATAAGCGGAAAAAAATTGTGCCACTGCATTTTAGATGTGTCTTGAAATTCATCTATCATCATATGCTTAATAAAGCATCCGATTTTTTCGTACACAAAAGGAGCATCACTATCACCAATTATAGTTTGTAAAAATTTATTGGTATTTGAAATCAAAAAAAGTTCTTGTTCTTTACAATATAAATCAACAGACTGCTGAATAGCTTGTAACATACCAACCAAATACTTATTTGTTAAAAGTAATTGTGCCGTTCTATACTTAATAGCATTAGGTCCTGCATATACATCAAATATCGTTTGTAATAACTGAGGCATTTGCGTATTTTCTAATACAGATTGTACATTTTTTACAGGTGATGTCTTGGCAAACCATTCATCATGATTCAGAAGCTTTTGAAATTTAGCAACTTCATAATCAAATTCTTTGCCTTCTGCTATTGCATATATTGGGTTCATGCAACTACGTGAACCTCCTTTAAAATCAACAGATTGTAACCCATGCTTTGTTACTATGGTAACTATTTGTTTTGCCACAACTTGTGCTTCATTTTCAAATTCACTAATTATCTGTTCTAATTTTTTAAAAAAAGTAGAAATTTCATCAAAAGCAACATGAGAATCATGTATTTGCATAAATGATTCTGATAGTAAAATTTTACTATCTTTTACTAAAGATTTAAAAACATCACGTTCTTTAGCTTCATCAATTTTTGAATTAGTATATTCTATAAGCCATTGTTGAATTTGAGGATATTCATATATATGAAGAAACAATTCTTGAATACTGTTTTGAATAACAGTTTCCACATCTAATTGTAACCCGTAATACGAATGTAATCCTAACTCTTTAGCGAAATTTCGAATAATTCGCTGAAAAAACGTATCGATAGTTTCAACATAAAAAAAAGAATAATTATGTAAAATTTCGTGTAAAATTCGTTTGGCTTCCAATTCTAATTGTTCATGGGTAAAAGAAAATTCATCACATAAATCTTGAGCATATACAACTGATGAAATATTATTTGATAAAGCAAACAACGTTTCCAAAATACGCTCTTTCATTTCACCACAAGCTTTGTTAGTAAATGTTACCGCCAAAATATTTTTAAAATTATGAGAAGAAGCATGTAATAAAAGACGAATATATTCCTTTGTCAAAGCGTACGTTTTACCCGAACCAGCTGATGCTTTATAAATAGTAATATTCGAAGTAGTTTTTTTCATTAAATTATTTAAGTCAAAAGTAGATTTTTTTTAAAAAAAACTTAAAAAGTACATAAAAATATGTATTTTTATCGGTTCAAAACAAAAATGCAAAAAAATTCTTTTGCACTTAAGAAAATAAACTGTTACTATAAAAGTAAAAATAATAAAAATAAACTCATTACAATGAAAAAAATCATACCATTGTGCTTTGTTCTGATAGTAATAAACGTGTATTCTCAAAAATTTGAAGGATTAGCAAAAACTCCTCCTATGGGTTGGAACAGCTGGAATACATTTGAAACTAATATAAACGAAGATCTTATCATTGACATGGTTGACAGCATAATTTCAAAAGGATTGAAAGATGCCGGATACACATACATAGTATTAGACGATGGGTGGATGGCTCGCGAACGTGATGCACAAGGGAATTTAATAGCCGACCCCGTAAAATTCCCCAAAGGCATGAAACATCTTGCCGATTATGTACATTCCAAAGGGATGAAATTTGGCTTATACAATTGTGCCGGAAAACTTACCTGTGCAGGATATCCGGGCAGTAGAGGTCATGAATATCAAGATGCTCGAAAATATGCAGAATGGGGAGTTGATTTTTTGAAATATGATTGGTGCTACACCGATAAACTCAATGCCGAAGAAGCTTACATAACTATGCGCGATGCCTTGTATGCTACAGGCAGACCAATAATATTGAGCATTTGCGAATGGGGAAACAACGAACCATGGAAATGGGGCAGTAAGGTAGGCCATTTATGGCGAGTAACCGGAGATATAACGAACTGTTTTGACTGTGAGGTAAACCATGGCACATGGTCGAGTTGGGGAGTTATGAAAATTGTATATCTGCGCGACAGTATTCGCCAATATACCAAACCCGATGCGTGGAACGACTACGACATGATGGAAGTTGGCAACGGTATGACCGCTGGCGAAGACCGTGCACATTTTGCACTGTGGAGCATATTTGCATCGCCGCTTATAATGGGTAACGATGTGCGAAATGCAAGCAAAGAAACCATTGAAATTTTATCTAATAAAGAAGTAATTGCAATAAACCAAGACCCTCTGGGAATACATGGTTTCAAATATATGGAACAAGACAGTTTAGAAGTATGGGTAAAACCACTTAAAAATGATGCATGGGCACTATGCTTTCTCAACAGAAACACTCACCCGTATTCGCTTAATTTTGACTGGAATACACACAGTATTCACGATAAAATTTTTAATAAAAAATTACAATTTTCACAAGGGGTTTATTCTATACGAAATGTCTATACAAAGAAAGATATTGGGACTACAAAAAAAGCATTACAAACAACAATACCGGCTCATGACGTATTGTTTGTGGTTGTTAAAAAATAATCAATCATAAATGCAACCTTTTTTGCATTTTTTTAGTCTTTGGTATCCTATCTAAATACTATATTAAAACAAATATATATGAAGAAATATATACTTTTTGCAATACTATGTTTGATAACAATATCATCGTTTGCACAAGCACCGGGAGCTCCTGTGGTTGACATCAATTCCGGTAATCCTAAATTTCCGTTTCCACAATTTTTACCATATTCATACGGAACTAATCACACTTTAGGTAATTTAGGTACCAACAATGCCCCCCGGAGTAGTACATGCCGAAATGGAAAAATTAATACGTGAAGCATGGCAAATATTTGCTAATGAATTCACTTATACCGGCCAAACATTTGGGGGCGTTCAATACATTAAAGGGAACAATGGTTGTCCATACGATTGTAGCGAAGGTGATGGATATGCATTACTTGCAGCAGCATATATGGGCGACAAAAAAATATTTGATGGCTTATGGATGCGTACTCATGATTTACGTAAAGTTAAATCACCTCGCTATGCGGATTGTGTGGTTCCCCGTCCAACATATAAATATGGTCAAAACACACTTGCCGAACCTGGTGGAGATGCTGCTTCAGACGGAGACTTTGATATAGCATTAGCATTACTCATGGCATGGTATCAATGGGGCGATAACATGGGAATAAATGATGCCTGCGGCAATCCAATAAGTTATAAAAAAGAAGCTATTGATGTTATAAAAGGATTAGTTGAAATTACAAACAGTGGTTTAGGCGACTGTAGAAGCACAACGGGAAATATTGGTTTTGACGGCTACGTAAAAAATGGTAATACATGGGGTGAAACCACTAATTTTTCAAATACACGAACACCGGAATGTCCTGAATTTAAAGGTCCTCAACAAATGCACGTAGACTATATGGCTCCGGCATATTTTAGAGCATTTCGTGAATTTTTAACCGCACAAGGTATTACCGGTTGGGAAGTAGATCAACTGTTAAAAGCTGAAGCTTCGAGTGACTGGATTGTAGGAGAATGGATATATAAAAATGCTCGAAATATTCCTGTAGGCGGATGGGTTGACATTGTAGGTAATAGTCCTACATGGTCTACATTTATGCAAGGTGAAGATTTTCGTGCTCCATGGAGAACAATTTTAAATTATGTATGGCACGGAAATCCTACGTATAAATGGAATCCAACAACCCATACTGTTACCCAAAGCAGCCCCAATACATATGAAAAAGATGCTGCGGTTCGATATTCTCAATATTTAAAAGATCCTCAAGGAACACCATGGAACAACCCATGTGTAGCATTTGGTGGTGGACCAAGTTTAACATACAAAGGACCGGCTACATTACAATGGGAAATATCACCAACAGGAGCAGGGACTTCGGCATTTACACTCAATTGGATTCCCGGCACAGGAGCTCCGGCTGCAGTAGGTGCTCAAGATTATGATTTAATGGGATTACTCTATCGACAATGTGCTATAGAATGGGACGTTAGTGTTGGAGGCGATAGATATTTGACAAGTATTCCGGTTTATTTTCATGGTTGGTTTCGTTTATTAGGTTTATTAGTAACAACAGGAAATGCACATACTCCAACAAATATGCTTCCCAAAGCTAACTTAAAAGTATATAGAGCTATAAATGGTGGTGTAACCTATGCATTTACCGGCGACAATATAACATATAAATTAAGTTATAGAAACTATGGTTCTGTAGATGCTACAAATTCGGTAATTGTAGAAAATGTTCCAGCAGATTTTGCTTTTGTAAGTGCTACCAATGGTGGGGTTTACAATGCAGCTACCCATACCGTAACATGGAATTTAGGTACTGTTAAAGGATTCAAAACAGGTCAATTAGCACAAACAATTGGAGAGGTTTCGTACACAGTAAAAATAAAAGATAATGCAAGCGGACGATACTGCACCACTGCACAAATTAGCTGCAGTAATGGTTTTGGAGCTACAACCAATGATTATCCGAACAATGTTACTGCTACTATGGAGCGTAACTGTGTAGACGTAATAAAACGTGCATTGAAAATTGAAAAAACATTTGACCGCAGCAAAGCAAACAAAGGTAATTTAGTAACATGTACCATCAACTTTGAAAACTCTGCCGATGCAGGATGGATAGACGGTGGTCGTCCCGGGGTGCGAGTTTCATATGCTCATGATGGTCTTGCAAATCCGGCAAGTGCCCCTGCACATGCTCTTAAAATACGTTTATTCCATGATGCTGTTGAGCCTTATATAAACTATGGAAATTATAGAATTTCATACTTTATGCATGACCCAAGTATTAGTTGCTTAGCTGCAACCACAGGTTGTGGAACAGGCTGGGTTTTGGCAAATGATATATACGAAGGAGGTACTGCTGCTGGTGTAACAGTATTACACGAAAATATAGTTGCCGGAAGCGATGCTCGTGGTTCTTGGAATCAACGATTAGTTGCTCAATTTGCTCCTTTACTGGTAACTACCACTACACATTTATCAAATTATTACGGGCTTACTATACGGGTACACCAAGGTGGAACTGAACCTCTGCGAGCAAAATGGCGTATGCACACAAACACATATACAAATGTAGATTGGTCAAATGACTGGTCATGGAATGCCACGGCCAACGATGCTGATGGGGGTAATTATCATCCTATAACACCGGATTGGACCGATATTTATAACCCCAATAAACCTATCAATTCATGGCACCCGAATGCATGCCAAACAGCCACAAAAACTGTAGACAATCTACTTGTTGAAGAATTTGACGGATATACATGGCGACGAATTTTAGGTAATGGACCGGTTCCGGGTAGAGATATTGCAAATGTGGTAATACGCGACACATTACCTGTAGGAATGACTTTTGGAGCATTTACCGGTACAAATCCATTTGGAATAGCACCAACAGTAACTACTATAGCAGGAGGCAAACAGGTAATTACATGGACTATACCTAAATTACAAGTTAATCAAAAAGGGAAAATAGTATATACAGCAACCGTTAACTTTCCGTCAGGAAAAAATTGTGAAACAACCGATGAGGATATTATAAACTACGCATGGATACAAGGAACAAATGAATCTCCAATATCAGACACTGCAAAAATTACGGTTACTTGTGCTAAAATTCCTACAGTAATTCCACCAAGCAGTTTAAAGAAAACTGCCGATAAAACTACATATTCATCTGGTGATGCTATAACTTACACATTAGAATATACTCAAACACATGGAACTATAAGCGTTCCTCCTCTTACATCAAACACAGACTGGACAGGTAGCGGATGGACAGCATCAGCAGGTAAATTATCATCGATAGGAGGCACAACAACTAAAATGACTTATGATTGGGCTTATGGTCAAAATGGATTTATTGAAGGAACAGTAACACAAGCTGAATACGCAACTTATAGAGTATTACTTCGCGAAGGTGCTGCTACACCTATTGCTATTAGCATCAAAAAAGAATATGGGACTCAATTGGTAATCTCGTATATTCAAGGAACAACAGTTATCAATACACAAACAGTAACATATGGAGGAACAACTTCACCATATACTTTAAAAGTACATTTATATAATGATGTATTGCGTATATGGGTAAATAGCGATACTACACAAAGTCCTATATATTCGCGCACCGGTGTACCAATTGGTGTAGGATTTGCAGGATTTGCAAATGGTGGTCCGGCTGACGCTCATGGTGTGCATCAAATTACAAATCTTAGATTTCATTTTGATTATGCATTCAACATGACAATGGTTGACCCTAAACCAACTGAAATTACATATACAAGTTCTTCAAACAGTGGCACATTTGCTTCAGATACTGTAAGATGGACAATTCCATCTGGTAAAGGGGCAGGTATACCTTTTGGCACAAAAATTACTCGAACATGGACAGGTACGGTAAATTCATGTAATACCATGCTTGAAAATATAGCATATGTCAATATTATGGGTTATGCTTACAACTCAATAGCAGGACAAGCAATTGTAAATTGTGGCGCAAGTTGCCCTTCTGCTCCTACCGTTACTACACCCGTAAATTATTGCAAAGGTGCTACGGCTACTCCTCTTACGGCTACAGGCACTGCTCTTAAATGGTATACTGTTGCTACCGGTGGTACAGGCTCTACAACAGCACCTACTCCTAGCACAGCAACAGCCGGAACTACTACATACTATGTTTCGCAAACTGCAAATGGCTGCGAAAGTGTTCGCGCTGCTATAAATGTTATAGTTACCGAGACTCCTGCTCCTACTGTTACTACTCCGGTTAATTATTGTAAAGACGCTACTGCTACTGCGCTTACAGCTACAGGTACTGCTCTTAAATGGTACACAGTTGCTACCGGTGGTACGGCATTAGCTTCTGCTCCTACCCCAAGTACTGCAACAGCAGGAACTACTACATATTATGTTTCGCAAACCGCAAATGGTTGCGAAAGTGCTCGTGCTGCAATAAATGTTGTGGTTACCGAAACTCCTGCTCCTACTGTTACCACACCTGTAAATTATTGTAAAGATGCTACGGCTACTGCTCTTACGGCTACAGGTACTGCCCTTAAATGGTACACAGTTGCTACCGGTGGTACAGCATTAGCATCGGCACCTACTCCTAGTACTACAACAGCAGGAACTACTACATACTATGTTTCGCAAACCGCAAATGGCTGCGAAAGTGCTCGCGCTGCTATAAATGTTGTGGTTACCGAAACGCCAGCTCCTACTGTTACAACACCTGTAAATTATTGTAAAGGAGCTACTGCTACTGCACTTACAGCTACCGGCACTAGTCTTAAATGGTACACAGTTGCTACAGGTGGTACTGCATTAGCATCGGCACCTACTCCAAGTACCGCAAATAATGGAACAACTTCGTATTATGTTTCACAAACACTAAACAGTTGTGAAAGTAATAGAGCTCAAATAGATGTAATTGTATCAGAACCAACTATACCAACAGTTACAAGTCCAGTAACCTACTGTCAAAATGATGTTGCAACAGCATTAACAGCAAGTGGAACCAATTTAGCATGGTACACCGTTGCTACCGGAGGAACAAGTTCTGCAACAGCTCCTACTCCAGCAACTAATACAAGCGGAACAACAAGCTACTACGTATCACAAAAAATTGGAACATGTGAAAGTGCTCGGGCTGAAATTCAAGTTATAATAAAACCAAAACCAACAGTAACCGTTCAATCAGTTACTCCTAAATGTATAGATGCATCAGCAGTAACATTATCGGCAACTGCAACACCAACAGGTGGAACCGGCAGTTTCTCGGGAACAGGTGTAAGTGGAACTAATTTTAATCCGGCAACTGCAGGAATTGGTTCTCATACTGTTACATATACCTATACATTAAATGGTTGTACTAGTACAGGAACTACAAGCATTCAAGTACAAGCAAAACCAACTGTTTCATTTACATTACCTACAAGCGCTTGTGCAAGTGGAACTACAATATCTCTTACAGGAACCCCTGCCGGAGGAACATTTACAGCAAGTCCCAGTATATCACTTACAGGAGGTTTCAATCCGGCATTAGCAACGCCAAATCAACCATATACTATCACATACAGTTACTCTGACGGAGTTTGTTCAAATACTACTTCAAACAATATTACTGTATATAACCCGGCAAAACCTATTGGAACTAATGCGTCACAAGTATATACATTAGTACCGCCCGTTCCTGCTTTAACAGCTACAGGCACTAATCAAATATGGTATTCCGATGCAGGATTAACAACACAGGTAGGAACCGGGGCGTCGTATACGCCAAGCCAAACAGTAGTTACTAATGGTACCCAAGGTATTCCCGGTGTTTACACATATTATGTAGTGAGTACAGAAGGCGGTTGTACATCTGCATCAACTCCTGTTTCTCTTACAATTACATCATGTTCGGCAGTAGTACCAACACCGGTACAAAATAGTGTAAAAATGTGTTCTGGCGACACCAATCCTTTGCATAAAACACTTGAAGTTACATCTGCAGGAACTGATATTCGATGGTATTATGGCGGCGTACAACAACAAAGCGGACCATCAAAAACATATGTACCTACACAAACAGCAGTAGGAACATATACCTTTGAAGTATCACAATATGACAATACAGAATCGTGCGAAAGTCCGCGAACTAGTATTACATTTGAAATAGTTGCGTTACCAAATGTTAACTTTACTCCTCCCGCTTCTGTATGCCAAGGTTCAGCCGTTATTAATTTTGATACATACAAATCACAAGCAACAGGAATAGTTACATGTGTAGAAGCTTCTACTACATGTACACAATTTAATCCTACTACGGCGGGAACATATAATTTTATATATTCATATACCGATGCCACAACTAATTGTACCAATACTTTAAACAAACAAATTACGGTACATGCTTTACCTTCTGTAACACTACAAAGTATTCCTGCTGTTTGTGAATATGATGCAGCATTCTCGGTTGCATCGTATGCTACTCCAAGCGGTGGAACATTTAGTGGTACCGGTATTACCGGAACACAATTTAATCCGGCTGTTATAACACCTGGTACTTCAAGCACTATAAAATATAGTTATACCGATGTTAACTCATGTACCACAACACAGACAACTTCAATTCAAGTACATGCCAAACCTGTTATTACATTTAACTCTCTTCCAGATGTATGTATAGGTAGTTCAAATGTAAACTTAGCACCTTATGCAAGTCCAGCAGGAGGAACATTTAGCGGAACAGGAGTAAGTGGAAATAATTTTACTCCAAGTGTTGCCGGTTCAACATCTATTACATATACTGCCACAAATAATGGTTGTTCCAATACTGCATCGAAAACAATAACCGTAAATGCTTTACCATCTGTATCTGTTTCAATACCTGCTATTGTATGTAAAAATGGCTCGAATATAACTCCTGCAACTACACCAAGCGGAGGTATTCTAAAATTAGACGGATCAACTATTACGTCTATTGACCCTTCAAGTCTTTCAACAGGTAACCATATAGTTACGTATGAATATACAGACCCAACAACAAATTGTACCAATACAGACACGAAAAACTTTACATTAGTCAATATAAATCCGCCAACTGTAAGCAATAAAAATGTTGAAATAAATTCATCAGATTTAACTATTACAGCCACAGGTTCGGGAGGTACACTTACATGGAGAAATTCAACTAATACTGTAATAGGAACAGGCTCTACATATACACATCCTTCAAGTTCTTCGGTTGGTTCGTGGGATTATTGTGTGACAGAAAGCGACGGAACGTGCACAAGTAATCCGGCATGTATGACATTTACTGTTACCAATTGTACAACACCGGCACCTGTAGTAACAAATGCAAACTATACTATTTGTAGTGGTAGTACTATACCATCGTTTAATACCTCAACTGCAGGAACCATTAAATGGTATAATGCTGCAAATTCGGTAGTATTTACAGGCAATTCTTTTACACCTACAGTATCAAACACGGTAGCTTCTACACACACATGGAAAGTAACATCTACTTTAGGATGTGAAGGACCAAGTACCACCGTGACTCTTACAATTTTACCATTACCTGTTATTACCATAACGAATGTAGCAACTCAATTCTGTGAAGATTCACCTATTGAAACAATAACTACCATTACCGATATGCCCGGAGGCACATATTCTAATTCAGGACAAGGTGTAAGTGGAAACACATTTAATCCGGCATTGGTAACTACTAAAAATACTGCTATACCAATAAATGTAGAATATACAGCTCCAAATACTTGTAAAAATAATGCTGTAATTTTATTCACAGTACATCATTTAAATACACCAATAGTTCCTGCTACTATTACCCAACTCAAAGATGACCCCGAAACTATATTAACAGCAACACCAGATGCCGGAAATTCTATTGCATGGTATGCTTCGTGCACTTCAAATATTCCACTACATATTGGCAATAGTTATAGTACCGGATTAGCCGGATTGGCAAGTGCAGACTTTGGAGTACGCCAAACAAATATACACGGATGCCGAAGTGAATGTGCACCAATACATGTTGACCGTATTGATTGTCCAACACCTGCACCGGGAATAGCAAATCCTAACAGAGAAATCTGCGAAGGTGAACCTACTCCAACTTTTACCACAACAGGTACAGGTATAATAAAATGGTATGACAATACAAATACAGTAGTATACACAGGCACATCTTTTACTCCAAGCCAAACAAATGTAGGCACTTACACATGGTACGTTACACAAACCGATGGTTGCGAAGGAGTTTCAACACCTATTTCGTTGAAAATAAAATCAGTACCAACAGTTACTATAACAGCACCTTCTATTATTTGTAAAAATGGTACCATTGTTACTCCTACCGTCTCGCCAAGTGGTGTTTCACTGCTATTTAACGGGAATCCAATAACTACAATAAATCCTGCATTATATTCAGCAGGAAATTATATGCTTAGCTTCACGTATACTGACCCAACTACAGGCTGTAGTGCTATAAATAATTCGGGATACCCAATAGAAATACGAGAAATAGTAAAACCACAAGTTTCAAATAAAACTACCCTTATAACTGCTCCAAATTTACAAATAAGTCTAGATAATAGCGGCAGTGGAACACTTACGTGGAAAAATAGCACAAATACAACAGTAGGTACCGGTACAAGTATGACTCACCCACTTGCACCTACAGTAGGTTCATGGCAATATTGTGTAACCGAAACTGACGGCACTTGCACAAGTGATCCTGCGTGTATGACATTTTCTATTATAAATTGTCCTGTTCCTGCTCCTACTACATTGCAACCAATTGTTACTGCATGTATTAACGAAGCTATACCCAGTTTACAAGTAAACGGAACTCAAACCATACGTTGGTATAATAAATTAGACCTTGCGACAATAATTCATACAGGTTCTTCATATACACCAACAATATCAAATACCGGAACTTATGAATACTATGTTGTTCAATATGATGGTTCATGCGAAGGTGCAGGTATTAATATAAAACTTACCGTAAATTCAACACCGCAACCTGTTGTAAGCAAAAGTCCCGACAAATGCGAAGGAACTTCTACCTCTCTATGGACTTCAACACTACCCGGTACTGTTCATTGGTACACATCAAACCCTTCAAGTTCAAGTGCCGTAGCAACAGGTTCAACATTTACATTACCTGCAAATACTGCAGCAGGAAACTATACTATATGGACTGTTCATGAAAATGGATGTAAAAGTGATCCTGTTCAAACTCAAATAAACATAAAACCATTGCCACAAGCACCAACTATTTCTGCTCAAGACGTTTGTTATGGCGGAACTATTACATATTCTGCTTCATCTACAGGTATAGTAAAATGGTTTAACTCTAATACTGATATTACCCCTATAGCAACAGGACTTTCATATACAATCTCAAATGCAACAGGTACAAGTAAAACTATGTATGCAACACAAACAGTTGATGGTTGTGAAAGCGCCGTAAAATCTTCAAAAACTGTTACAATTAACGAAATACCATCTACTCCTATTGGTAATAATAGAAGCATTTGTGAATACGATGACATACCTGCACTTACTGTAAATAGTGAATCGGGAATGCAATTTACATGGTATTCCGATGCTGCTCTTACTATACCTGTTTCAAATAGTTATATTTATACACCAACAAATAAAGTGACTCAAACATTATATGTAACCAAAACCAAAAACAATTGCGTAAGTCCTGTAAAAACAATTCAATTTACAGTAAATCCACAACCTGCTAAGGTTACATTTGTGCCAAATACAGATATTGAAATTTGTGAAAATTCAAAAGTAACAATAAGTGTTACAAGTAATTTAATTGTTCGATGGTATGATAGTAATTTGCCTACAGCTAATCCAATTGCTCAAAACAGATTTTTTGAAACACCAATACTTCCTGTTGGAACTCATACATATTATGCAACACAAACTAACAGTAACACCGGTTGTGAAAGTGAAAAAGCAGCAAAACTTGTACAAGTAATACCCGGACCAACAATGCCACAGTTAGTAAACAACAGTATAATTTGTCAAGGAGGAACTCCGGGAACATTACAAGTTAAAACTTCAAATCCTTTAGAAAAAATTACATGGCTCAGTAGTAAAGGAGAAGTTTTACAACAAGGAGTAACTTACACTCCTCCTTCAAGTTATAGTCAAGAAGCCGGAATTTACACATTCTATGCCCGAAATTCAGTAGCCGGTTGTCCAACAGAATCATCTAAACAACTTGCCGTTACATTAGAAGTGCAGCCAACACCACTGGCTCCTAAAGTTACAAAAAGTACCTTCTGTTATACAGGCGATCCAATTGAACTATATGCAAAAGGAAGCAATGTAACTTGGTATAATATAGATAAATCACCTTTATCGCATTGTATAAATAAAGAAACGTGCATTCCGGGAATAGTTTCCAGCGGTGAGTTTACGTTTTATGTAAGTCAAGAATTTAACGGATGTATAAGTCCTCTTGGCGAAGTAAAAACAGTAATAAGTAAACCTCCAAAACCTGAAATAATTGGTGATAAACATGTGTGTTCAAACACAACTGAAATTTATACAATCAAGAATTATGATAAAGACAATACAATAACATGGAAAGTTACCGGAAACAGACCTATTTATGACGTTGCTAATGTAGAATCTGCATATACACGTTCTATTGATTGGCTTGCTCCGGGAGTTGATACCGTAATTGTAACAGAACAAAACAAATATGGTTGTTCCGGAACATATCAATTACAAGTTTTTGTTACAGATGGTCCTGATGCTGACTTTATAACTCAAAATCCGGGAGAAGAAGGATTAATTGAATTTACTAATACATCTAAAAAGCAAATAGCAACAAGTAATGATTCTATCTATGAATTCCATGTTGATTATTATTGGAACTACGGAAGAATAACAGATGAAACCGTATTAAACAATGCTCCAAAATTCCGTCAACAATATAACTTTGGTACTCATACTATTAGTTTAACTGCGGTAAACGAAGCCGGTTGTAGAAACAGTATAAGCAAAGATATATTTGTAGATATGACTTACGGACTCTACGTACCATCTGCATTTGCTCCTGAAAATCCGGCATATGGTGTTCGCAAATTCAAACCTCGAGGATTTAACATGACAAGTTTCGCTATTTCTATATTTGATGCATGGGGGTAACTTGGTATACTATTCAGAAGGAGTTGATGAAAATGGAAGTCCACTTGCCGAATGGGATGGATATTATAATGGTGAATTATTACAATCGGGTACTTATATTTGGAAAATTCAAGCATCGTTTGTAAATGGTACTAATTGGGTGGGTGAAGACAAAAATATATCAAATAAATCCACATTTGGAAATGTAATGTTAATACGATAAAATATAGTAAAAACACTCAATTTTATTTTTTTAAATAAAGATTTTCAATTACTTACAAATTTTTAAGAAGGATTATTATAAAAATTAATAATCCTTTTTTATTTGTTTTTCGTACAAGTTAGATGTAAGCTTTATACTAACATTTAAAAATTGAAGCGTATGAAAAAACTGATTTTTACCCTCGCATTTATAATTTCATTCCTTGGCATATATGCCCAAGATGCAGACTTTATAAGCACAGCAAATTCTATCAAAATTGTTGCACTCTACTCAAATACTCTCAATCAAATTAATAAGATTGAAGCAAAAGAAGAAAAAGTTATTCAAATTGACAAATCAATTACACAAGAAGATTTTGATAAAATCTGTGCAAAATTAAAATGGATAAAAAAATTAAGTTTTGACTACGACAATCCGTTTATTACCAACATTATGTCACTTCAAAATCTTACATCACTTGAATTACTCAAAATGCGAAATATTTCATCTTCTGAAAAACAAGCTATTGATTTAAGTCCTTTGGCAAAACTTACATTACTCAAAGAAATTGACTTTTTAGGAACAGCAGTTACAAACACTGATGCTTTTAATAGTCTAATAAACCTTGAAAAAATAAACTTTACTGACAGCAAAATTGCTTCAATTCAATTTTTATCAAATACTCCTTTAGTTAAAGAACTAATATTAGCAGGAAATAATCATACATTTCCTAACTATGAACCAATACAAAATTTAAAAAAATTGCGAGTACTCGATATACAAAAAAATTCACAAGCTACCGATAGAAATGTAGCTGTATTACAAAATCTTCAAGAACTACGAGAATTAGATATTTCTGATTGTAAAGGTATAACTCAATTACAATTTATAGAACAATGTACAAAATTAGTTGAATTTAGTGCTGCAAATTGTACAAACATTGTAAACTATTCTGCATTACAAAATTTAATTTTACTCAAAAAAATTAATCTTTCGGGAAGTTCTGTAACTGATATCAGTTTTGTATCGAATAAATCTGATTTAAAAGATTTACAAATTTCTAAAACTGCAATTTCAGACATTACATCACTCAACATGTGTGCCTCTATAGAACGTTTAGATATTTCATATACACAAGTAACTGATATAACAACTATTTCGAGACTTTGGAAACTAAAACGTTTAAATATTGCACACACAAAAATTGCATCATTAGATGCATTAGGAGCTAATTTTGAATTAACCGATTTAGATGCATCATTTACTCAAGTAAGCGATTTAACACCATTATCACAATGCAAAAAACTAACAAACATTATTGTTTACAACTCAAAAGTAACTGATATAAAAGCTTTATACAGTTTAAATAAAATTACCAGTTTGCGTGTTGATTCTTCGGTGCCTCTTGCACAAATAGATGCTATTAAAATTCGATTCCCATTAATTCGAATTGATTTTGCAGAAAGTGGTAAATTATAATATTTATAAAACGATACTGCACTTTTCACTCTATTCCACTAAATAAGAAACTTCTTCTTGTGTAAATGGGATAGAGTGTTCTTCGTATATATAATTTTTAGCCAATTCTGATTTTTTTCGTTGCAATCGTTGAATTTTTTCTTCAATTGTATTTTCAGAAATAAACCTATAAACATTCACATTATTTTTTTGCCCTATACGATGAGCTCTACTAATTGCCTGATTTTCAACAGCAGGATTCCACCAAGGGTCTAATATAAATACATAATCTGCCTTAGTTAAATTCAAACCTACTCCACCGGCTTTTATAGAAATTAAAAAGATTTTACACTCATCATTATCTTGAAATTCCTGAATTACTTGTTCTCTATTTTTAGTACTACCGGTGAGATATGCATATGATATTCCTTGAGAAGCAAAATAATCTTTAAATAAATCTAAATGCTTTACAAACGAAGAAAATATAAGAACTTTATGATTATGTATTAAATTTTGCAATACCCGTATCACCTCATCAAATTTACCTGAATCACCTGATAACCCTTCAATTAATTGTGGGTGATTTGCTATTTGGCGTAGCTTCATAAGAGCTTGCAATACATTTATAGTTGACTTTTGAAACGATTCTTTTTCAATAGTTTCAAAAATCATATTACGAACTTTTGATTTTTCGGTCTCATAGATTTTTTCTTGCTCATCACTCATTTTACATATACGAACCTGTTCGGTTAGTGGTGGTAAATCTTTTGCTACTTCTTGTTTTTCGCGACGGAAAATAAATGGTTTTACAATTTTTTTTAATTGATTTTCTATTAATTCATTTTGTTTTTCGGTACCTTTTATAAAATGCTCTTTAAAAAAAGCCAAACTACCAAGCATATCACGATTCACAAAATTAAGTTGGGCCCATAAATCAATTAAAGAATTTTCAATTGGAGTACCGGTAAGTACTAATTTACGTTGAGATTGTAAACGCAAAACCGCACTATAAATTTTTGAATCCGGATTTTTTATCATTTGACTTTCGTCAAGTATAATATAATAAAACGGAAACCTTTCAAAGCTTTCAATATCATTTCGCAACAAACCATAGGTTGTAATTACAACATGATATTTCTTAAAATACATTACTTCTTTGTTTCTATCGTTTCCTTCATATTTAAATATTTTAATACCTGGAGCAAACTTTTTAAATTCATTATACCAATTGTGAACAATAGATGCAGGAGCAACTACTAAACTGGTAGGTTTTTGATTTGATTCTTTTTGAACATTAATTACTCGCTGTAACAATGTAATTGTTTGTAATGTCTTACCTAAACCCATATCGTCAGCCAAACAACCACCAAAATTATTAGCATCAAGATAACATAACCACCGATATCCTTCTATTTGATAAGGTCTTAAAGTAGCTTGAATTTCAGCAGGCACTTCATTGTCACGAATACCATTAGTATCTATATTCAAAAATCGTGTTTTCAAGGCATCGCTAAAATCAACCGGCAAACGCTGAATTGTTTTATAATGAATTGTTTTAAGAGTAAAAACTTCAGGGTCTTGATTTTTAGAACTGAATAAAAATAAATCCTTAAATCGTGCAAACCATTCTGTTGGAATTATACCTATTTGATTATCAGGCAAAATTACTACCGGATCTTCTTGCAAAATGTTTCGACGTAACCGTTTGAAGGGTATTTTATATTCACCAAATGACACTATTGCATGAACATCAAACCAATCAATAGAATCTGAAGATACCGAAATATCAATGTGTGCTTGTAAATTTTGTATTTTCTTATCAGACTCATCAAATATTTCAATAGCATAAGAGTCTATTATTTGCTTATGTTCACGTATCCATTGTAAAATATCATAATATCCATCTGAATTATACCCTTTAACCTTCCATAAATTTCCTTCATGTATCAAATTTTCTTGTAAAAGTATTGATGCAAATTCTTTTTCAAATTCAAAATTACGATGAACTCGTACATATTTAGGAACATTTTTTATATTGGTATATTCTACAGAATACGGTTGTGTAATACCAAAATCATTAAGTTTCCACTTTCTATAAGAAATACCAAATTCTATAGCAGCATTGTTTTGAATATCACGAACTATACTTGCGGTAAGTGTTGGTTTTTCATAAATATCAATTATATCAAATCCTTTATTTGTAACCGTAAAATTTTTAATACAGTTTAGTACAAAAGTGTCAAAATACTGTTGTTCAAATTTTTGCGGTATAACTATCTGCTTTTTATTAAAAAAAGGTAAAAGTTTCTTACTATCAATTGTTTGTAAATGATACAATGTTTTTTCAATAATTATAAGTCCCGGAGAATTAGATAATACAACAAAAGGTTTACCTATTAAAGAAATAGGTTTAGAATTAACAACTACATCTAATCCGTACTCCAATCCTGTTTGTGTTTTATTAAAATTAAATGTTACTTGCGGTGCATTTGTAGGATATGTAATTAAATCTTCCGAATATAAATTTGCTTCACCTTCACGAAGATATAAAGGCACTGCATGGTCTTTAATAATTTTAAAACATTCATATATATGTTTTTCAATATAGGGACGAATCTCTTCGGTAAAATAATCTTCTTTTACTTTCTCTAAAAAATCTTTTTGTGCATCTTTTTTTTTCTTCGCAAATTTTGTAAATAATTGTTTTTCATCATATTTAGCAATTAATGAAACAATTTTTTTTTCGTACGATGCTGTATATTTTGTATTTGATTCGGGCAATAAATATTCTACAGGCTCATAAAAGTCTTTGTCGGCATTTTTAACAATATCAAATGCTGCCAACACCCAGCCTATAAGTCTGTGTTTTTGAATAATTACAGCAAAACGAGATTCCATGTTTTGAAATTAATTCAACGAAAATACCACAAGATTTGAAGTTTTAAGTATTTTTTTTTTATTTTTTTTTAACACTATAACATTTGTTCTCGGTTTTTATTGCTTTTATGTACATTTGTATGCAATTACAAATTACTCATACAAATTATGCGGTACTGTATACATTTAGCATACAACGGAACTCGATTTCATGGTTGGCAAACACAACCAAATGCCATTTCTGTGCAAGCATGTATTGAAGAATGTTTAAGCAAAATTATTGGTGAATCTATTGAAATAATTGGAGCAGGCAGAACAGATACCGGTGTGCATGCTTCTAATTATTATGCTCATGTTGATATTACTCATGAAATAAACTGTACCGATGTACAATACAAACTCAATAAAATGCTTTCGCATGATATAGTTATTTATACCATTTTTAAAGTCAATAACGAATTTCACGCTCGATTTTCGGCTCTATGGCGCACATATACCTACACACTCAGTCTGCAAAAAAATCCATTTTTGCAAGAAACTACATGGTTGTATTCATATCCGCTCAATATAGAAGCAATGAATAATGCTGCGGCACTTTTGCAAACATATACCGACTTTACAAGTTTTAGTAAATTACATACTGATGTAAACAACAATAATTGTACAATTACTTATGCTAAATGGGAACAAAAAGGAGACTTGTTAATTTTTACAATTACCGCAAACCGTTTTTTGCGAAATATGGTACGAGCAATTACGGGAACTTTAATAGATGTTGGCAGAGGTAAAACAAGTATTCCTGAATTTTGTACCATTATTGAAAGTAAAAACAGACAAAATGCAGGAACATCTATCCCTGCACTTGGTTTATGCCTTGTTGATATAGGTTATGAATGGGAACATTATAAATGTAAGTAATTATAAAACAACTCTTTTATTTCAAAAAAATATATAATAGGTCTTTTGTTTAAGTATAATACAAATAATTTTTTGCAAATAACGTGTAAGGTCTTTACAATCTAAAAGTCATACTAGTAAAGCAAATACCTAATATTTAGGTGTATTTTCTATAAAATAAGTAACTTATAAAACATATAACTCATGGCAACAATTACATTGAAAGGAAACGAAATACAAACAATTGGGTCACTCCCTGCAATAGGTTCACAAGCTCCTAACGTACAGTTGGTTACTACCGACTTACAAACAGTTTCAATTTCAGATTATAAAGGAAAAAAAGTTGTATTAAATATTTTTCCAAGTATTGATACAGGAGTATGTGCTGCATCTGTAAGAGCATTTAACTCACATGCAAACTCTTTACCTAATACTGTGGTATTGTGTATTTCACGTGATTTACCTTTTGCCCAAGCTCGATTTTGTGGTGCCGAAGGGTTAACAAATGTTATAAATCTTTCTGATTTCAACACGGGTGATTTTGGCAAATCATATGGATTAGAAATAACAAGTGGTCCATTAAAAGGTCTTCATTCGCGAGCAGTAATAATTCTTGATGAACAAGGCACTGTAAAATATACAGAACAAGTACCTGAAATTGCACAAGAACCTAATTATAATGCAGCACTTTCAGCATTACAATAAAAAAATTAATACGGATCAACATTAGCATACCATTGAATACCCTTATAATTTTGATTTGCAAATATTATTTGTGCTTTTGAATAAATTGTATCTTTTATAGCATCTACAGAATAACTACGAGGTATTTTAAACAATATTTCTTGAATATAATAATTGTGTAAACGAGGAATAATTGGGGACTCAGGCCCTAACACAATACTACCAAAATTAGAATGCATTATGTGAGCAAATTGTGTTGCTGCATCTTTACATATTTCATGGTTTTTGTGTTTGATAGTCAAACGTATTAATCGCACAAACGGAGGATAATTAAACGTTTGTCTGTCTATCATTTGACTGTGCATACACCCATGGTAATTATGTTGCTTTACATACTGCAATATTGGATGTTCCGGAATATACGTTTGAATAAATACTCTACCTTGTTTTGAGCTTCTTCCTGCCCTTCCTGCAACTTGTACCATCATTTGAAAACCTCGCTCAAATGATCTAAAATCAGGTATATGTAATATGCTATCAGCAGAGATAATTCCTACCAAACCTACATTTTCAAAATCTAACCCTTTGGTTATCATTTGAGTACCTATTAAAATATCAATTTCTCTATGTTCAAATTGTTCAATTAATTCATGATATGCATATTTACCTCGTGTTGTATCTAAATCCATACGCGCTATATGTTTGTGAGGAAATATTTCTTGCAATGTATCTTGAATTTGTTCGGTACCAAAACCAAGATATTCTTGTCTATTACTTCCACAAGCAATACAATTAGGTGAATATTGTATAGCATAGCCACAATAATGACAACGTAATGTATTTGAGTATTTATGATATGTTAAACTTACATCACAATGTTTACAATGTGGTATATTACCACAGTCTGTACACTGTATCAAAGGAGTAAACCCCCTTCTGTTTTGAAATAAAATAACTTGTTGTTTTTCCTGTAATGCCAGTTCTATTTGATTCAATAAATCTTTACTAAAAATAGCATTGTACATTCGTTTTTGTTTACGTGCTTTTGCCATATCTATGATATGTATTTGAGGCAATTGCACCTGAGAAAATCGTTGATTTAATTCAACTAATGCATATTTTTTTTGCAATACATTATAATATGTTTCTAAACTTGGTGTAGCTGTTCCCAATAACGTTTTTGCTTTATGCAATTGAGCTAGTATAATTGCTGTATCGCGAGCATTATAACGAGGTGCGGGGTCAAACTGTTTAAGAGATGTTTCATGTTCTTCATCTACTATAATAAGCCCCAAATTTGAATAGGGCAAAAATATAGAAGAACGAACTCCTAATATAATTTTATAGGTTGATAATGATAATACATTGTTCCAAACCTCAATACGTTCATTGTCTGAAAAGCGAGAATGATATACTCCGACTATATTTCCAAACACTTTTTGCAATCGATCTATTATTTGCGAAGTAAGAGCAATTTCAGGCAATAAATACAAGACTTGTTTATTTTGAGCAATTGTTTGTTTTATAAGTTCAATATATACTTCTGTTTTTCCGCTTGCCGTAACACCATGCAGTAAACAAGTGTCATGCGTTTTAAAAGCAGTATTTATTTGCTGTAAAGCCTTTTGCTGTGATTCACTTAATATTTTAAACTCTTGAAGTTCAACATGTGTATTGTGCAAACGAGAGACGTTCGTATTACATTCTACGAGTATATTCTTCTTTGTTAATTCTGCTACAATAGAAGCTGAACAACCTGTAACAAGAAGTAATTCTTTTTTTAAAATAGAAAAATCGGGATTTTTACTCTTAATATGTAAATCAAGAAACTTTGTAAATAGTTCTAATTGCTTGGGAGCTTTAGCAACCATTTCAAAGGATGTGTTTACAAATGTTTCATCAGAAATACTGCCGGCCAACTGAATTCGAGTTTCTGTTTTTGGTTTATATTGTTGAATAACCTTTTCGCCTGTAAGCAATACTTTGTTTTGTAACATACCGTGCACAGTTCTTGTTACAGGTATTTTTTTTACAATTTTAGTTAATTCATCTAAAGAAATACCTTGAGCGTTTTGTACAGCTGAATACACTATAAGTTCATTATTTGATAACGTATCAATAGAATCAAAAATAGGATTACAATACAATAATGCTTCGCTTTCTAACTTTAAACCTGCAGGCAAAGCGGCTTTCATTACTTCGCCGCGAGTACACATATAATATTTAGCTATCCAATCCCACAATTGTAATTGAATAGGAGTAACAATAGGAATAGAGTCGAGCACAGAGTCTATACATTTTACTTGATAGTGCTGTGGTTTATTTAAATGAATACTATACACTATTGCAGTATATATTTTTCTTGTTCCCAATTGCACCAATACACGTGTTCCTACTTGAACTTGGCTTGCTAATTCATGTGGTATAGCATAGGTATATAAAAGAGGAACAGCCAACGGAAGTATAACATCGGCATACCGCTGCAAATTTGTATTGTCACTATTATTTTCCAAAAATTCGAGATAAAAAAGAACGTTGTGGCTTTATACTATATGGATTTTCCGAATTTATTTCAAACGGACGTCCTTCATTAAGCATTTGCCACACTTGTGACCATGAAATAAAACCACCTAAATTTCTATCGTCTATAAACAAATCTGCATCTACTTTTCGACTTGCTGTGTTTTCATCAAATTGTTCTTCAGGAAAACTTTTATTTACGGCATAAAATTCCACACCATGTTTTCTGCAAAATTCCACAGCATCGTCAAGTTCTTTGCCATATCTGTATGTCCATAATATTAACTGATGCCCTTGTTTTTGAAGTTCACGCAGGGTTTCAAAGGCAAACAATTTAATTTCTCCAATTTCGGGATATTTATGCTCTACTATAGTACCGTCAAAATCTACAGCTATTCTCATACATTGGTAATAAAAAAATAATTAATGACCTAATTCTGATAAAAATTTAATACGAACTAATCTAATTTCTTCTTCAGAATAATCGTCTTGGGTAAGTTCATCTATGGCATCTTGAACCGATTCTGATTCGGAAGTACGAAAATAATCATAAATTTCTTCAACCACATCTTCTTCCATTACTTCTTTTATATAGTAATCTATGTTTATTTTAGTACCAGAATTTACAATACGTTCAATTTCATCAAGTAACTCTACCATAGTTAACCCTTTGGATTCAGCAAGAGTATCAAGTGACACTTTGCGGTCAATATTTTGAATTATTTGAACTTTATTACCTGATTTATTTACAACCGATTTTACCACCATATCTTGCGGACGTTCTATGTTATTGTCAGCAACATATTGAGCAATAAGTTCAACAAACTCTTTTCCATACTTTTGGGCTTTACCTTGTCCTACCCCTATTATATTAGTAAGTTCTTCAATAGTAATAGGATATTGCACTGCCATATCTTCAATAGATGTTTCTTGAAACACAACAAAAGGAGGTACATTATGTTTTTTTGCTATTTTCTTGCGTAATTCAATAAGCATAGAAATAAGCACAGGATCAAGCGAACCGGTACCCTGTCCTAAGTTCAAATCGCCATCAGCTTCTTCATAATCATGGTCTTCTGTTATCAAAATTGAATATGGACGTTGAAGAAATTCTTTACCTTTTGCTGTTATTTTTAACAATCCATAATTTTCAATCTCTTTATCTATCAATCGTGCTATAAGAAGTTGACGCAAAACAGCATTCCAAAACTTTACATCTTTTTCGTTTCCTGCTCCAAAAATTTCGAGTTTATCATGATGATATGTTTTAATTTCAGAACTTACTTTTCCTGCAAGAATTTCGGCGACATGACCGGCTTTAAATCTTTCTTTTACAGCAAGAATAGTTTCTAAAGCAAGTTTTACATATTCTTTACCTTCAAATTGTGTTTTTGGATTCAAACAATTATCACAATTACCACAATCCTCTGTCATTACTTCACCAAAATAATTTAGCAATTGACGAACTCTACATACACTTGATTCGGCATATGAAGAAGTTTCGAGCAACAACTGTTTACCTATTTCTTGTTCGGCAACAGGTTTGCCTTGCATAAATTTTTCAAGTTTTGTAATATCTTTATAGCTATAGAATGAAATACATTTACCTTCACCACCATCACGACCGGCTCTTCCCGTTTCTTGATAATACCCCTCTAAGCTTTTGGGCATATTATAATGAATTACAAATCGCACATCGGGTTTGTCAATACCCATTCCAAAAGCAATAGTAGCTACAATTACATCAACATCTTCCATAAGAAACATATCCTGATTTCGCGAACGTGTATGAGCATCAAGCCCTGCATGATAGGGTAATGCTTTAATTCCATTCACAACCAATGTTTCTGATAATTCTTCTACCTTTTTTCGGCTCAAACAATAAATAATACCCGATTTACCTGGATTATCTTTGATAAAACGTATTATTTGTTTAGAAGCACTTACTTTGGGACGCACTTCGTAATATAAATTTTCTCTACGAAACGATGATTTAAAAACGGTAGCATCTAACATTCCCAAGTTTTTCTGAATATCATGCTGCACTTTGGGAGTAGCAGTTGCAGTAAGAGCAATAATAGGGGCTCTTCCTATTGATTCTACAATAGGTTTTATTCGACGATATTCCGGTCTAAAATCATGTCCCCATTCAGAAATACAATGAGCTTCATCTATTGCATAAAAGGAAACGGTAATACTTTTTAAAAAATCAATATTATCCTCTTTGGTTAATGATTCCGGAGCAACATACAACATTTTGGTTGCACCGGTTCGTACATCTTCTTTTACCTGATTCATTTCACTCCTACTGAGTGATGAATTCAAAAAATGAGCTATTCTATTGTCGGTACTGAATCCTCGCATAGCATCTACCTGATTTTTCATAAGAGCTATAAGAGGAGAAATAATAATAGCTGTTCCATCTGAAATAATAGCAGGTAATTGATAACATAAAGATTTACCTCCACCTGTTGGCATAAGTACAAACGTATCCTTCCCTTCCAATAAATTTAAAATCACATCTTTTTGGTTTCCTTTAAATGAATCAAAACCAAAATAGCTCTTTAAATTAGCCAATAATTCCTGTTCTGTGTACTTTGTCATGTAAAAAAATTAAATTTGAAATCAGTTTTTACCCTCGTAGAATGAATTATATAATTTTTATAATCAAAACTGAGATTATTACATATTTTTGTAGATAAATTTACATATATTTTTTAATTACAAACAAAAAAAAAATAAAATTTATAGTTTTGAAAACGATACAAGAAATAATAAGCATTGCCAAGCATACCATTTTACAAGAAGCAGCTACAATTCAAACTATAGCAAATTATATAGATGAACAATTTGCACAAGTAGTACAATTAATTTTACAATCGCAAGGCCGTGTTGTAATAACCGGTGTAGGCAAAAGTGCCATAATTGCACAAAAAATAGTTGCTACACTTAATTCTACAGGCACTCCTGCGTTATTTATGCATGCAGCCGAAGCTATTCATGGTGATTTAGGTATGATTCAACAGCATGATGTAGTAATTTGTATATCAAAAAGCGGTAATACACCAGAAATAAAAGTATTGGTTCCATTATTAAAAAAAGGTGGCAATACGTTAATTGCAATGGTTTCTGAAAAAAAATCATATTTAGCCGAAAAGTCAGACTATATTCTATATGCACATATTGAACGTGAAGCATGCCCGCATAATTTGGCTCCTACAAACAGTACTACAGCCCAGCTTGTAATGGGCGATGCTTTGGCTATGTGTTTATTGGAACAACGTAAATTTTCACCTCAAGATTTTGCTAAATATCATCCCGGAGGTTCATTAGGCAAACGAATGTACTTACGTGTTGAAGATATTTATACTCAGAAAAAAGCACCACGAGTATTACCTAATCAAACTATAACAGAAGTTATATTCGAAATTTCATCAAAACGAATGGGAGCAGCAGCTGTAGTTGATACAAACAATGTGCTTTTAGGAATAATTACCGATGGCGATTTACGAAGAATGCTCGAAAAAAATACTAATTTTAGCACGCTTTCGGCTCAAGATATTATGACAAAAAACCCAAAGACTATTTCACCTCAAGATATGGCAATTGCAGCTTTTGAACGTATGGAACAAAATAGCATTACTCAGCTTGCCGTAGTTGAAAAAGACATATATAAAGGCATGTTACACTTACACGATTTATTAAAAGAAGGAATTGTGTAATTAAAATTGGACAGAGAGTTGTAATTAAATATGAATTTCTCTGTCATACATCTTATTATTATACAATACTATGCAAAGAAACAACATAGAAATAATGTCGCCGGTAGGTTCATACGAATCTCTTATGGCTGCTATACAAGCAGGAGCAAATTCTGTATATTTTGGAATAGAAATGCTCAATATGCGAGCACGTTCTTCAAATAATTTTACTACTCACGATTTGGCTGAAATAGTTTCAATATGCAATAGCCATGGTGTTAAAACATATTTAACAGTAAATACTGTACTGTATGACTCTGATATGGATACACTGCACAAAGTAGTTGATGCAGCAAAACATTATGGTGTAACAGCAATTATTGCTTCAGATATTGCTGCTATACAATATGCTCGCCAAATAGGAGTTGAAGTTCATATTTCAACACAATTAAATGTATCGAATACCGAGGCTGTTAGATTTTTTTCACAATATGCCGATGTAGTAGTACTTGCACGTGAATTAAATCTTATACAAGTTAAAAAAATTTACACCGCCATCTGCGAACAAAACATTACCGGACCTTCAGGTAATTTAGTGCAAATTGAAATGTTTGTTCATGGTGCTTTATGCATGTCTATATCGGGCAAATGCTATTTAAGTTTACATGAACAAAATTATTCTGCAAATAAAGGAGCATGCTTACAAACATGCCGCAAAGCTTATACAGTAACAGAAAAAGAAAGTGGCAATCAACTTGAAATAGATAATGAATACATTATGTCCCCCAAAGACTTATGCACTATAGGTTTTGTTGATGAATTAATACATGCGGGAGTGCGTGTTTTTAAAATTGAAGGAAGAGCTCGAAGCGCCGAATATGTAAAAACAGTTACTCAATGTTACAGTGAAGCAGTTGATGCCGTTTGCAACAATACATATACACCTGAATTGGTAGAGCAATGGAAACATAAATTATCTCAAGTATTTAATAGAGGTTTTTGGGACGGATATTATTTAGGGCAAAAATTAGGAGAATGGAGCACTCAATATGGTAGTAGTGCGACCAAAATTAAACACTTACTCGGTAAATGCACCAATTATTTTTCAAATATAGGTGTTGCAGAATTTACTATGCAATCAGGTGAGTTACACATTGGCAATGACGTATTGATTATAGGGAAAACAACGGGTGTAGTTGAATGTACCGTTGATGAAATTCGCTACAATTTACAACCTGTTTCCGTTGTAAAAAAAGGAGATGTTTTTTCTATGAAGGTTCCCCAACTCGTTCGACGAGGCGATGTATTGTATCTATGGAAAGATTCTGATAAATAAAAAAGGCGGGAATTACAATTTCCGCCTTTTTTATTTCTTATTTGCTATTAGTGAGGTTTCGGAATCAACGCTTTTTTAGATAATTTAAATTTACCTTTGTCAATTCCTATTAATTTAACGTCGAACACATCACCTTCTTTAAGAACATCTCCAACCTTCTCTATTCGTTTCCAGTCAATTTCTGACACATGTAACAGACCATCTTTTTGAGGCAAAAATTCCATAAATGCACCAAACTCTACAATAGTTTTAACCTTTGCAGAATATACTTTACCTATTTCAGGTTCTTGAGCAATACCCATTATATAAGCTTTTGCTTCACTCATACCCTGCGCATCGGTTCCGCAAATTTCTACTTCACCTTTACCATTTATTTCTTCAATAGCAATTATAGTATTAGTTCTTGCTTGTAATTCTTGAATATTTTTTCCGCCTGAACCTATTATAGCTCCTATATATTCTTTATCTATTATCAATCGTTCAATACGAGGAGCATGAGGTTTTAAATCGGCGCGAGGTTCAGCTATAGTTTCAGTTATTTTACCAAGTATATGCATACGTCCCTCTTTAGCTTGATTTAGTGCTTTTTCAAGAATTTCGTATGATAATCCGTCAACTTTTATATCCATTTGCGTAGCGGTAATACCATCTTTGGTTCCTGTAACTTTAAAATCCATATCTCCTAAGTGGTCTTCATCGCCAAGAATATCAGAAAGAACAGCAAATTTAGAACCTTTATTTTCTGAAATTAGCCCCATTGCTATACCCGAAACAGGTTTCGTAATTGCAACACCTGCATCCATTAGAGCAAGAGTTCCGGCACACACTGTAGCCATAGAAGAAGAACCATTAGATTCTAAAATATCAGATACAATACGAATTACATATGGATAATCAGAAGGTATAACAGCTTTAAGAGCTCTAAATGCTAAATTACCATGTCCAATTTCACGACGGCCAACACCTCTTGATGCTTTTGCTTCGCCTGTTGAAAATGGAGGAAAATTATAATGTAACAAAAATCTTTCTTTACCTTTGTATAATACCTCATCTACCAATTTCTCATCGTTTTTCATACCAAGAGTTACGGTAGTAATTGATTGTGTTTCACCACGAGTAAACACAGCCGAACCATGAGCCATAGGTAAATAATCAATTTCTGACCAAATTGGACGAATTTCTGTAGTTTTTCTACCATCTAATCGTTTGCCTTCATCAAGTATAGCTCTACGCATAGCTTCTTTTTCCACAGCATGATAATATTGCCCAATTAAAAAAGCTTTAGCTTCAGCATCTTCTGCAGGTAACGATGCAATATATTCATCTTTTATTGTATTAAAAGCTTGAGCTCGAGCATGTTTATCGGCATTACATGACGTAGCAACCGCATATACTTTATCATATGTTTTAGCCCAAATATCTTGTTTCAATTCTTCATCATGCTCTTCATGACAATATTCACGTTTTTTTGTTTTACCAACCATTTCGGTTAATTCCATTTGAGCTTTACAATGAACTTTTATAGCTTCATGTGCAACCTTTATAGCTTCAAGCATTTCAGCTTCTGAAACTTCTTTCATTTCACCCTCTACCATCATTATATTATCAATAGTAGCAGCAACCATTATATCAATATCTGCCGTTTCTAATTGTTGAAAAGTAGGATTGATTACAAAAGAGCCATTCACACGAGCAACTCTAACTTCTGAAATTGGACCATTGAAAGGTATATCAGAAACAGCTAAAGCTGCAGAAGCAGCCAAACCTGCTAAAGCATCAGGCATATCTATACTATCGGCAGACATTAACATTACATTTACAAACACCTCTGCATGATAATCATCAGGAAATAATGGACGCAAAGCTCTATCAATTAAACGTGATACTAATATTTCATAGTCAGACGCTTTACCTTCACGACGAGTAAACCCACCGGGAAAACGTCCGGCCGCACCATATTTTTCTTTATATTCAACGGTTAAAGGCATAAAATCGGTTCCCGGTTTTGCATCTGCAGCAGCACATACTGTTGCTAAAAGCATAGTGTTCCCCATCTTGAGCATTACCGATCCGTCTGCTTGTTTTGCTAATTTACCTGTTTCAATTTCTATGATTCTTCCGTCACCTAAATCAATTGTTTTTTTTACTACTTGCAACATATTGTTCGTTTTAATTTGATTTAAAAATTACATGACAAGGCATGTATAAAAATAAAGAAAGGCAATAAAAATTGCCTTTCCAAATATAGTAAAATCTTTTGAATTTTATTTACGAATTGCTAATTCTTTGATAAGCTTACGATACTCCTCTATGTTTGTATCTTTTATATAATTTAATAATCTACGACGCTTACCAACCAATTTCAATAACGATTGTTGTGTTACTTTATCTTTTTTGTTTGTTTTTAATTGCTCAGTCAAAGTATTAATTCTTAAAGTAAAAAGAGCAACTTGTCCTTGTGTAGAACCCGTATCTTTTTCAGATTTTCCAAATTTTTTAAAAATCTCTGTTTTTTTTTCTGCAGTTAAATACATATGTATAAATTTTTCTTTCTTTTACTTTCTTAAATTTTTGGACTGCAAAACTACATTATTTTTTTTACTATACAAGTAATTTTTTAGTTTTTATTTGAATTATTATATTTTTTCAAAATTTAGTATTTCATATTTAGATGCAACTATATTAAATATCATTTTTTATTATATATTTGAACTCACAAACAAACAAAAAAAATAATATTGTTATTTATTATAAAATCATGAAATTCAAATCATTAAAAAATTATATTGCAATTCCATTTTTCTTACTGCTGTTTAGTTGTATATTAGTACAATGTACACAAAAAGAAAAAATTATTTACGGAGCATTAGCATTTATTGATGGTGTAGAAATACTTGACATAGAACCTTTTCAAGATTCATTATTACTTATAGCAGGTAAAAACAAACAAAATCAAGGTTTTTTATATGTATATAATACTAAAACAAAAAAATATTTTGCCTCACAAACAACTCATGTAATGTACGATATTTTTTTAGAAGACACGGTTCTATGGGCATGCGGCGACAGTATGAGTATCATTAAAAGTAATGACAAAGGGTTAACATGGAATGTGTATAATAATTTCAACTACTTTTGGGACGCAGATAAATCACATTTCAGAAAACTTGCAATTTACAATAATACTCCTATATATGCCATTGGCAAAAAAGATATGCTTCAAGGAAATATGTATATTACAAACAATAGTGTAACATATCCGTTTAAAAGTATCCAAATGCAAACAGGAATCAATGATATGGCAATTATTGACAGTTCGCAGGTATATGTTGCAGCATATGGTTCAATTATTCGCTTCACAAATAATGGTAAAAATAAACGATTTGAACAGATAGGTGGCCATAATTTTACAAGTATCACATATTCAGGTAACAAAAATATTATAAGTACCACGTTTGATGGCAGTATATTTACCTGTGAATTAACTGATTCTGTATGGAAAAAAGTTTTGAATACATCAATTGAATTTAAACACATAGCCTCTGATTCTTATGGAAATGCTATAGCTATAGGAAATAGTAATACTATATACATTAGCAATGACTATGGCAATCATTGGCATTTAGAAAAGTATGCTTTTGGTAAAGATGTTACTTGTCTCACCTATGCAAACAATTTATTTTATATAGGCTGCAAATCAGGTGAAATTCATACCATTACACGTTCACAAATAGAATAACAATGACAAAAAAAAATACAAAAACTAAAGGACTACGAATTATTGGAATCTTTTTAGGTGTTTTGCTTGTATCAGGTTCTTGGATTATTTATTCATTTTTTTTCAAACCATCGGTACATTTTACTAACGGTTCTGATTCATATTTATTTGCAATTCCTACCGGTTCTAATATTTCGAATGTAATAGAAAAATTACAAAAAGAAACACAATGGAATAGTACTACAGGTTTTATGATTCTTTCAAAAGTTTTAGATTTAGAAAATCATATATATCCAGGTTTATATAAACTTTCGGCTAATATGAACAATAAAGATTTGGCATTATTGTTTCGTTCGGGCAAACGAGAAACTGTTGATGTAGTAATACGTTTTGGACGATATGCACAAGACATTGCACGTACAATTGCTCCCAAATTAGAAGCCGATTATGATGAATTAACTGCTTTATTACAAAATAGCAGTTTTTTAGATTCTTTAGGGTTTACTAAAGAAACTGCCATATGTTTATTTTTACCTGATACTTATGAATTTAAATGGAATACAAATGCCATAGAATTTATACAACGAATGCATAAAGAATATAACACGTTTTGGAATAATGAACGTTTACAAAAAGCTCAATCAATAGGATTTACGCCTCAACAAATTATGACTTTAGCCTCTATAATAAATCAAGAAACAAACAAAAATGACGAAAAACCTAAAATTGCAGGTGTATACATAAATCGGTTAAAACAAAATATGCCACTCCAAGCAGACCCTACTGTAAAATATGCTGTAGGTGATTTTAGTTTAAAACGAATTTATCATGGTCATTTACAAGTAAATTCTCCATATAATACTTATCGAAATATCGGGTTGCCTCCCGGTCCAATTTGTACCCCACAAAAATCAGATATAGAAGCTGTATTGAATTACGAAAACCATTCTTATTTATTTTTCTGTGCACGCCCCGATTATTCCGGATATCATAATTTTGCAAAAACATACAATGAACATTTACAATTTGCCGGAGCATACAGCAAATGGCTAAATCAAGAACAAATTCGATAATACTTATTTTTGTTGTATTATCTCTATTTTTTTTGCAATGTCTTGTACAGTAAAAGGTTTTAAAACTATATCTTGTATTTGATACAATTCTTTAATTTGATTATAATTGTGAGGATATGTTGCCGAAAGCAATAAAATTGGTGTATGTTTATTTGCATTTTGTGTATTTCTAATAGTTTCTATAGCCTTTAAACCATCAAGTACAGGCATTGAAACATCTACTATAAGTAAATCAAATAACTGCGAATTACATTGTTGTATTACATGTTGACCATTAGCAACAACAGTACAGTAATGCCCCATTTTTTGTAGGACTCTCTCTATTAGCATACTATTAAGTATTTCATCTTCAGCTACCAATATATTCATATCACATCAAAATTACCGTTCCATTCATGTAAAAATTGTGATACAAAAGTTTCCATATACTCATGTCGTTGCTTTGCAATACGCTTTGCTGCAGAAGTATTCATTTGAGAATATAATGTAAATAATTTTTCATAAAAATGATTAATTGTATGCCCTTGAGAATTTCTATATTCCGATTCGGTTTTAAATATTTCTGGTTCAATGGTTGGATTATACAATTCTCTATTTTTAAAACCTCCATAATGAAATGCTCGTGCAATTCCTATAGCTCCCATAGCATCAATTCGGTCGGCATCTTGTACTATTTGCAATTCTATACTAGGATTTTCAACAGTAGATAAACCGCCTTTAAATGAAATATTTGAAATTATATAAATAATAGTTTCACATTCGTGTTTGCTAAACCCACATTGTAAAAGTATTGTATTTACAGAATCAATAGAATGTTCCAAAGAAGTAAACTTTTCATCCACCATATCATGTACCCACGCAGAGGCTTCTATGATTGAAATATTACCTCCTTCAATAGATGAAATATAACGAGCGTTTTGAACAACACGCATTGCGTGCCAATAATCGTGTCCACGTTCGGCATTTACAAACGCTTGTTGTACAATAGATTCTAATAATTCTAAATTATACATTAATACATTTGTTCTATATTCCACACAAAAGCACGAATACCTACTTCTTTATTTATTTCATCTAATTTTTTTATACTGGCTAATAAATCAGCTACTTTACTATCGTCAACCATAGTTAAAGTTGCAGAATTATTTTCAGGCCACGTATGAGTATTCATTCTCGGCTCACCTGTTTCAGAACCTCTTCCCTGCACATCAGCCCATCGTGTAAAACCTTTTATTTCTAATCTATCAAGTATATACTCAACTCGTTCGGTGTGAGCTTGATTATATGTTATCATTACTGCTTTCATAATTTTTTAAATAATTTTAAGGTAACCTAAGACACAATAGGAATAAACCATTGTGTCTTAGTATGAATATTTTAATATTAATTATCAAGGAAATGAAATTGTTTTTCCAATTGTTTTTTCTTATTCATTTCACCTTTACGAGCCATTAAATTGTAGCCAACCGGCACAATTATAAGAGTAATAATAGTAGAAAATATTAATCCACCAATTACTGCAATACCCATAGGACTCCAAATTTCAGAACCTTCACCTTTACTCAATGCCATAGGAACCATACCAAGCACAGTTGTGGCGGCTGTCATAAGTACCGGACGTAAACGACTGCGGCCTGACAATGAAATTGCTTCATTTAATTCATAGCCCCGTTCTCTCATCAAATTAATATAATCTATAAGAACAATTGCATTTTTTACAACAATACCTATAAGCATTATAGCACCTAAAGCTGCTATTACACTAAATGTTTTACCGCTAATAAATAATGCTATAAATACACCTGAAAATGCAAATGGTATAGAAAACATGATAATTAACGGCATTTTAAGCGATTCAAATTGAGCAGCCATTACTATATACACTAACAGTAACACCAAAATCATAAGTAACCCTAAATCGGCAAATGATTCTTGCATATCTTCAAAACTACCACCCATATTCACTAAAATTTCTGATGGTTTTTCAATTGAATCCAATTGCTTTTGTATTCGCTTAGATAAATCACCTAAAGACACATTATGTGGTGAAGCACTAACGGTTACTATACGTTCACGTCTTTTATGTTCAATATTTGGTGCAGCCCAATGTTCTTCTACTTTGCCAATTTCTTTCAATCGTATCATTTTTCCATACATATTTTTGATAGAAATATTTTCAATTTCAGTTATAGTATTTCTATCTTCTTCGGCAAATCGAACTACAACATCATATTCATCACCTTTTTCTCGATATTTAGTGCTGGTGTATCCTTGAATTCTGTTACGCAGAGCCATAGAAACCATAGCATTATTTAACCCATTCAAAGCCATTTTTTCTTGGTCGAGTACAACTTTTAATTCCGGTTTTTCTTTTTTGCGACTTATCTTAACATCACGTGCACCGGGTAAACTTTTAATACTATCGGCAATTTGACGAGCCAGAGCATCTGTTTTCGCAAAATCATACCCGTAAATTTCAACCGAAATAGCATTACCGCCACCAAAGCTCATACCGTCGTCTTGCGTAGAAACCGAATACTTTTCAATTTCTGCAATTCCATCTAAATCTTTTCGTAATGCATCTGCTATTTCCCATACTGTTCTATTTCGTTCACTTGGTTGTGTCAAACGCATTCTTCTAAAGTTAATCATGTGCGAGCCCGATTCACTAAATAAACTGGTTAAATCACCTTCAGAATCACTTCCCGAAGAACTAAAACGAACTTTTACTTCAGGATATTTAGTTTCAATAATTTCAGTAATTTTTCGCGTAACTTCTACTGTTTTTTCTACTCGTGTACCTGTTTGTAATTCTACTGTAATATTTAATGTACTTTGATCGGTTTCGGGAATAAATTCTGAACCAACTTGAGAAACTAAAAAGATTGAAGCTACAAATATACCTATTGAACTAAACACTACTGTTTTTTTATGAGCCAATGCCCAACGAATCGATTTTTCATAAAACGCATCGAGTGTATCAAGAAACCGTATCACAATATTGTCATAAGACCATTTGCGTTCAGTTAGTTTTTTTGGTTTTAAACGCAACATTTTAGAACTTAACATTGGGGTAAGTGAAATAGCTGCTATAGTAGAAGTTACTACAGTAATTGTTACAATCCAACCAAGTTGTTTAAATAATACACCGATCATACCTGTTACCATAGTTAATGGTAAGAATACAGCTACCACTGTAAGTGTAGTTACAATTACTGCCAGCCATACCTCATTGGTAGCATAAATTGCAGCTTCACGAGGACTCGCACCTCTATCTATGTGTTTAGAAATATTTTCGAGTACAACTATGGCATCGTCTACCACCATACCTATTGCTATAGATAGAGCCGAAAGCGAAATGATATTTATAGAATTACCCGATAGTTTAAGATATATAAATGCAACAATCAATGATATTGGAATAGTGAGAACTATTATAAACGTTGCTCTCCAACGTCCCAAAAAGAAAATTACCACTAACACAACAAACAAAAACGCCCACATTAATGTTTCTGTAAGGTTACTAATAGAATGATTAATAAATACAGAACTATCAAATATTTGTATTAACTGAATGTCAGGAGGTAATGTTTTTTTTAGTTTTTCAATCTCAGCATTTACTTGTTTGGTAATTTTAACTGTATTAGCTCCTGATTGTTTCATCACAAACAATCGAATACCATTTTCTCCATTAATTTTTTGATCTATTGTTCGTTTTTTAATAGTATCGCGAACATAAGCAACATCTTTTAGATAAATGCTTTTGCCCATATAACTACCAATTACAATGTTTTGAATTACACTACTTTCTTTAAATTCGCCTTCAACACGCAGAGAATAGTCCATGGCACCCATTTCTAACTTTCCGAGAGGCATATTTATATTTTCGGCTTTCAAAACATTACCAATATCTTCTACAGTAAGATTGTATGCTTCAAGCTTTTGAGGATTCACTTCTATGGCTATTTCTCGCTTAGGAGTACCTTCTAAACCAATAGAACCAATGCCTTCAATACGATTAAGAGGATTTATAAGCTTTTCTTCTAAAATTTTATTTAATGCCGGATAACTTTCTTTTGCAGTTACA
>Ga0116190_1000495_pt1 | contig 39190 bp, 26 predicted proteins | sample AD_JPNTR4_MetaG_FD_89808 | JGI IMG/M metagenome (GOLD analysis project Ga0116190, IMG submission 89808) | Active sludge microbial communities of municipal wastewater-treating anaerobic digesters from Japan - AD_JPNTR4_MetaG | ecosystem: Engineered > Bioreactor > Anaerobic > Digestate | place...
AAATAATGACGTCAAAGAAATTATTATTGCGACGGATGCGGGGAGAGAGGGGGAACTGGTTGCCAGGTGGATTATCAAGGAAGCAAATGTCCGGAAACCGATGTATCGGTTATGGATTTCCTCGATGACCGATTCCGCCATCAAAACCGGTTTTCAAAACCTCAAGAAAGCTTCGCTTTACGATAACTTATATTACAGTGCGGAAGCCAGATCCATCGCCGATTGGCTGATCGGCATCAACGTCACGCGGGCTTTGACGTGCAAATACAATGCGCAACTTTCCGCAGGGCGCGTCCAAACGCCGACCCTTGCGATGATTGTGGAAAGAGAAAAAGAAATCCGTGCCTTTGTTCCCAAAACCTATTATCAGATTGTGCTTCAAGCTAAAGGCGTACGCTTTCAGTTGGAAGAAAACGGTCAAGCCAAGCGTTTTTTCGAAGAGGCTAAAGCCAAAGAACTGTTGAACCAGCTTTCATCGGGAACCGTAAAAGTTGCCAATGTGGAAAGCGTCCGGAAAAAAGAAGTACCGCCTTTACTGTATGATTTGACGGAACTGCAGCGCGATGCCAGCCGGTTATACGGCATGAGTCCGAAAGAAACGCTCGATGTGATGCAAAGACTTTACGAATACCATAAAGTATTGACTTATCCGCGCACCGATTCACGCTATCTAACAACCGACATTTACGGAAGTTTGCGATCCCGGTTTTTGCCTTTGCAAAACGGTCCTTACGGAAAAGTCGTCAAAGAATTGCTGGGGAAACCTTTCAGGCAATCGAAGCGGGTTTTCAACAACGAAGAAGTAAGCGACCATCATGCGATTATCCCGACGGAAACGGTTCCGAAATTGTATGATTTTTCCCCGAAAGAAGAGAAAATTTATAACCTTGTGTGCAAGAGGTTTATTTCGGTCTTTATGGACGATGTCGAATTCATGCAAACAACGGTTACGCTATCTTCCGGCAAACATTCCTTTTTGGCCAGAGGAAAAACGATTATCCAGATGGGTTGGAAAGCCATCAACCAGGGTGAGGATGCCCCGGAACCGACTTTGCCGGAATTTAAAATCGGCGAAACAATTAATAACCCGAAATTCGAACTGATTACCGGAAAAACCGAACCGCCTGCTCGGTATACCGAAGCAACTCTGTTAAGCGCGATGGAAGATGCGGGCAAGTTTGTCGACAGCAAAATCTTAAAGGAAGCCCTAACCAAGGTGAGCGGCATCGGCACTCCGGCCACGCGAGCGGAAATCATCGAACGGCTTTATGAAGTCGGTTACATGGAATTGAAAGGCAAAAGCATTTATCCGACCTCCAAAGGCGAACAGTTGATTTCGCTTGTTCCGGAACCGCTGACTTCCCCGGCTCTAACGGCGACGTGGGAATTAAGACTCGAAAAAATCGCTTCGGGCAAAGAGAGCAAAGACGACTTTATCAAAAGCATGGCGCAAAACGCCAAAGAATTGGTTGCGCAAGTCATTGCCCAAACCAAAACGTACCGCCATGACAATATGACGAAAGCCAAATGTCCGGAATGTGGGAAACCGCTTTTGGAAATCAACAAACCGAAAGTGCAACTCCTTGTCTGCAGCGACCGGAATTGCAAATACCGAAAGACTCTTTCGGTTACAACCGACATCCGGTGTCCGAATTGCATGAAACGGATGAATATGGTCGGAAGCGATGACAAGAAGTTCTATGTCTGCGTTTGCGGCTATAAAGTCAATACCGAAACTTTCCACGAAAAGCTGAAAGAAAACAAAGATAACATGAACAAACGGGAAGTAGAGCGGTATTTGCGCTCACAGGAAATCCCAAGCAACCAGCCGTTTTTGGATATTTTTGATAAATTCAAAAATTCCTAAAAAAAGGAAAATTATTTATTTGTTTTCCTTGCATTTTTTATTAATAAATGGTATACTATTAGCGTAGTCATTTTCATTCAACTTTTTTCCACCTAAAAATCACTTGTGATGGAAAAAAAGAAATCGAAAATCGCAAAAAAATTTTAGGGAGGAAAAAATGGATAAGAAAATCGTTTGCAAAGATTGCGGACAAGAATTTGTCTTTACTAAAGGCGAACAAGAATTCTACTTAAGTAGACAATTCAGCGAACCAGTACGTTGCAAAGCTTGCCGCGAAGCACGCAAGAATCAAAAAAGCAAAGAAAAAAACTATTAATCAGATGTTTTTAATCACTTGGGAAACCAAGTGATTTTTTTTGGTTTTTCTGCTTTTTTGGGAATAATAAAAATGAGGGATAATTATGATTGAAAAAATAAAAAAACTTTTTAAAACCTATCAATCTTTGACGAAAACATACCATCCTTCGCTTTTGGCGAGCGCCATCGTATTTTACATTTTAATGGTAATTTTGCCTTTGGGGGGACTGGTTTTATATTTATTGGGAAAACTTTCTATTGAAGTGGAAGGCTATCCCAATCTTTTCGGTGCCATTGCCAATCCCCGCCTCAGCATCGTATCAAGCATTGTTTTGCTTTTTAACCTTTTGTGGGTTTCTTCGCAACTTACCGATACTTTAAACATTGTTTCCGATGTCGTTTATACCGATGTCAAGGAACGGGTCTTTTGGAAACGGCGGATTTATTCGTTTTTGATTACACTGCTTTTGGTTTTCATAATTGTGGTCGAAATTATCGCTTTTTTGGTGATTTCTGTTTTAATCAAACGTTTTGCCCAAAACAACATCTTTTACCAATATCCTCTTTTGCTTTCGGCTTTGCATATTTTGCAAATCATTATTCAGTTTGTGGGGATTTGGATTCTTACCGGTTTTATTTATAAATACGTCATTCCCGTCAAAGTTAAATTAGGCGCCGTCTTAAAATCCTGCCTGATCATTACCGCAATTTGGTTTGTCATGACCTTTTTATACCAAACCTTTTTTGTCAGTTTTAAACAAGAAGCCTATACCCTTTTGTACGGAACCCTGGCAAACACTTTTTTGTTTTTGCTTTGGCTTTATGCAATCAGTTACGTGTTTATTGCTGGATTAATTTTCAATTATTATCTTTACCGAAAACAGTAAATAATAGTTTCGGACACAAAGAAAGCGCGAGGTGATAAGTCATGCGTTTTGTTACGAAAGCACTTTTTGTTGTGTTCATTGCCTTCCTTTCCTTGGGTTTAATCGGCTTAGGTAAAGTGGATGCTTGGGCCTACGGGTGGGGTTTCAAGAAAAACGACCGCCACCAGGTACCCGATATCGGCAAGTATGCTTCCGTCATCGAAGGAACCTCGGCCTATTATGTCGGGGATCCTTCGAAAAAAGAAGTTTATTTGACCTTTGATGCCGGTTACGACAACGGCGAATTGGCAAACATTTTAGCTATTTTGCGCGAAAAAAAAGTGAAGGCGACATTCTTCTTAACGGGCGACTTTGTAAACCGCTTTTCTGATCTTTGCCGGCAAATAGTGAATGACGGTCATTTTATCGGAAACCACTCCGATTCCCACAAACCGCTTACCAGCCTTTCCGAAACCGAACTTGCCTTGGATTTGGCAAGCCTTGAAGAGAAATTCTTCGCTGCAACTGGAGCGGTTATGTCCAAGTATTTCCGGCCCCCGAGCGGTATTTTTGACCGCGAAAGCCTGCTGCGTCTAAAAAAACTGGGGTATAAAACCTGTTTTTGGTCAATAGCTTACAAAGATTGGGATACCGCAAACCAAAGGGGGGCGGATTACAGTTACGAAAGCGTCATCGATAATCTCCATAACGGGGCGATTATTTTGATGCATTCGGTCTCTCAATCCAACCGGGAAGCCTTGGGAAAAATCATCGACGAGATCAGAAACCAAGGGTTTACGTTCAAGACCGTTGACGAACTTTAGGAACGAAAGGGGCAGTCGAATTGCCGGGCAAAAAACTCATGCAATTCTTGCCCTTTTCTTCCTTAAATGTAATTTCTATGCCTAAATACCTTAAATATGGTATACTAATATCTGTGAGGAAATTTTATGAACATTTTAAACAAAAATCAAGAAATCTTATTGTCAATCAAACGCATCGGCATTAACGGCGAAGGAATCGGTTATTACAAACGTTTGGCCGTTTTTGTTCCCGGCGCAATTCCCGGCGAAGAAGCAGTTGTCCGCATCAGCGATGTCTTCGAAAAATATGCCATCGGTCAATTGCTCCGTTTCAAAAAAGAACCGTCGCCTTATCGCGTGACGCCGCCTTGTCCTTATTATGACAAGTGCGGAGGCTGTCAAATGCAGCACATCAGCTACGACGAACAGCTCCGAATCAAAAAAGCTTTGGTAGCGGAAGCCTTTGATCGTTACTATAACAAAGAATTGAACCCGAAAATCTTCAAAGATACGATTGGTATGGAAAACCCTTGGCGTTATCGGAACAAAGCCAAACTTCCGGTCCGTTACGACGGGAAAAAATTGGTTACCGGATTATACGCTTTCGATTCCAACCGTTTGGTTTATATCGACGATTGCATTGTGGAAAAAGAATTGGTCCGGGAAACCGTAGCCAAAATCTGCGAACATTTAACGAAATCCGAAATCATTGCCTACGAACCCCGCAGTAAAGAGGGGGTCTTACGGCATCTTGTGGTTCGGGAATCGAAAAACGAAGGAGAAGTCCAAGTCACTCTGATCTTATTCAAGGAAGATGCCAGAACAATCAAAATCGCCAAAGAGCTGATTAACCTGCCGCATGTCGCATCTGTTTACATCAGTATCAACGATGACCCCGATGCCTTGGAAAACTTTGGCGAAAAGACGACGCTTTTGGTCGGAAAACCGGAAATCACCGAGAAATTGGGCGATTATTATTTCGATTTGTTGCCGACGGCCTTTTTCCAATTGAACGTGGAACAAACGCAAAAGCTTTACGAGCAGGTAGCCAAAGTAGCAAAACTTACCGGAAACGAAAACATTGTGGATGGTTATTGCGGGGTGGGCACGATTGCCTTATGGCTTTCGGGCAAAGCCAAAGAAGTGCGGGGCATCGACGTCAACGCGGAAGCCATCAAAAACGCTAAAGAAAATGCCCTGAAAAACAAGGTTGGGAATGCTTCGTTTTATGTTGGAAGCGTCGCTGCGCTTTTGCAACAGTTTGAAAGAGATGGGTTTGTTCCGGATTTATTGGTAGTCGATCCGCCGCGTACCGGCATGGATGCGAAACTCTTAAATTATCTGCAAAACCATCCGGTCCAGCGCATCATCTATGTATCGTGCAATCCTTCGACTTTGGCAAAAAACTGCAGTCACCTGCAAAGCAAATATCAGATTCTTTCTGTCCAGCCTCTTGACATGTTTCCGCAAACCGCCGCGGTCGAATCCGTGGTATTGTTGCAACGAAGGTAATATTTTTGAAAAAAAGCTATCGGAAAATAGGTGATTTTCCGATAGCCTTTTTCATTCGGTAACAGTGATTTTCTTTAGGATTTCGTTAGCGATAAACTTATGTCCTTCCGCAGTGGGATGAACGCCGTCTTCCGACCAGTAAACCGGCGGTTTGGTTACGCTTGCTTCCCGGAACCGGCCGTCCAAAGTCAGATATTCGTGGCAGAACTTGTAGGCGAGGCGTCTTAGGATGAGAACACGCGGATATAATTCTTGGTAGAACCGGTTTTTTTCCGGATCGATATCGATAATAAACGGTTCGATTAACAAAACCGGAATGTTTAAGTCCTGTCTGATTTTTTCCAGCAAGGTTTCCATGTTGGTTTGAAATTCTTCATCGGTCACGATTTTTCCCAAAGCATACTGATGCCATACATCATTGATGCCGATTAGGATGATAATATAATCGGGTTTTTCGGCCAAGACATCTTTTTCGTAGCGCTTTAATAGATCGATGGAACGGTCGCCGCCGACGCCCCGATTGATGACGGTCGCCTTTCCCGCCAAGGCTTCCTGCAAGTAAAGACAATAGCCTTTTCCTAAATCGTTTCGGTCCTGAAAGGATCTTCCGGCATCGGTGATACTGTCGCCGTAAACAAGAATTTTGCTTCCTTTTTTTACCTTCATGTAGATAACTCCTTTTACTGACATAATTATACTCCGTTTTGTAGTTTTTGTCTTGGACAAATAGTAAATTGATGCATCTTTTTTGACTAACGGGGCAAAATGGTTTATAATAAAGTATACCCCCCTATGGGAGGGGTGAGGTGATGAAATGAACGAACAAAGAAAAAAAGCCAAACTTTTAATCCAAACCGCAAAAGGCCAGACCGAAACCATTATCAATATGCTGGATGAAAACCGTTATTGTGTCGATATTTCCAATCAGATACTTGCGGTGCAATCCTTGTTGAAAAAAGCCAATATATTGATTTTGGAACAACATATCAAGCATTGCGTCAAAGAAGCGGTTCAGGAAAACCGGGAAAAAGAAAAACTGGAAGAAATAACGAATATTTTGAACCGGTTGATTTAAAAAGGAAAACACATGAAAAAAGAAACAGTGAAAATTGAAGGCATGCATTGCGCATCATGCGCCCGATACGTCGAAAAGGCTGCTTCCTCCTTAACGGGCGTAAAAAACGCCAGCGTCAATTTGGCAACCGAAAAAATGACGGTTGCATACGATGAAACAAAAGTTTCGCTGAAAGAAATTGCTAAGGCTGTCAAAGAAGCGGGCTATGAATTAATCGAAGAAGCGGAAGCCGTCAAGAAACTGCTGCAAATCGAAGGCATGACTTGCGCATCCTGCGCCAAAGCGGTCGAAAAAGTCACTTCCCGTCTGGAAGGTGTCAAAGAAGCAAATGTCAATCTTGCCCAAGAAACGCTGATTGTCAGTTACGATCCCAAGAAAACATCTTTAAACGATATCATTTTTGTAATCGAAAGAGCCGGTTACGGTGCCAAAGAAAAAGCTTCTGACGAACAGGCCCAAACACAAAACCGAGCCATTGTAAAACTGAAACGTCGCTTTTTGCTTTCGGTTGTTTTCGCCGTTCCCCTCTTATATGTTTCGATGGGAAGTATGATAGGGCTGCCACTTCCAAATGCGCTATCCGCCGACCATAACCCGTTATGGTTTGCCTTGCTTCAACTTATCCTAACGGTTCCGGTTGTGGCAATCGGACATCGGTTTTATTCGGTCGGTTTCAAAGCTTTATTTCGAAGACAGCCGAATATGGATTCTTTGATTGCCATCGGCACAAGTTCCGCATTTTTATACGGGGTCTTTTCGGTAATCATGATTATTCTCGGCAAACACGAGTATGCTCATAATCTGTACTTCGAATCCGCCGCGGTGATTTTAACCCTGATTACTTTGGGAAAATACTTGGAAACCCTCTCCAAAGGAAAAACGTCTGAAGCCATCAAGAAGCTGATGGGGCTTACCCCCAAACTGGCAACGATTATTGCTGACGAAAAAGAAGTGGTTGTTGATATCGCTCAAGTGAAAGTCGGACAAACAATCGTGGTAAAACCCGGAGAACGATTGCCCGTGGACGGCATCGTCACCAAAGGCCATACAGCCATCGACGAATCGATGTTAACGGGGGAAAGCATTCCGGTCGAAAAAAGAGTCGGTGATACCGTCATCGGCGCAAGCATCAACACGAGCGGTCGGATTGAATACCAGGCCACAAAAGTCGGAAAAGATACCGTTTTGGCCCAAATCATTAAACTGGTGGAAGAAGCCCAAGGGTCGAAAGCTCCGATTGCGAAGCTTGCGGATAAGATTTCTGGGATTTTTGTTCCGGTGGTGATTACTCTTGCCTTAGTATCCGGAATTGCCTGGGGATTGTACGAAAAAGATTTTGTCTTTGCCTTAACTATTTTCATTTCGGTTTTGGTTATCGCCTGTCCTTGCGCGTTGGGTCTTGCCACCCCGACTGCCATAATGGTAGGTACCGGCAAAGGCGCGGAATTGGGAATCTTAATCAAAAGCGCGGAAAGCCTGGAAATTGCCCACCATATCGATACGATAGTGTTCGACAAAACCGGAACCTTAACCGAAGGTAAACCCGTGGTTACAGATGTGGTCAAGAGCGAAGGAATTTCCCTTGAAACTTTGTTGAGGTTTGCGGGTGGAATCGAACAGGGTTCCGAACATCCTTTGGGAAAAGCGATCGTAAACCATGCGAAGTCCCAAAATATTCCGCTATCCAAAATCGACGCATTTCAGGTTATTCCCGGTCAAGGGGTAAAAGGAATCGTCGAAAGCACCAAAGTCATCCTCGGCAACCAAAAACTGATGGAACATTTTAATATCGACACTTCCGTTTTTAAAGAAAAGGTCAGCCAAATGCAAGAAAAAGGCCAAACGCCGATGTTTGTGGTGCTGGATGACAAATTGGAAGGCGTTATCAGCGTAAGCGATCCGATTAAGCCGACGGCTTCAGAAGCGGTCAATAAACTGAAAGGGTTGGGTTTGGAAGTAATCATGGTAACCGGAGATATCGAAAAAACCGCAAGAGCGATTGCCCGCGAAGCCGGAATCGAAAACGTCAAAGCGGAAGTTTTGCCAGAACAAAAAAGAAACATTGTCAAGAATTTGCAAGAAGAAGGCAAAAAGATTGCCATGGTGGGCGACGGCATTAACGATGCCCCATCGCTTGCGCAAGCGGATATCGGAATTGCAATCGGAAGCGGTACCGATGTGGCGATGGAATCGGCAGATATTGTGCTCATGAAAAATGATTTGATGGATGTTGTCACCGCTTTGGAATTAAGCCGCCAAACCATCAAAAATATCAAGCAAAACCTCTTTTGGGCATTTGGTTACAATGTGCTGGGAATTCCGCTTGCGATGGGAGTACTTCATTTGTTCGGAGGTCCCCTCCTTAACCCGATGATTGCGGCTGGGGCGATGTCATTAAGTTCGGTTTCGGTTGTCCTCAATGCCTTAAGACTGAAAAGGTTTAAACCAAACAGAAAATAAATGGTTTTTGTTTTTGAAAATTTATTTAAACTTTACTGAAGTGAAAGCGGAAATTTTTAAACCTATTATGAGCTGTTTAAACAAAGACACAATTAAAAAGCAAAGGGAGCGGACCCTGTTCAAAAACCTTACTTTTTGAAAATAGGTCTTGCATATGGTCAAAGTTTATTTCTTGATTTTATCCCATTAGTAAAAACTGTTCAAACCTTTAAGTGGTAAAAAACTGTTATCGTAAAATTTCTAAATATGGAAAAAAAACTAATAAATCACTGCTTTCCGGGCAGTGCTTTTTTTTGGTAAAATTCCTTATAATAATGCCTTTAAAAACTAAAGAATTATTGTATAATGTTTATGCAAACGTTTTATTGCTTTTTTGCAAATTGGAGGTACATATGAAGTCGTTAAAAGAACTTCTGAATTTTGAAACGAATAAACGAGTAAGGATAGCGGTTGCCTGTCCGGAGGACCGGGAAGTGTTAGGCGCCCTTTTTGAAGCCTATGAACTCGGGATGGGCACTTTTTCGCTTTTCGGCGATGTTGACAAAATCAAAGCCGTTGCCGACGAAATGGGAAAAGAAATTCCTAGCGATTTTTTATTGGTTAAGGCTGCCGACGGCCAGCAGGCATGCCAATTGGCGGTTAAAGCGGTATCCGGCGGCGAAGCCCAAATCCTCATGAAAGGTTTGATTGATACAAGCGTAATTCTGAGGGAAGCGTTGAACAAAGAATACGGAATTCGGACCGATAAAATCCTAAGCCATGTCATGGTTTGCGAACTTCCTTTCTTAAACCGTGTGGTTTTGCTGAGTGACGGGGCCATGATTATCGACCCAACCGTTCCGCAAATGAAAGAAATCACGTTGAATGCGGTTGAACTCGCCAAAGCTTTGGGGTTCGAATATCCGAAAGTTGCGATACTAAGCGCGGTGGAAAAAGTAAATCCGAAAATGCCGTCGACTATAAAAGCTCAGGAACTGATGGAACTTTGGCAAAACGGGGAAATTCCCGGTTGCGAATTATACGGACCGCTTGCGGTTGACGGGGCTTTAAGTTGGGAAGCGGCAAGGATTAAAAAAATCGACAGTCCCGTAGCGGGAAGAGCCGATATTTTAATCGTTCCGTTTATTGAAGTGGGCAATGCCTTATACAAAGGCTGGATGTTCGGCTGCTCGGGACCAAAGAGTGCCGGAATCATCATGGGTGCCAAAGCACCGATTGTTTTGACTTCGCGGGCGGATTCGCATGAAGCCAAATTGTATTCCATTGCTTTAGCAATCAAATGTTTATAAAACCAATTAAGAAAAAGGAGTAAAATATGTCTTATCGCATCTTAGTCATCAATCCCGGTTCTACTTCGACAAAAACCGCAGTATACGAGGATGATGAATTAATCTGGGAAAGCAAGATCAGCCATAATGTCGACGAAATTGCTCCTTTCCCAACCGTTTACAGTCAAAAAGATTTTCGGATGAACCTGATTATTTCCGAACTCGAAAAAGCCGGTATCGGTTTAAACAGCCTTGATGCCATCACCGCAAGAGGCGGCATGTTAAAACCGCTGGAAAGCGGTACCTATTCGGTCAACCGGGAAATGGTGGATTATCTGAAAGAAGCCAAAAGGGGCGAACACGCCTCCAACCTCGGGGCCGTTATTGCATTTGATTTAGGCAATCAATTGGGCATCCCTTCGTTTATCGTCGATCCGGTTTCCGTGGACGAAATGGAACCCATCGCCCGCATTTCCGGTATGGCCGATATCGAACGGACTTGCATTTTCCATGCTCTAAATCAAAAAGCGATTGCTCGGCAAGTGGCCGAGGAAAAAAACACCGAATACGAAAAGCTCAATCTGATTGTTGCCCATTTGGGCGGAGGTATCAGCGTTGCTTGCCATCAAAAAGGTCGCGTGATCGATGTCAACAATGCGCTTGACGGCGAAGGCCCGATGTCGACCGAAAGAAGCGGAACTGTACCGCTTGGACCTTTATACAGGATGTGCTTCTCCGGCAAATATACATTGGAAGAAATCAAACGGAAAAATTACGGTCAAGGAGGGATAGTTTCTTATTTAGGTACGAACGATGCACGCGAAATTGTTAAAATGATTGCCCAGGGGGATGAGTATGCCAAGTTGATTTTTGACGCAATGATTTATCAGATTGCCAAAGAAATCGGCGCCTGTGCAACTGTCTTCAAAGGGAAAGTCGATTATATCGTCCTGACCGGTGGTTTAGCTTACCGGGAATATTTGGTCAAAGAATTAACCGAACGGGTGCAGTTCCTTGCCCCGGTCCTGGTATACCCGGGCGAAAACGAAATGCTCGCTTTGGTTAAAGGAGCACTGCGGGTCTTGAAAGGCGAAGAAAGCGCCAAAGTCTTTACAACTGATTAATTTTTATTATGGATAGATAACCTTACTTTTTTAAAAAAAGCATTCATAATTTGGTTATCTATTTTTTCTTTTCAAAAAACAGGAAAAAAATAATATAGGAGGAACAAATGAAAGTTTTTGATTACATGGAGAAATACGGGCATGAGCAAGTGATTTTCTTCTACGACAAAACCACCAATCTTAAAGGAATTACCGCCATTCATGACACTACTTTGGGTCCGGCATTGGGGGGAACAAGGCTTTTCAATTATCAAAACGAAGAAGATGCTTTATTTGATGTCATTCGCTTATCCCGCGGCATGACCTACAAGTGTTCGGCTTCGGCACTGAATTGCGGAGGTGGAAAAACCGTCTTGATCGGCGATCCCCACAAAGTCAAAAACGAAAGTTATTTGCGGGCATACGGCCGCTATATCCAATCGCTCAACGGACGTTTCTACACCGGCGAAGATATGAATATCAATGAAACCGATGTCGATTATATGATGATGGAAACCAATTTTGTCAACGGAAGAGCTAATATGTCGGGAAATCCTTCCCCGGTCACGGCTTACGGAACTTATTGGGGAATTAAAGCTTGCGCCAAGTTCCTGTGGGGAAGCGACGATTTAAAAGGAAAGAGGATTGCGGTACAAGGTGTGGGATCCGTCGGGTATTCTCTTTGCGGGTATTTGGTAAAGGAAGGCGCAGAGCTTATCGTAACCGATGTCTGCAAAGAAAAAGCCGAAAAAGCAGCCCGGGATTTTAACGCATTAATTGTGGAACCGGAAAGCATTTATGATGTCGAATGCGATATTTTCTCGCCCAATTCAATTGGTGCGATTTTGAACGATAATACAATTCCGCGGCTGAAAGCGAGGATTGTTGCGGGGGCCGCGAACAATGTTTTACTTGACGAAGAAAAACACGGCAATATGCTGATGGAAAGAGGAATTCTTTATGCCCCTGATTACGTGATTAATGCCGGGGGAGTAATCAATGTTTACCAGGAATTCTTCCCGCCGTATGACCGGGAAAAGACTTTGCAGATTGTGGCAAAGATTTACGAACGGTTAATCGAAATCTTCAGATATGCCCAAGAAAATAAAATGAATACGCAACTGGTCGCCAATCGGTTTGCGGAAGAAAGAATCAGACTGATGCGGGCGATTCATGCCAGTTATCTCCCTAATCAAAAAAGTTTATAATCGTAAAAAAACGAGGGGATTAATTTCCACTCGTTTTTTGAAAATATTTTTTTGTTTTATTCATCGATTCGTTTTAGTTTGGCTTGGAAGTGGCGAAGTACCGGCGGTTCCCAGGTGATTCTAAAACCTTTGACGGAAGCTGCCCGCTTTTTGATATTCGCCAAAGCCTCGGCTACGATGTCCAAATGAGCCTGCGTATAAACTCTTCTTGGAATGGCAAGACGCATGAACTCGAATTCGGCTTTTCGTTGCTTTCCGGTTTCGGGATCGTTGCCGAGCATAAAGGAACCGATATCGCAGCCCCTGATTCCAGCTTCGATGTATAATTCGACTGCCAAAGTATGGGCCGGGAATTCTGTAAAAGGAATGTGAGGAAGTAAACTTGCGGCATCGACAAAAAGACCGTGTCCGCCCGGCGGAGTTTGGTAGGCGATTCCGGCTTCATTCAATTTACCGGCCAGATAAGCGACTTGTCCGATTCGGTAGGCCAAATAGTCCTCGTCGACAACTTCGCTCAGACCGATTGCCATGGCTTCCAAATCTCGACCCGCAAGCCCTCCGTATGTAATAAAACCTTCGTAGTTGATGGTATTGCTTTTGACTTGTTGGATCAAAGTTTCGTTGTTTTTGATTCCGATAAGTCCGCCGATATTGACGATGGCATCCTTTTTGGCACTCATGATGAACATGTCCGCGTAACTGAAAAATTTCCTGGTGATTTCCTTGACGGAATTTTGCCGGTATCCCGGTTCTCTAAGTTTGATAAAATAGGCGTTTTCCGCAAACCTTGCTCCGTCGATGCAAAGGGGAATTCGATATTTCCGACAAACGGCTGCGGTTTCGGCCATGTTGGCCAGTGAAACCGGCTGACCCCCGGCGGAATTGTTGGTAATTGTCATGACGACAACTCCGATTTTTTCTTTGCCGAGTTCCAAAATGGTTTGTTCCAAACGGTCGGTATCCATATTGCCTTTGAAAGGATAGGGAACGCTTGGGGTAAGGGCTTCCGGAGTAACCAAGTCCAAAGCCTTGGCGCCGGTCAGTTCCACGTGGGCTCTGGTGGTATCAAAGAACATGTTGGATAAGGCGACTTTTCCTTGCCCAAGTAAAAGTGGAAACAAGACTTTTTCAGCTGCTCGGCCCTGATGTACTGGTTGAATGTAGGAATAACCGAACAAATCCCGGGCTGTATCGATTAACCGAAAATAGCTTTTTCCTCCCGCGTACGCTTCGTCTCCGACCATGATGCCGGCCCATTGGTTGGCGCTCATCGCATTGGTGCCGCTGTCTGTCAATAAGTCGATGTACACATCATCGGATTTTAGGTTAAACAAATTGTAGTTTGCTTCTTTGATTTTCTGAACTCTTTCTTCTTGGGACAACATTTTGATTGTTTCGACCATTTTGATGCGAAAGGGTTCGGGAACGTATTTGGTTGTCATTTTTGCCTCCTATCAATCTTTTCGCCTGGTGAGCAATATTAGTATAACATAAAAAAGGCATCCCGGGATAAAGAAAAGATATCTTTTCGCAAATTTGCGAAAAATAACAAGGTTTTATGGTATACTATTATTAGCCAAAAATATTATTGCCTTTGAAGGAGTATTTATGGATAAGTTCGTTGATGAATCACGTAAATGGTATCGTTTGGATAATGCGGCGAAGATTTACCCGGTTGTTATCACCATCAAAGAAAGCCATGTTTTCCGCGTCTCCATGACTTTGAAAGAAGAAGTTAATCCGGAAATATTGCAAAAAGCGGTCGAGATGTGCCAAAACCGTTTCCCTACTTTTTACGTTAAAATGAAACCAGGTTTGTTTTGGTACTATTTCGAACCGAACGAAAAGAAACCGATTGTCAAACCAGAACCCGCCCGAATTTGCCAACCGATTGTTTTGCACGAAAACAACAATTATTTCTTCACCATTTATTATTATCAAAAGCGGATCAGTTTGGAAGTATTCCACGGTTTATGCGACGGAACCGGCGCCATGGAATTTTTGAAAGCCATTTGTTTTCAGTATTTGGTGCTTCAGGGCCATCAACTTTCGCCGGAAGGCTTGGTCAGAACGATTGGGGAAGTTCCGACGTTCAGCGAAACCGAAGACAGCTATTTGCGTTACTATACCAAAGAAAAGGGCAAACCCCTTCCTACCGACAAATCGTTCAAAATCAAAGGAACGAGACTTGCGGTTTACGGCAGTTCCGTCATCAAGGGCAAAATCGATTCCCGGGCCATTTATCAGTTGGCCAAATCCAAAAACGCAACGGTTACGGAATTTTTGGTGGCGCTTTTAACCTACAGCGTCATTCAGTTTAACGATCCGACCGAAATGGCCAAACGTCCAATCAGTATTTGCATTCCGGTCAATATGCGACGCCATTTTCCATCGGAAACTATTCGCAACTTTGCTTTGTTCTTCCATACGATTTACCGTTTCAAATCAAAAGACGTCACTTTTGACGAAGTATTGCAAGACATCAAGCAATCGTTCAAAGAACGGTTAACCAAAGACGATTTGCAAAAGAAACTCAATCTGAATGTCGGAATCGAAAAGAAATTTATCGTCCGGATTATGCCGCTTTTCCTTAAAAAGATTATGATGAAATTCGGCTATCATTTCTTCGGCAGCCGACCGACCACGGTTACGATTTCCAATTTAGGAGTCGTTCGCCTTCCGGAATCGATGAAACCGTATGTGGAAGAAGTAGAGTTCAATTTGGGTTCCGGGGGAATTCCGAGTGTAGCGGTTGCGACTTACGAAGATTATACGATTCTTTCCTTTTCTCGGGGCTACTATGAAACCGATTTGGAATATCATTTCTTCAAGTTCTTAACCGAACAGGGATTGGAAGTCGAAATTCAATCCAATCTCTGGGAACAAAACTAAAGGGTGATGCCTATGTTATTTTGTCAAAAATGCAAAGTTAAAGTTTCCACCTTAACTTCCCGGTGTCCGCTTTGTTCCGGACCGCTTGAAAAACTGGACGATAATCCCCTTACTTTGTCTTATCCGCCATATCAAAACACGAAGTATCGCATCGTGACCTGGTTTCGCATTTTGAGCTTTGTGGTAATGCTTGCCATCTTCGTTGTGACACTCGTCAATCTGCTGCTTACCAGCAAAATCTATTGGTTTATCATTGTCGACAGCTGTCTGATTTATATTTGGCTCGCCTGCTTGATTACTTTTAAGATTCGAAACCGCTGGGGTTTGAAGCTCTTTCTCCATGCTTTGATGATTATCGCGCTGCTTATCGTAATCAATGCTGTGGTGGAACCGGCCGAATCCAGCAGTCCGATTACTTGGGCTTTGTCGTACGGAATGCCGATTATTTCGATGACTTTTATAGCCTTGATTGTAATAATCATGTTGATCAAACGTCAAACCCGGCGCGAATTCATGATTCATTTGCTTTTGCTTTGCATCATCGGCTTTGTTCCGCTTATTTTGGTATTGTTCGATTTGGTTCAGCCGATTATCCTAAGCATTGTTTCCGCAAGCCTTTCCTATGCGACACTTTTGGGGTTGGTCATTTTTGCGAACCGGATTGTCGAAACCGAAATCAAACGGAAATTCCATATTTAACAGTTTTGGGGGAAGATTATTTTTAATGTCCCCCTTTTATTTTGACTCAATTTCGGAGGTAAATTATGAGAAAAATTGAAGTCGTTCCCTATTCCCCGGAATGGAAAAAGGATTTTGAGCAAATTAAATCCTTTTTAAGCCGTTATTTTCCCGAATACGAAATAATCCATGTCGGTTCGACCTCAGTCGAAGGGGCATGGGCCAAACCGATTATCGATGTCGATCTCCTGATACCGGATTTGAATCTATTGTCCGAAATCAATCAAAGATTGGCAAAAATTGGATTTCGTTTTCGGGGTGATTTGACGATCGAAGGAAGGTATGCCTATGACATCGATAACTGGGAGTTTGCCCCTTGCCACTTTTATGTCAGCTTGCCGGACGGTCAAGGTCATGTGGAACACATGGTTTTGAAAAAGCACCTGGAGAAATATCCCGAAGAGGTCGCAAAATACAGCCGTATTAAGAAAAAAATGGCAAAAAAGCATCCCTTTGACATCGGAAAATACATCGACGGAAAAAGTTTTTTTATCATGAAAGCCATGAAAAAGGAAGGTTACATTCGGCCAAAATATCAGGTGGTTCGGCCGGACTTTTCCCACAGTCTGTTGAACGTCGTAAGTTCTATCCAAAATCATTTTAAAGCTTCTTCCGGTTTTGCGACTTTACGAAGTGTCGATGAGGAATTGCAAAGCGCAAAACATGTCGTATTGCTTGTGTTGGACGGACTCGGAAAAAACATTTTGGAACACCATCTGACCAAGAAACACCTGCTTCGCCGAAAGACCATCGATTTCGTAACCTCGGTTTATCCACCGACGACGGTGGCGGCGACTACCGCCCTTAGAACCGGAAAAACCCCGGGAGAAACCGGTTGGCTCGGTTGGTACCAATATTTCAAACAATTTGACGAACACATTGTCATGTTTCAGAACCTCAACTATTTTGCTGGCCGAAAACTGGATGTTCCCTACCTGGAAGAAGTTCCGATTACGCCTTTCCCTCAGGCCTTTGAGGGCGTCAGAACATATGAATTGTATCCCGCCTTTATGCCGGACGGCTGCAAGACCTTAAAAGACATGATGGACCGGATTATCGATATCACCGCTTCAAGCGAAGAGCCGAGTTTTACCTATGCTTACTGGGATCATCCGGACTGCTTGATTCATGAGGAAGGTTGTTTTTCGGAAGAGGTCCGAAAATGCGTCAGGGATATCAACGAGCAAATCAAATACTTGGGGAAACGGTTAAACGACGAGACGGTTGTTTTGCTTGTCGCCGATCACGGCTTGGTCGATGTCAAACCGATTTATTTATCCAAATTTCCGGAACTTACCAAATACTTTGTCCATAAGCCTGCTTTGGAAAGTCGGTTTACGGTCTTTTATGTCAATGATTTTAACGGTTTCGCAGAAACTTTCAATTTATATTTCAGTTCTTACTTTGATTTGTTCCCAACCGATGTCTTGATTGAACAAGGGGTTTTTGGCCCTGTCTCGGATACTGCCCGAAAATTCTTGGGGGACTTTATCGCGATTGCCAAACACAAATATGCTTTTTCGGTAAAAGATGATCCCCATTTCTTCAAGGCGACGCATGCGGGGGGACTGAAAGAAGAAATGATGGTTCCCGTGATTGCGGTAAAAAACTCAAGAAGATAAAAGAATGATGTATCTTCTTGTTTAAAGAGCCCAATTATGTTACAATAAAGTCGATTTTTTGGGACGACACGAAGGAGAGTGGATTACGAATGAAAAAACTGGTTAATTTGGTCGCGTTTTGTTCGCTGGTGTTTTTATTTGGCACTTTGGCTGCCTGTCAACAAATCAGTCAGTTCTATACGGTGAATTTTTATGATGCCGAGAATAATTTAATCGATACCCAAAGAGTAAAAAAAGGCAATAGTGCCGTAGCACCCGATGATCCCGTCAAAGAAGGGTACAGATTTATCGGCTGGAGCGAAGACTTCGGTTCGGTTACCAAGGACATGGAACTTTATCCCCTGTTTGAGGAAAACAAAGAATATTTCGATGTTTTCTTTTATGACGATATAGGGACAGTCATCAGGCGCGAAATCGTTTTGAAAGGAAACGGCGCCACCGCACCGACCCCTCCTGAAAAACGGGGGTATAAGTTTGTCGGTTGGGATACGGACTTTTCCCATGTGACTCAAAACTTGTATGTCAGACCGCTTTATGAAAGAGATTCCATCGATATCGAATTGGGTGATTACGTGAAATATGTGGATAGCATCACTACTGACAGTATGACGGACGCCGGTGCCTTGATTGATTTCCTCGATTTGACGACTCCGCTTTATACATTCACCAATATTTTTATCGGCGGTTTCCGGAATGCTAACCAAATGCATTATTACGATGCCCAAAGTTATCGGGATCGCAATGCTTTCGGCTACGAAGTGGGAGTTTCTGCGAACGGTATCGTGGTTTCGGCCGGAACGCTGGTCGATTTGCCGGAAGGGGGATTCATTTTGTCCGGTCACACTTCGACCGCTAGCCTCCTTCAGACCAAAGTGCAAATCGGGGACTATATCGTCTTTGACCGAAACAATCTGACGGTAAAAGGCTACCGGGATTCCGTTTTATCGAAAATGATTGGGTTAAACGTGAAAATTACGGAAACAATTGCCAAGGTCAGAAACGCTTATTATCAAGAATACCGGGCCCTCAATTACGAAAAGATTTTGGAAAAAATCAATTCGGCAATCGGTACCTATAACGATTTGGTCGCCAATCCCGATCAGTTCAAAGCAACCATCGTCAAAGAAGTCGAAGACACATTGCTTTTGGTCGACTTTTTGTTGGTAGAACCGAATCCGATTGAAACCAAAGCATTTTGGCATTATCCGCTCCGTTCGGGTGATTACGAGGAAAAGAATCTTGCGGAAGTGGAAATGCTTCTTGACGATGTTAAAGCGATGGGCTTTAACAAGATTTATCTCAATGTCACCTTCGGCGGTTACGCGATTTATCCGTCCGAATATCTTCCGCAACGCATTTCCTCCGGAAAAGAATATACCGGTTATAACGATTATCTTGAATGTTTTATTGCGGAAGCTCATAAACGTGGCATCCAAGTTTCGGCTTGGACCAATACGTTAATCTGCGGGGACGGTTCGCTTCCGGCAGTTTATCGGGAACGCGGTTGGTTTTTGACCGGTTATAATGGGGAAGACAATTTCAATGGCATGTACTTTTTGGATATTTCGCGAAACGATGTACAGGAATTTTTGCTGAATGTCTTTACCGAACTGGTTGCGAATTATGATTTGGACGGAGTCGAATTTGACTTTATCCGTTTCCCGGGCGGCAATCTTTACACCTTTTCAGGAGTGATTGCAAATCCTGGGTCTATAACCGACGGCGGTTACACCGAAAGTTTCCTCAATCTCTTTAAAACGACAACCGGCTTTACCGGCGATGTCAAACAGGAACTTATTAAGTCGCAAACGTTTAGAAACCAATGGTTGCAATTCAAACAGGAATTGTTGAACCGTTTGGTGGAAAACCTGGTTTATGCAATGCGTCGGGTTAAACCGAATATTTCGCTTTCCGGAGCGATTATGCCGAGCATTACTTCCGCAATCAACGCTTATCAACAAAACTGGGATTTATGGCTTGACAACGGTTGGCTGGATACCCTTGAACCGATGATATATAACGGCGACACGGCTTCCGTGATGGCGACTTTGACTTCGTTTTATCAGAAGGTTAACGGTCGGGCCAAAATCGTGGTCGGTTTGTTCCCGGAAAACAACGGCGGTTCCGCTGGTACGAATGCGGAACAAATCTACAGGGTCATTTCGGAATTTCCGGTCGGTTGGTGCAAATTCTCGGCCAAAACGATTTTTTCCAATCAAGCCCTGATGGATGGGTTTGCGGTATTGAAGCGAGATTTCACCGTTTCGATGACGGCTTCCAAACAAGAAAAAATGTTTGCCTATATCGTGCAGCTAAGAGAAAACGTCAAAGCCTTTTATCAATATGTTGACGAAAGCACGGACTATTCGGAAATGATAGCTTATTTGGACGATTTTACCGAAGTGACCGAAGAGACCTACATCAACGGGGTGTTAGATCAAATCCTGGTTTATATTGACCGAATCAATCATTTGGATATCAAAGAAAAATTATACGATAAACACCAAATCATCATGGCATTAATGAAGTAGTTATTGCTTTTGTTAACGAACAGGAGGCCGTTAAACTTACGACCTCCTTTTTTGCGGAAAAAACGGAGGAGGAATTATTTCCTTGACAAGTCCGTATAATGAACCGAAAAGGAAGAAAATTCGATAAAAAATATTATTGAAAGCGTTTTCTAATTTTTTGTTTTATGGTATAATGCTACTGAAAAAAATAAATATTAAGGAGGAATAATTTGAACAAGTTCGATTATATGGCCAAATATGGCTATGAACAACTCATCTACTTTTACGACAAAGAAACAGGCTTAAAGGGTGTTACCTGCATTCACGACACCACCCTTGGTCCGGCCCTCGGCGGAACGAGATTATGGAATTACGCCACCGAAGATGAAGCGGTCGAAGACGTTTTGCGACTTGCCCGCGGGATGACTTACAAGAATGCGGTTGCGGGACTTAACATCGGGGGCGGAAAAACCGTTTTAATCGGGGATGCCGATAAAGTAAAGTCGGAAGCTTACTGGCGGGCTTTCGGACGCTACGTTCAATCGCTCAACGGCCGTTACATTACCGCCGAAGACGTCAACACAAGCCCCGACGATATGGAATATGTGGCCATGGAAACCAATTATATCGTAGGTTTGCCAAAAACTTCCGGCGATCCGTCACCGTTTACCGCTTTGGGCGTTTATTGGGCAATGCGTGCTTCCTGTTTGGAAAAGTTCGGCTCCAACGATTTGAAAGGTAAAACTGTTCTTGTTCAGGGAGTTGGTCATGTTGGCTATAATCTCGTAAAATTGTTGGTCGAAGACGGCGCCAAAGTTTATGTCTCCGACATCAAAAAAGAAAAACTGGACAAAGTTACCCAAGATTTCCCAGCAGTTACAATTGTTCCGACTTCGGATATATTCAAAATCGAATACGATATTTTCGCTCCGTGCGCCATGGGTGCAATCGTCAACGACGATACGATTCCGCAATTCAAATGCAAGATTATCTGCGGAGCCGCCAACAACGTTTTAAAAGAAGAACGGCACGGGGTCGAACTCGAAAAACGCGGCATCTTGTATGCACCGGATTATGTGGTGAATGCGGGCGGGGTTATCAATGTTTACCAAGAAATCCTAGGCTATGATGCGAACGAAGCTAAACGAAAAGTTGAAAAAATCTACGGCAAAGTTTTGGAAGTCTTCAAAATCGCCAAAGAAAACAATATTACCCCTGCCAAAGCAGCGGATCGGCTTGCGGAAGAAAGAATCCGCGTGATTCGCAACATCCGGGGCAATTACATCAAACGCTGATGCAAGCCCCTTTGATTATCATTATTGGTCACTACGGCAGCGGCAAATCCGAATTTTCGGTTAACCTTGCCCTCCAAAAAGCACGTGACCATAATGTTTGCTTGGCGGATTTGGATATCGTAAATCCGTATTTTCGTTCCCGCGAAGCAAGAGAAATTTTAAATAATCACAATATCGAAGTAATATCCGATACCTATTCTTCAACCAAAGGACTTGATATGCCATATCTATCCCCGGCTGTTCAGGGGCGAATCGCCAAACGCGATAAGTTTTTGATTATGGACTGTGGGGGAGACCCGAACGGCATCAAAGTCTTAAGACAATTCAGCGATTTGATTAGCGATGCACCCTATGAGATGTGGATGATTGTCAATGTCTTTCGTCCCGAAACCCATAATCCTTCCGACATCCTGGCAATGTATCGGGCTTTGCAAGCTTCATCCGGGCTGAAGATTACTGGGTTTATCAACAACAGCAATCTCTTGCGTCAGACAAGCGTGGCCGATATGTTGCAGGCAAATCAAATCATGCAGGAAGTGGTTGAAGAAACAAACGAAAAAGTCGTTTACACCTCGGGAATTCCCGAATTACTGAACAAGTTGCCAAATGATATTTTGGGAGAAAAATTCCCGCTGCAAATCATTTTGCGTGAAAAATGGTTATAAGGAGATAAAAATGCCAAAAGGAAGAATTGAAGTTGCGACGGACCGTTGCAAAGGGTGCGGACTTTGTATAGAAGCCTGCCCCCTCAAATTACTGGAATTAGATAAAAACACCCTTAACATGAAGGGTTATCAACCAATGCGAATCCATACACCGGACAAATGTATCGGATGCGCCAATTGCGCTGTAATGTGTCCCGATGTGGTCATTACGGTCTATCGTTTGGATTAAGGGGTGATTGATATGGCAAAATTAATGATGAAAGGAAACGAAGCAATGGCGCTCGCTGCTTTGAAAGGCGGCTGCAAAGCATTCTTCGGTTATCCGATTACCCCGCAAAGCGAACTTCCGGAATATTTGTCGCGTCATATGAAAGATTACGGCGGGGTCTTTTTGCAAGCCGAATCAGAAATCGCCGCTATCAACATGGTTTACGGCGCCGCAAGCGCCGGTATCCGGGCGATGACTTCCTCGTCGAGTCCGGGGGTAGCACTGAAACAGGAAGGCATCAGTTACATGGCCGGGGCCGAACTTCCGGGTGTGATTATCAATGTCATGCGCGGGGGACCTGGTTTGGGCGGTATTCAGCCGTCGCAAGCCGATTATAAACAGGTAACCCGGGGCGGGGGCAACGGCGATTATTACTGTTTGGCCTTTGCGCCCGAAACGCTTCAGGAAACCGTGGATATCATCAAAGAAGCGTTTGCCCTGGCTGACCTTTACCGAAATCCGGTGATGATTGCGGTTGACGGTCTGATCGGTCAAATGATGGAACCGGTCGATGTTGACCGTCCGATTCCGGATTATGATTTGCCGGAAAAAAACTGGGCCGCAAACGGCACCATGGGCAAAAGGGAACGCAATATCGTCAATTCCCTGTATTTAAAACCGGTGGAATTGGAAGAACACAGTCTTCGTCTATTTAAAAAATACCAAACGATGAAAGAAAAAGAACAGCGGTATGAAATTGTCAACGGGGAAGATGCGGAAATAATGATTGTAGCCTACGGCACGATGGCTAGGATTTGCCGAAGCGCCATCGAAACCTTGAGAGAACAGGGCGTAAAAGTCGGCCTGCTTCGTCCGATTTCGATTTGGCCTTATCCGGAAAAAGCTTTCGACGAATTGAGTCCGACGGTTAAGGGATTGCTTACGTGCGAATTGTCGACCGGACAGATGATTGACGATGTCAAAATCGCCAATCGGGGCCGTTTGCCAATCGGTTTCTTCGGCCGAACCGGGGGAATGCTTCCGGAAACCGAAGAAATCGTAGCCGCGGTTTTAGATATGCTAAAGGAGCTTCGCCATGAGTAAAGTCGTATTTCAGAAAACCAAAGCTTTAACCGATAAAGAATTTTCGTTCTGCGCGGGCTGTGCCCACGGCATCATTCATCGGTTGGTAGCGGAAACCATCGAAGAACTGGGATTGCTCGACCAGGCAATCGGGATTTCGCCAGTGGGTTGCGCGGTTACCAATTACAACAATTTCAACTGCGATATGGTGCAAGCGGCGCACGGAAGAGCTCCGGCGGTTGCGACCGGCATCAAACGGGTTTTACCGGATCGCATTGTCTTCTCTTATCAGGGGGACGGCGACCTTGCCTCAATCGGAACGGCGGAAATCGTGCATGCGGCGCACAGGGGCGAAAACATTACGGTGATTTTTATCAATAACGCCATTTACGGTATGACCGGTGGTCAGATGGCACCGACTACTTTGGTGGGTCAAAAGACTTCGACTTCGCCGTTTGGCAGAACCGTGGAACATTCCGGTATGCCGATTCGGATGTCGGAACTGCTTGCCACGATTCCGGGAAGCGCTTATATTGAAAGAGTTTCGGTTCACAATCCGCTCCACGTCCGGAAAGCAAAACAGGCAGTCAAGAAAGCCTTCCAGATGCAAATGGAAAAACGAGGCTTTGCCTTAATCGAATTTGTGTCAACATGCCCGGTTAACTGGGGAATGACACCGAAAGATGCGTTAAAATGGGCGGAAGATAAAATGCTTTCTTATTATCCGCTCGGCGTTTTCAAAGATATTACGAAGGAGGCCCAGGAATGATTGACGAAAAAATCATCTGTGCGGGTTTTGGCGGGCAGGGCGTTATGTTGCTTGGACAGCTGTTGGCGTATGCGGCAAACGAAAAAGGGCTGAATACCTTGTGGTACCCATCCTACGGTCCGGAAACACGGGGCGGCACTGCCAACTGTTCGGTTACTATTTCGGAAAAACCGGTCAATTCTCCGGTAATTTCCCAAGCCGATACCATCATGGTTTTGAACAAACCTTCGCTCGATAAATTCGAAAGCAAAGTCAAACCGGGCGGTAGGTTGTTTGTCAACTCTTCCCTGATTGATTCGCAAGCTAACCGAACCGATGTTGAAACATTCTATATTCCGGCCAACGAAATTGCCGGCAAAATCGGCAATTTCCGAGTGGCAAATATGGTCATGCTCGGGGCATACCTGGCCAAAACCAAGCTGTTTGACAATGAAACAATTGTTAAACTCTTAGCCAAAACCTTTGGCGAACAAAAAGCGCATCTGGTTGCGCTCAACCAGGAAGCGTTGACGGCGGGAAGGGACTATTTCCATAAGAATTATTGATTTAAATAGCATATTACCTTGGGGGTTGAAAGTTGTTTTGTTGAAAGGCACTGTTACTTAAGCAAAAAAATCAAGCTAAAATATTTGAAAGGAAAAAAGAATTATGAAATATTGTCGTTATTGTGGCGGACAATTGGAAGATGTGGCCCAAGTATGCGTTCATTGCGGGGCTTATGTGGAAAACAGACAAAGCGCTTCTTCAACCTCAAGCGAAGCAAATAAACCGAATGCTGGTTATAACATTTTAGCGTTTTTCTTTCCTATTGTTGGATTGGTTCTTTGGGCTGTATGGAAAAGCAAATATCCGCTTCGTGCCAAGGAAATCGGAAAATGGGCTCTGATCGGTTTTATTGTGGCCTTAACTTTAAATTTTTTGAGATTCATGTCCGGCGGAATTTAGACCAAAAGCGGATTTTGTCGGTTTGATTTATCGAGCAAATAATTGATTCTTTAAGTACAATCCCAAACTAAGTCCAACAAAACCTTTTATTTGGACCAAGGCATAACGTTCTTTGGCGTTATGCTTTTTTACTTTGGTCGGATTTTTTAAAGTATGGTATAATGGTAGAGGAGGATAAAAATATGCGTTTATTTATCGGTATCGAACTGTCGGAAGAAATTAAAGGGGCTTTTGTAAATTACCAAAATATTTTAAAAAAGGATGGTTCCAAAGGAAACTATTCCCGAAAAGAAAATCTGCATTTAACGCTATTTTTCATCGGGGAAGTAAGTGTCGACGAACTTTTTTTATGGGAAAGGATTTTAACCGATACCGCAAAGCAAAATACAGCCTTTGCTTTGGAATTTAAGGGAGTGGATTCCTTTGTGCGGAATAAGCGCCATATTGTTTATGCTGAAGTCAAAAAACAGAAGAATTTGCTGTTTTTATGGGAAACGTTGCTGAAAGAAATTCGCAAACGGGGCATCAACCCGCAAGTTAGCGATTATACCCCACATATCACCTTGGTCAGAGAAGCGGAGTTTATCCGCTCTTTCGACCAAATCAAAAAAGGTTTCCCGGAATTGAAACTGACTTCGGTTGTGAACGATATCATTCTATTTGAAAGCACCCGGGTGGACGGGGTTTTGACCTACGTGCCTTTGAAAAGGGCTAAGTTGAACAGTTGAATAAATAATTAAAGCGAAATTTGCGCTTGGCGGTTGGTTTGAAAAAACGAACCGTTTTTTTATCATTTTTCATGCAAACGCTTGCAAAGCCACCCATTTTTTGGTAAAATGATTTTATCGAAAGGGGGACAATGATGTGTCTATTTTAAAGAAAAGAATATTTTTTATTTTTGCTTTTCTCTTTATGGCAATGACACTGGCGGCATGTACAGGTGATACCGTTCGTGTTGTTATTGTTAACGGAGAAAACCAAATGTTTGTCGGCGATGAACAAACCTTAACCGCAACCGTCAGACCGATTTCGTTTGACCAGACAGTTATTTGGTCTACTAGCGATTCTACGATTGCCACCGTCGACAAAAACGGTTTGGTTAGAGCTCTTAAACCTGGTACAGTCTACATTGAAGCAGAGGCAAAAGCAGACTCTAATGTAACGAAACGCTTTAAAATTGAAATTACTTATCGACCTCCACAAACTATGGCTATTACTGCTGAAGATACAATGGGACTCTACGAAGAACAAACAGTTTCTGTAACCGTTGAACCGGAGAATGCGGCTGATTTGTTCACACTGACATCAAGTAATCCGGACATCGTGGAAATTGACGGAGATAAATTGGTGGCCAAAGGCCTCGGAAGCGCCACAATTATCGCCAGAAGCGATGTTGATCCGGAAGTGTTTGCGGAAACTACCGTTACGGTAATCCTTAAAGAGTATCCTATTACTTATCATCTCTTTGAAGGTACCAATCACCCTGATAACCCGGAATCCTACAATGTTTTGTCGGGTGAAATTACTTTCAAAGAACCAACAAGAGAAACATACCAATTCCTTGGTTGGTTTACTTCAAGCGATTATACAACTCCGATCACAGGCATCAACCCAAGCGAAGTAAAAGGTCCGATTGAACTTTACGCCAAATGGGAAAAGATAGTGATTAGATACACGATTTCTTATGAATTATCGGGCGGCGAACTGCCTGAAGAGATACCGACAAGCTTCACATCCTTGGAAGAAGTATTATTGCCGATTCCGACCCGCGAATCTTATGTTTTCGAAGGTTGGTTTACCAATCCGGAATTTACCGGCGATCCTGTTGCGAAGATTGAAGTTGGTACCGAAGGCAACCAAGTGTTCTATGCCAAATGGAAAGCCTTAACCCATACCGTTACTTACCATCTGAACGGCGGTTCCTTTGACACAACTCCGAAAACAGAATTTACCGAAATGGAAAGTTTTGTTTTGCCGATTCCGACCCAAGTCGGCTATCAATTCTTGGGCTGGTATGTCGATGAAGCAATGACCGGCAATCCGGTAACAGAAGTTCCGGAAGGCACAACCGAAGATTTGGTCCTCTATGCCAAATGGGAAGCTATCACGCATACAATTACCTTTAATTTAAACGGCGGCAACTGGACTTGGGAAGTAAGCGAAGTTACCAATCCGAAAGCCGGTATTGATCAATACAGCAATCTACCGGAAATTTTCATGGCTGATTTCTATCAATACCTGAAGGACAATGATTTATTGACTTCGCCGCTTGTGGCTGGCATTCTCCACAAGACAACTTGGGCCGAATTCAGCGCCAACTACGGCGATCCTGTCGCAATTTACAACCATACCTCAACCAATACATCCCAAACCACCGACGGTTATTCGCAATTCTTCTATGAATCGGCTACCGGCAATCCGGCAACCGGCGAACTATTGACCGTTGTGGGCGGTTTCTTCGGTACCGAACCGTATAAGACGAAATATGCAACGCTAGTTAAGCACTTGGCTTACTTGCAGTCCAAGAGATATACCGTTCAATTTTGGGACGGACCTAGCGGTAAATCCCTGGCCGGTTTCGTGCTTGACGGTTACTTCTACGGTACGCAAGATCCTGGCTCAGGAGATTTCTTAACCCTACGGAAAGTTATTCCTAATACAGACTTAGGTTATGTTTTGACCGGCGGTGTGTTGACCCCTTACGAAGTGGCATATGTTCCGGAAATCTATTATGAAGGAAAAGAAATGATGCTTCCTGCTCCGGTTAAAGAAGGTTATGTCTTTGCCGGCTGGTATGACAATCCGGAATTTGCGGGCGAAAAGGTTGTTGCAATCAAAGAAACCGATACAACCGATAAAGTCTTTTTTGCCAAGTGGGAAGAAGTAAAAGACCCTGAACCGTTGGAAGTATATGCCATTACCTATGTCTTGGATGGTGGCGAATTGGTCGGTGAAGTACCGGTCGAATTTACCGAACTTGACACGGTTACGCTTCCGGTTCCGACCAAAGAAGGCTTTAATTTCCTCGGTTGGTTTACCGATCCGGAATTTTCGGGCGAAGCCGTAACGGAAATTCCTTCCGGTACCAAGGGAGATCAAACTTTCTATGCTAAATGGGAAGAAATTCCGACTGAAGTTACCGATACTTTGGTTTCGCCGCGGGCGGCAGACTTAAACCCTGGCGATAAACTATCTTATAACGGAACCGAATATGTGGTCGGCGTCAATGCGTTTGGCAGTTTTGCGGAAGCAATCAATGCGACTGTCAGCGGCAAAGTTTATGTTGAAGCCGGAACATATTTCGAAAACTTCACTGTCAACAAATCCAACCTTGAAATCATCGGCCCGAACTATCTAATCGATCCGAATAAAGAAGAACGGATTGCGGAAGCGATAATTGCCGGCAAAGTAACCGTCAACGGCGGTATAAGCAATGTCGGCTTCTTAGGTTTGGCTTTCACAGGCGATGCCACTATCGTTGGTTCCGGAACGGCTACCAATGTTTTGGCTAATCTTACATTCTCATACAACTATGTTTACAATACTACGCCAACCACGACGGCTTGGGTAGAAACCAATTCTTATAACCAAGGATTCATTTATTTCCAAGCTGCTACCGGCAAAGAAATGCAATCTTTTGTCTTTACCAATAACTTGTTTGATACCGTTCACGATGTCAATATCAGTTTGGCGTACATCAAAGACGTTTTGATAAAAGACAATGTCTTTAAAGATTTCGGCAGGGATGCCGTCAGATTCAACCATGGCGGTTACAACTACGGCGATATCATTATCGAACGCAACGACTTTGTTCAATCGAGTTTGGGCGGTTACAACGGTATTTACTTCAGAATCTATGGCGGACCAGCCGGTTCAACTACCAATATCGTTATCAAACAAAACTACTTCAAACTCATCGGTGAGGCATCTGCCGGATTATATTCGGGTGCCATCTCCGCACGGAACTATCAGGAATACGGTGTTACCTTCACGATTACCGGTAATGTCTTCGAACAATGTTTGAACTATATCCGGATTCGCAACAATGCCACCGCAGCCAACCATGCTAGTTATCCATGGGTAGCCAACATCAATTACAATGCTTTCCTTGGCCTTCCAAGCAAATACTATCATGCCAATCGCAATGATTCTGACGGTGCCGCAACCAACCCGGCCCTTACCAACTTTGACAACAACTATTACGAAGACAATGACGGCAACGTTATCACCGATTTAAGTCCGTATGCGGCTTACTTCAAAGAAGTGGCCAGCTATGCCAATCCGCTAACCGATATCAGCCAAGTGCCGACCGGACGCTTCGGTTTAGCCGATTTGGAAGCAGAAACAGAAAAACTCTTGGGTCTTGCCCAAAAACAAGTGGTCCTTAACTACAAGTTCCCTGAATCAAATATCAGCGGTGTGGAAACAACTTGGGCTTACAAAGCAGGCGAAGACTCTTCCATCCACAATCTTGAAACAGGTGTAAGACTGAAAGAAATGTTGACTTATCAACCGCGGACTCTGGTCTTAACCTTAACATATCAGGATTTGACGGTTACCAAAGAATTAACGGTTAACTTCGGTGTGCTCCAAGAAGGTCAAATCGGTTTATTCTATCGCAATACTCCGGTTGCTATGTCCAAAGACGAAATCGGACCTTCGGGCAGTTTCATCGGATGGAACGGTTATACGGTAACGAGCGGTAACCATGTTCTGTTCATTGCCAAAGGAATGACCTTCAATGTTACAACTGCCGAGGAAGCCAAAGCACTAGGCAACTTAACATATTCATCGGTTGCGCTTCTTGTCATCAATACCGGTACTTCCACTATCATCTTCAATAACAGCGAAGCACCTGGTCTTGCTATGTCGTCATATTGCATCATCGGCGCCGACGGAAAAGTCAAAGTAACCGGTTCTCCGGCGACCATCACGTTGGCACCGGGCGAAGCAGTTTACTGTTCGAAATACTTGGATACGCAAATTACCGATAACCCATTGGCGCCTGCCAACAGTTTGGGGGTCGGAACCGAAATGATTATCAGAGATTGGACAGTCGATCCGGATGCGGTGGAATACACAATCACTTACCATCTCGACGGCGGCGAAAATAAGGCCAGCAATCCTAGCGTTTACACGCGGATTACCCTTCCGATCGAACTGGCAGAACCTACCAAAGAAAATCATATTTTCTTAGGTTGGTATGACAACCCGGAATTTACTGGGAATCCGATTACCGTTATCCCGGTCGGAACAACCGACAATCTTGACCTCTATGCCAAATGGGAAGAAGGCGTTCCTCCGATTAAATACACCATCACTTACAATGCCAACGGCGGGGTAATGCCAACCAATTATCCGAAAAATTACACGGATCAAGACACCGAACCTACCGTTTTACCTATTCCGACCCGTCAGGGATACAATTTCTTGGGATGGTTCTTATCGCAGGATTTAGTGGACGATCCGATTTTCGAAATCGAAGTCGGCTCGATTGGCGACAAAGTTCTCTATGCCGGATGGGAAGAAATCATTCCGGAAGGAACCTACACCATAACTTACGTCTTGAACGGGGGTATTTGGGGTTATCCGTCGAAGAACGAAATGCTCACCGACTTATTAACCGACTTCTATAACTTCCTACTTGACGAAGGAACGATTACTTCGGCCTTATCCTTCAACACCTTTGCCCACGGCGAAGGCAAGACTTCGGGATTCCTCGGAACCTGGTTCAGTTATTGCAACCCAGGTTATGCACTGGGCGGCGTAACATATCCTAAACTTGCCAATAAATTCAACACTAATTCCACCGAAATGATTGAAGATTCTCCTTATTTCATCAATCATCCGGATTATTACAATAAGTGGATTAACTTCTTTATCTTCTTTGAAAACCAATTCGTCAAAGTGGTCAATAAAGAACAAACATTCTTTGCGGATCCTGCAGTTGGTGCCTTCCGGTTCGCGCAATATGCGGCCAACATTAAACCGGCTACGTACGTAACCGATGCCACCATGCAGGTAATGCCTGACTTCACACCGACCAAACTTCGCTTCACAGCCGAAGACGATGTTATTATCCTTCCGAAACCGGTTCGCATCGGTTATACTTTCGAAGGTTGGTACGACAACCCTATTTTTGGCGGTCAACCGATTCGTTTGATTGCCCCTGGCACGGAAGGCAACCAAGTATTCTATGCCAAGTGGAGCGAAGAATTGGATGTCGACATCTATGTCCGTCCGGGCAGCATCGGTGAAAATGTTTTCCAAACCATCACTGACGCTTTGGAAGCCGCAGTCGATGGCAGTGTCATCTATATTGACACCGAAACTTACGACGAATCCTTTACCATCTCCAAACATAACATTACTTTGATTGGTCCGTTTGCCGGTCAGGATCCTAACAAAAACGTTCGCGGCACCGATCAGGAAGCGGTTTTGACCGGTACAATCACTATCGCCCAAGGCGTTAAAGGCCTTACCATCGACGGCTTTACCTTTACGGGTGCCTTCAAAATGGTCGGACCTGCCGGAGGCGGTATGGATACTTTTGTCTTCAAGAACAACTACGTTCATTCCTCGACGCTTGCCGCTGAAAGCCTCGGAATCATCAACTTCACGATATCCAGCGACAACGAGAAAAACCGCAACTTCTATTTCCTCAACAACTTATTCACAACCGGAACGCAAACATATAATCCGCGCTATATCCGCGGCGGTAATATTGAAAACTTCTGGTTATTGGATAATGTCTTTGAGGGTGGAAGATTGACATCGCCTTTGACTTATACCGATGCAATTCGTCTTGCCGGAACTAACGACCAGACGACAAACGGTATCGGTATTGCGGGAACGATTGTTGTTCGCAACAATACTTTCAAAAACATCGGTCAAAGAGGTCTATGGATTAGACGCTTCACCGCTACCAAAGTCGAAATCATCAACAACCTGTTTGAAAATTGCGGTGACCAATCTTTCGGCGGCGGTCTCGACCTCTTTATTTGGGGCGGCGGAAGCACCGTAAAGACAACCGTCAATATTAAGTATAATACCTTCCAAAACTTTGTGTCTTCCTTCGCTATCAGACTTGGTAATGCGGGAGCTACACCGGAAAACTACAAGAGCGCCATTCATTACAACAAGTTTATCAACTTCACCGGCGCAAGCTACCAATACATTTCCAACCAAGGTCAAACAAGCACCGCTTTACTTGATGCCCGTTTCAACTATTACGGCGGAGAAGAACCGGTTGTCTCGAAATTTACCGGTGTCGGTACATTCAGCGATTACTATCTTGATGAAACAAGTGTACCAAAACTATCGCAGGAAGGAATCGTTGATCCGACCGATATCCAAATTTCCAATCCGATTACCACTCTGCTAAAGTTTACCGGTCATCAATTGAATATCAACGTCCTTCCGACTCAAGCATCAGACAAACGCTTGGTGTTCGAAACCAGTAATCCGAATGTTGTCAGCGTCAGCTCCACCGGTTACCTAACGGCTGTGGGTGACGGAACGGCTACGATTACCATTTCCAGTTTGGCGGTTCCGACGCTTAAGGTCAGCTTTGAAGTGACAGTAACGACTCCGACAACGCTTGAAGTCCGTTACGTAACTGATTCGTTTGTCGACGTCGGCGGTGAAATCTCCTTGAATGCCCGTCTCTATCCGCAACAAGACGCAACCTTCATCTGGACATCCAGCGACGAAGAAATCGCGACCGTTGTCGATGGTTTGGTTGTCGGACATAAAGCCGGGGTTGTCACCATTACCGCTACTGTCGAAGGAAGAGAGGACTTAACTATGAGCGTTGACGTAACCGTAATCGATTCGCTTACCGAAATGGATGCTTTGATTCAATATTTTGCGGAAATCAACCGTTCCGAAGTACTTCGTCAGGATAAAGTCAAAGTAACCGGTTACCAATTCATCTACGGCGTGGATATTTCCGGTAGTGTTTCCGATTACTTATTCGAAGAAAATGCGGTCAAAAACCAAATTGTTCCGTCCAGCAACTCCAACCGTCCGGGCACTTTGTTGCAACCAGGCGTAATGTACATCACCATCCATGACACGGCCTCGGCCTCAACCAGCGCCGATGCGCAGGCTCATGCCAACTACATGACCAACAACACCGACGGTTCGACTTCATGGCATTACACGGTTGACGAAAAAATCGCCATCCAACATATCCCAGACGAAGAAAGGGCAAATCATGCAGGCGACGGTAGTCAACCTTATGGTCAACCGTGGGAAAAAGGTATCGGGGGAGGTAACACCGCATCCATCGGTATCGAAACTTGCGTCAACTTGGGTTCTGACCTCTATCGGACATGGCAGAGAACCGCAAAACTTGTAGCAAGCCTCTTGGTAAAACACAGCCTTGATACTTCGGCCGTCAAACAGCACTATGACTTCAGCGGCAAGAACTGTCCGCAAACCATGCGCGACAATAACCTTTATGGCAACTTCATGAAGTTGGTTGAAGCCGAATATTATATCTTAAAGAATTTCGGCGATTATGAAATCACTTTCGAATCTCATAATTCTGACATTCTCGATAACAACGGCCGTATCATCAGCCGTCCGGTTAAATCCACAACTGTCAGCTATACCGTTACCGTAACCAAAGGCGGCGTTTCGCAATCCATCACATTGCATTCCGTTGTTTCCGGTATTTACAATACCAATTACGTAACACCGGTAGGCGGTTATCCGGTCGATTTCATTTATACAGTTCCGACTGTAAAATAGCTTTGTAAACTTAAGACCTCTTGAAAAAGAGGAAGACCTTTTGAAAAAGAGGTCTTTTCTTTGGGCTTTTGTCTTGGCGAAAATTGGTTTAGGCGCATATCATAGGGTGATTAAAAACAGGAAGAAGGAGTTAACTTTGAATCCTAAGCAAAGTATGTTTTTCCGAAACGGTCGGAGAATGGTACACCCTAAACGAATTCATTACGAACAGGGAGTGTTGAATCAGGCTGTTCTTTTCGAAAGTGCCGAAAATACCCGTCCGGAAACGGTTTACTATGTATCCGAACCGTTTAACCAAAGTATTGGTTTACCGGGAGCCTATTTGCACCTTGTGCTACGTCTTTCGGATGCTGCTTGGCAAACTTTAACCTCAATGCAACAAGGTTTTTCGGTCGAGGAAAAAGAAAAAACCGTTGTTCCGGAAACCCCAGGTGTTTATCTAGTGTTTTGGGAAGTTAGAACAAGTAAAGGCGAAATCGTCGGCGAAATGGAACTGGCCGATGAACTAATTTATGATAGCGTCATGGTGTTAAACTCCCAAAGGCCTAAAGACCAAAAACTTTTTCTTATCAAATTAAGAGATGCTGAACCCCTAAAACTGACCTTTGTTTGCAACGATTCTTTGGGCGAAGTGGAAGCAAGTATTCTGATAATAAAAATCAGCGATTAATTAAAAATTTTACAAACCCTTATTTTTAATGAAAAAAGAAAAAAAGCCTCGGAAAAGCCGAAATGTTCTTGGCTATCCGAGGCTTTTGCTTTATTGAAAGCACTTTCACTTTTTCTTTCTTTCGGCTGACAAGCGTTTTCTTTTTTGGTATATTTAATAGGTAACGACTTTTTTAAGGAGGAACAATGAAAAAAGTTTTATTTGCTTGTTTATTATTACTCTCAGCTTTCTTTGTTTCCAGTTGCACAAACCCGAGTGGCACAGCGGGGAGAAAAGAACTTCTTGAAGTAAAGGATGGCCTAACCTTCAGTACTTTTGAAGTTGAAGAAGACTTTGAATTGCCATTAATCAGTCATTATGGCGTAAGAATTACCTGGACTTCTGACAACAGTGCTATAGTGATTAGTGGGGACACAGCGGTCGTAACAAGAGGAACCACCGATATTACCGTTATTCTTACCGCTACGCTAACTTTAAACAAATTGACCGAAACCAAAGAGTTCACCTTTATGGTAAAAGCTTTACCGTCAGGTTCCGCGGTTACGGTTAAATTCTTTGTCACTCTTCCGGAAAACACGCCGATGGAAGATCAAATCGTAATTACCGGAAACTTCGGTTCCGGAAAACCGACTTGGAATCCAGGCGATCCTTGGGGAGTTGCGACACGGGTGAGCACAACCCAAGCGACTTTCGAAATTGTATACGAAGAAATAACGGAAGAATTTGCGATCGAATATAAATGGACTAGAGGAGATTGGGGAACCGTGGAAAAATCCAAAGAAAACGGGGAACTCGACAACCGCCGAGTAACCGTCGACCCAAGCCAAACAGAAATAATCGTCAACGATGTGGTCGAAAAATGGGCCGATATGGATTTACCGGTAGTTAAAACCGATCAAGAACGGGTTGATGAAGCCAAAGCGGCTCTCGTATTATCCATTTCATCCGCTACGGAAAACTTTGTTTTACCGGTTACCGGCTTAAATGAAACGACAATTTCCTGGACTTCTAATAACGAAGACGTTATTACAATCGAAAACGAAAATGCCATCGTAAATCGTCCGACTTATACCACGATTGTCCAATTGACTGCTACCATCCAATATAACGACGTTACTGCCACCAAAGACTTCGAAATCATGGTGCTTGGAACCGAACCGAGCCAAGATGATTTGGATGTAATTGCGGCTGCGGCTGCTCTTACCCTTGGCAATTTAAACAACTTAACGAACAATATCACTCTTCCGACGACAGGTCAAAACGGAACTACCATTACCTGGACATCGTCCCATCCTGAATCCATTGCCATCGAAGTGGATGAAACAGGTGCAATCGGTAGGGTAACCAGATTGGATTATGCTGTTACGGGTATTACCTTAACCGCAACCATTACCAAGAATCTTGCCAAAACAACCAAAACCTTTACGGCTTCGGTTCGCGCCGCTGCTTTCACCGTGGAAGTCACATGGATTATCCACATTCCTGAACCGCTTCCGAATGCGGTAGTAATTACCACAGGTTCCAGTAACAACGGTTGGAACCCGGCTAATTTAAGCTATGGTATTGCCACCAAAATCGACGATACCACTTATGAGTTCAAAAAGACATTCACTTCGGCCAACGGAACCAATATCAATCTTCAATACAAGTGGACTCTTCAAGTTCCGGGCGCCGGATTCGAACCTTGGAGCGGCGAAGAGTTGACGCTTGACGGTGTTCCGATCAATAACCGTACCTTAACGATTACAAGAAACACTACGATTGTCGAAGATACCGTTTTACGTTGGCGGATTCCGGTAGGCGGAACTCCTGAATCGACGGTAGTCGGCAATTTGGATATTGCTTCCATGACCGATCCGAGATTACCGGCCGCTTATCAAACCAGAAATATCCGGATTTGGACACCAGCCGGTTATGATCCTACCGATACGACCAAAAAATACCCTGTTATCTACATGCATGACGGACAAAATGTATTCGATTCCGTAACATCTTATGCAGGCGAATGGGGCGTTGACGAAACTATCGCATCGCTCATGGAAATCGGCGGTTTCGGAGGAGCAATCGTTGTCGGTATCGATAACACCAACGACCGGATGGCCGAATATTCTTACCAATATCCTTGGATTTCGGGAACCAAACGCGGTGACCTTTATATGGACTTTATCATTGATGTGGTTATGCCTTATGTCAACGAAAATTACAATGCCTTGACCGGACGCGAAAATACCATTATTGCCGGTAGTTCGATGGGCGGCTTGATTTCGTTCTTCGGCGGATTGGCCAGACTTGAAACATTCGGCGTTATCGTGGCTTTCTCTACATCGACTCAACAAGTTTCCGGCGCCGCAACCAATATCCCGGCTTTACTCGAAACTTTGGATGCAGAGCTTCTTTCGGCTACCAAATTCTTCCTGTATGTCGGTAACAACAGCGACGGAAATGCCGGCTGGCCTGCCGAATACAAATCATATTTGCTTGCAGCGGGGGTACCGGATGCCAATGTTGCAACTTACGTAGGCGACGGTTTCACGCACAACGAATATGCTTGGCGGACGCATTTCCCATTGGCTTTGGAATGGGCTTTCGGTTTGCAAGTCGATAAGACCAAACTTCAAACGCTTTACCAAGGTTTGAACTATAAAGAAGAAGATTATTCAGCCAATTCTTGGATGGTCTTGGAAAATGCCAAGAGTTATGCGGCGGCGGTATTGGCCGATGACGATGCCTTATTGACCGAAGTTGTGGAAGCATACAGCCGTTTGACAAGCGCAATCAGTCAACTCGTGCTTGTAACCGACATGGAAGCTGCGAACGCGGTCGACCAATTGATTGTTCCGCTACCTACCGTGGCTGACTTTACGCTCGATGACAAACCTGCGTTTGAACAAGCCTTAACAGCTTACAATGCTTTGACGCCAAGTCAAAGAAAACTTGTCAAATTCTATTATGTGCTTGACCTTTTGTCGGCAAAACTTGCCACTTTGGAAGGCTAAGCCAAAATAAGTTTGACTTAAAAATTAATGAAAATCAAAGGGAGATTTTCCGTTTTCGAAAAATCTCTCTTTTTTTGCTTTTAATAAAAAACACCGACCTTTTTTTGGTCGGTGTCGGTTTAATAGTTGATTTATTTTGCGGGTTCTTTAGTCGAACGGTAATATAACATTCCGATGAACATCGAAGTCATGGCAAAGCCCAAATAAATCAGGAATTCTTTGATTTCGTTAAACGATTGCAGGAAAATAAGCTGGTATAAACCGGAACCCGTCAAAGTGAGGAAGATTGCGCACACGATGGCCAAGGTCGGCATGATATAACGGTTAAAGAAGCTGAGATCGGTAAAGGTACGCATAATCCAACGGTAGATAATAATGTATGATAAATAAAGGAAAGCAATCGTTAAAGTATCGAAGGTTCCCGGTAATAGTCCTTTATGGATGGCAAGGAACCAAACGAGGAAATAAACAAGCGACAATACGTAACCCACAAAACCTGAAGCAAGCGATGTATTGGTTTTTTGGCTTAGTTTGGCAAAAGAATCGGGATTCGGCCCTTGTTTACGGGATCCGATTGAATAGAACCCGCGAACGCAACCCATCGTTAAGCCGTTTAAAGTTCCCAAACAGGAAATGACGACAAAGACGTTGAAAAATGTTCCGCCGATTTTTCCCAAGAATTGCGTAGCCGCAACAATAGGTGCCTGGTCGCCTTTATTAATGATTTCGTTGTTGTGAAGGAAACCGGATAAGCCGACATAGTAGAGAAGATAAGCCCCGATTACGATCAACGAGCCCAAAACCAAAGCCCTCGGCATATTCTTTTTCGAATCGTTCAATTCCGCATTGATACTCGTTGCCACAACCCAGCCTTCGTAAGCGAAGATGGTAACCAAGATGGCGCCCCCGAAGTCAAACTTTAAAGTATTCGGCGGAAGCAGCGGTGCGACGGCCGGTTCATTGGTGATGCCTAGAATCGTTCCGATAACAGCAATAAAAATAACCGGAATCAGTTTGATTAGGGTAGTGGAAACTTGATAGTTTCCGGCAAGCTTCGGTCCCCAAATATTGAGGGCGAAGGATAAGGTTAAGAAACCGAAAGCGACCAACCAGGTTGTTTGGCCGTAATCAAGTCCGATTAAAGAGCAGAAATAATTGGCAGAAACGAAAGCAAGGATGGAAGTAAGGATCGGATAATAGACAGTCGACAAATACCAAGCGACGACATATCCGGCTTTTTTTCCGCCGGCTGCTTCGATATAATCCACAACGCCGTTTACTTTTTCAACCTTGCGTGCCACAAGGGAAAAAGTGTAGGCACTGATTAACATAATCAACCCGCCGACAGCCCAAGCCAGAATGGAAAGACTCAGTTTGCCGTTGGTTAGTTTCAGAACATCATCTGCTTTAAAGAAAATTCCTGATCCTATTACAATGCCCACAACCATCGCGATTGCAGTCGGAAGACCGTATTTGCGTTTTAATTTTTCCATATTGTACCTCTTTTTTTTAGTATTTCCTATAATTATATTAATATTCGATTTTAAAGTCAAGCGATATATAATGATTATCTGTCGTTCT
>Ga0116190_1000503_pt1 | contig 38829 bp, 31 predicted proteins | sample AD_JPNTR4_MetaG_FD_89808 | JGI IMG/M metagenome (GOLD analysis project Ga0116190, IMG submission 89808) | Active sludge microbial communities of municipal wastewater-treating anaerobic digesters from Japan - AD_JPNTR4_MetaG | ecosystem: Engineered > Bioreactor > Anaerobic > Digestate | place...
CAACAACTTTTACGGAAAAAAAATTGTCATCAGTTTGATCAATACCGGCATGGGCCTGCCTCCGGTTGTCGTCGGTTTATTCGTGACGATTTTCATCTGGCGCAGCGGTCCCTTCGGTTCTCTGGGAATTCTTTACACGCCGACGGCCATGATCATCGCCCAGGCAATCATCGCCACGCCGATTGTCATGGGAATCTCTCTGGCGGCGATTCAAAATCTGCATCCGAATCTGCGTCTTCAGATTCTTTCGTTGGGCGCAAGCCGCCTCCAGATGGTGTGGGTCCTCATTAAAGAAGCGAAATTGCCCCTTCTGGCGGCGGTGATGGCCGGATTCGGCGGCGTGATTTCCGAAGTCGGCGCCTCCATCATGGTTGGCGGTAATATCAAAGGCTATTCGCGCGTGCTTACCACCGCCACGGTGATGGAAACGAGCAAGGGGAATTTTGATATCGCCATAGCGCTGGGCATTATCCTCCTTATGCTTGCTTTCGTCATCAACTTTTTGCTTACTCAGATTCAGCAGAGGCAAAGGCTCCGATGAGGGACGAGATTATTCTTAAAGCGGAAAAGATTCTTCTTCAACGCGGCGGCGTAACTGTTTTGGATATTCCTGAATTGGCTGTGCGCCGGGGCGGTATTCTGGCCCTCATCGGACCCAACGGCGCGGGAAAATCCACTTTGCTTTTGATGCTGGCCGGCCTGTTGCATCCGCAAAGGGGCCGCATTTACTTTCAGCAAAATCCCGTGGAGAGCCGTGCGGATTTTCATACGCTGCGGCGGCAGGTATCCGTTGTCTTTCAGGAGCCGCTGCTGCTCAATAGCGCAGTGTTTGAAAATGTGGCTTTGGGTTTGAAATTCCGAGGCTTGAGTCGGGACGCGGTCAAAGAACGGGTCCGGCAGGCGCTGGATTATTTCGGCATCCGTCATCTGGAACAACGATCGGCCGGAACGCTTTCCGGAGGCGAAGCCAAACGGGTTTCTCTCGCGCGGGCGTTTGCCATTTTGCCGAAGGTGATTCTGCTGGACGAAGCCTTCAATGCTCTGGACCCGCCGTCGCGCGAAGGCATTATCCAAGACCTCCAGAAAACGCTGGAAGAGACAAAAACCACGGCGGTTCTGGCCCTGCATGACCGGGAGGAGACGCTTCGGCTGGCGCAGGAAGTCTGCGTGCTGCATGACGGAAAAATTCTGCAGGCGGGGCCGACGGCGGAAATTTTTCACCATCCGGCATCTGAATTTGTGGCCCAATTTGTGGGCACGGAAACCATTCTGCCGGGTGTGATTCAGCACTGCGTCAACGGAAACGTTACGGTTGTCGTCAACGGCAGACGGATTGAAGCGGTCGGCGAAGGTGGGATAGGACAGAAAGTCTACTGCTGTCTGCGTCCGGAAAATGTCACAATATCCAGATCCGAGACCGCAAAAACAAGCGCGCGCAACAGTTTCGAGGCGAGGGTGGTTGATGTGATCCGGCAGGGTTACGTCAATAAACTGGTGCTGGATTGCGGTTTTCCCCTGGTTGCTTATATTACCCTGTCGTCATGCGAAGACTTGGACATCGCGCCCAATGCCGTTGTCCTTGCATCCTTTAAAGCCACCGCCGTTCATCTTCTGCGCCGTCTGGATTAGATGGTTGTCTTGCGGGGATTGTAAAACGTCAAAATTCTGCGGCGTTCATGAGCAATTTATGATATAAAATGTAAAAAAATATCTGTTTTAAGGAGAGTGTCCCATGAAGAAGCTCCTGAAAATTGCCGTCGTCGTTTTTGTCTTCATCCTTTTTTTGATTGCCGGCCTGTCCCTGTTTTTAAAATCCTATCTGAAGGAAGAGAAACTGCGCGCCTGGGTGTCGGAGGCGGCGCAAAAATCCATCAACCGCGAGGTGGCGGTCGGCGGGCTGGACATCAGCCTGTTTCGGGGAATCGTTGTGAAGGACTTTGAGATTAAGGAAAAGGATTCAAAATCCGCCTTTCTCACCATGAAGCGGTTTGCCTGCAACTATCAGTGGCTGCCCTTGTTGCAAAAAAAACTGGTGATTGATGAACTCAGTCTTGAAGACGCGGATGTTTTTTTGAAGGTCAATCCGGACGGAACGTTCAATTTTTCCGATTTGCTCAAGAAGGACCAGTCAAAAGATCAGGAGGAAGAAGCAAGCAAGAAGGCAGGTCTTCCCATTGCTCTGAATGTTGAGAATATCAAAGTCAAGAACGTGAAAATCCATTACGCCGACGAGGCGGGCAAATTAAAAAAGGCGGATGTGGCGCTGGAGGGGGAAATGAAAGTCGCGGCGCGTTCTCAGGATGCGTTGTCGTCGGAGGGATGGATTCATGCCGCGGCTGCCGAAATCGCGTTCAAAGATAAGACGTTCAAGAATATGGAAGCGGCGGCGCGATACAGGATTGATGCGGACATGGCGTCCAAGCAAATCGCCGTGCAGCAACTGGATCTAGACGTGATAAAAATTCCCGTTCATCTTGCCGGCAAGGTTGATTATTCGTCCGGCGCGGCTTATTCCCTGTCCCTGAAAATCCCTTCCTACAGTCTCTCGCAACTCCCGCCGGAGGTGGCCGCCGCTTTTTTGCCGAAAAGTCTGGCGTTGGGCGGCAGTGTTTCGTTGCTTCTGAATGTGGATAAAAAGCCTCCCAAGGAAGCGCCGGTTGATTTTAACGGCAACATCAAAATGGAGAAGGTTTCCTGCGCTTATCAAAAGATGAAACTGATTCTGGACGGCGTCGCCAAGATTTCGCCCGACGTCATTTCGCTGGAGGGAATGAAGCTCATTGCCGGCCAGAATGAGGCCCGTATTTCCGGAGCGGTCAAAAACTACAGGGAATATCCCGATGTGATGTTGGCGATTAGAAGCGGCTATATTTCTTTGGATGAGCTGCTGGGTACGGCCCCGGTGTCCGGGCAACAGCCGCAGGCGAAGACCCCGGCGGTGAAAAAAGAACGGGAACCGATGAATCTGAAACTCAAGGCGGACGTGTCGCTGGATATTGATAAAACCGTTTATAAGGGCGTCGCCATTCATGATTTCAGTTCCCGCTATGAGCTGAAAAATAATATCTTCAGTGTTCCTTATCTTAAGGGCAAAACTTTAAATGGGGCGTTTTTCATCAAAGGAGCGGTGGATCTCGCTCAAAGAGGAACGGCCTATAATCTGAGCGCGGATTTCAATGGCGTGAAACTGGAAGAGCTCGTCAGCGCCTTTGCTCCCAAAGCGAAGGACAAACTCTTCGGCACGATCTCCGGCAAGGCCGCCATCAGCGGCGCCGGGACCGTTTTGGAAAATCTCAAAAGAAATCTCAAGGGCAATGGCACGTTTGCCGTGAATGACGGAACCATCAAGAACGCCGAAATCAGCGGAGGATTATTGGCGTTCCTGGGTCTGCAGGATCTGAAAGAAATCAAGATGGATACCGCCAACGGCGATTTTACCATTGCCGACGGCCTCGTGAATCTGAAAACGATCATCCACAGCAAGGATATGGCCTTGGATGAAGCCGGCGCCATCGGATTGGATCAAAGACTGGATTTGAATGTATTGGTCAAGGTGTCTGAAAGGCTTACGCCCAAGCTGATCAGTCAGTCTTCGATCGCTCAGTTTTTGTCCAGCGAAAAAGGCTGGACAAGCCTGCCCTTGAAGGTCGGCGGAACGCTTTCCAAACCGTCCTATGGCGTGGACATGAAATACGTTGGGAAAAAGGTGACCGAACAGTTGCAGAAAAGGGCGGGAGAAGAACTTCAAAAAATCCTGCTCAAGGATAAGAACAAATCCACCTCTGGAGAAGCCGGGCGGAACAAGACGACAACACCCGTCGAGCGGATGCTGGACATTTTCAGCAAGTAAAATCCGCCGTAGGAACGGTTGATGGAGGCCTAAAGTTTGTTGCGGATGTCTTTTTCATCCGGAATCTGGTCGTCAAGCAGCGGTTCTTCGAGCAGATGTCCGGGCAAAAAGAATTTGTTGGCGATCAACGTCGGAATGACGGCGCTGGCAATCACCGCCCCGACGATTAATGAGTATTGTTCCCGTGAGATGATCTCATGGGTCAGGCCGTACAGAGCGGAGATCGTTCCGAATGTCAGCCCGGTGGACATTAATAGTGTATAATACCACTTTTCTCTGCTGTCATCTTTGAAATGATGAACGGCCGGAAACAAGCCGGATATCTTCGAAATCATTTTTCCGGCGAACAGGGCCAGAAACACCCATGGCGCCGCGATCAGCGCCGGCAAGGACACCAGGGCTCCCGCCCTCAGAAAATACAACGGTGTCAGAAAACCGATGGTTAGGGTTCGGAGTCTCCGGACAAAGTGTCCGTCTCTTTCCATTGTTCTTGCCAGCACCATGCCGATGATATAAGCTGGCAGCACAGGTTCGCTGCCCGACCACATGGCCAGCACGCCCATGGACAATAAAATGAAAATAATCCATTTGGCGCGGATGGCGGCCGTTTTGTAGGCGAACCGTTTGATGAGGTAATGCGTCATGGGGCGCAGCAAGATCATCAGGACGATGGTCACGCCGATGAATATGAATGTTTTGTAAGTGAAAGGGGCGAAGATCAGGCCCAACGCGACGACCGTGCCCAGATCGTTGACAAAACAGGCGCCCAGAACGCCCTTCCCGAAATCGGTTTGATTGAAGCCGTATTCCAGCATGACCGCATAAACCACGGCCATGGAGGTTGTGGAAAGGGCAATGCCGCACAGCAGACTGGCCTGCAGGTTCCATCCGACCAGCCAGCGGGCGATCAGCGTGCAGCCGATAAAGGGAGCCGCGAACCCGATCAAACCGATGATGGAGACTTCTTTCAGTTTGGATTTCATGGCGTCAGGATTCAACTCCGCGCCTGCAAGGAAGGTCAGTAAAATGGCACCCACGCCAGTGCAGAATTTCAGCCAGTCGGCATTCAGGGAAAGTTTGTCGGTTAAATGGAGTTCGTAGGCGGCAAAGCCGATGAAAGATCCGACAATGATTTCCATCAGGGCGATGGAAATTTTCAGGCGGTTGGCCAGAACGGTTGATAAGACGGCTGCAAAAAACCACAAAGCCGCCAGCAAATAGATGGTTTCCATGGACAGACTCCTGTTTTTTCATTCCAGCAGGAGTCATCAGCCCGTGGCGGTTATCGGTGAACTCCATCACCCGCACGACAAGATATTGCATCCTGTTCGGCAAGCGCCATAAATCAATTTCATATCACTTTGTCAAGAACTTTTTCATTTTTCAATCTTAAGCATTCGAGCGGCGTTCTCCATTTCCTCCGGCTCTTTGAGTTTGGCCAGTTTCTGCGGCGATTCCTGAAAATTTTCCAAGGCGTTGAAGAATCGGTCCAAAATATCGCCGCTGTAGGTTGGAATTAAAAAAAGATGCGTGTGCGGGATCCTTCGGCCGCGCGCGTAAAGAAAAATAAAGTCCGGTTGAAAAGTCGTCATCATTTTATTGGCGACGATTTTGGCGACCTTAAAAAGGCTGGCATTTTCTTCGTCGGTCAATTCATGCCACCAGGGAACGTGTCTTTTGGAAAGAACCAGACAATGGCCTTTCGTATAGGGATGAATGTCCAGAATGCACAGGGAAAGGTCATCTTCATAAATTTTGTAGGCCGGGGCTTTGCCCGCGATAATGTCGCAAAAGACACAGTTTTTATTTTCCGTCATGATCCTCCTCCGTTTCCGTCGGTCATTTTTTCCTCCATATCACGATTTCGGCAACTTGTCGCTTATTTCCCGGATCAGGTCTTTGAGTTGCGCGACCATCGCATTCAATTCATTTTCTGCCGCCTCCGATAATTGTCCATACCCCTTCATGTGCTTGGGGAGCAATTCCTCGATGGCCATGTCCGCGAAGATTAAGGTGACTTTGATTTGATTTAACACGCTGCGTTGCGGTTTGTCGGCATGGATGTTTTTTCCCTCGAGTATGCGGCACATGGTCTTGCGCAAGTGGTCGCAACTTTTTTCGATGGCCTTTCGTAAATCCGGATCCAGGTCATTAACATAATGCTGCAGGGCGCAGCGTGGAATCACAACATCCAGCAGACATTCAAATTCGGACAAAATTTTATCCAGATGCTGAAACGTAATCAGTAAATTTTTTTTGTGATTTTCATTTAATTCTGTCAAGTCCCATCCCCTTTTTCGAACAATTTGCCGGCATCCGTTCGTGATCAGAATGGGTGGCCTATTTGTCGGCTGCCAACAGCGTGAATGATGCCGCGCAGATAAGCGTTTTTTTCGTTTTGGGTCAAAGAATCTTTTTGCGAGGCTGCGCGTTTCCGACAGTAACTTTCCATTTCGGCGGTAATCGTCGCGAACTTCTTCGCCGTGTGCCGCATCAAAAAACGGATAATATCTGCATCCTTGATTTCCATCATGACGCTTTGCAGATGTCTCAGGCAGAGACCGTCCGAGGCGGTGTATTTTTTCCGGTTTTCCTCCGTTTTTAAAAAAAATGCGAATTGGGAAATATAGAGAGTTTCCTGCTTGCGCTCGAGAAGGCAGATACGGCAATCCCTGGAACTGGTCATGAGGTTGCCGATGGTCCGGGCCGCTTCGGCGCTTGTTGCCATATCCTCCGCCAGCCGAGCGGCGATTTCCTTGATGAGTCTGTTGTAACCTTTGGAAATGCCCAGCGGGGATCCTATGGACATCATCTGCCAGGTATGGAAGGGGCACAGTCCGCGCAGTCGGGCATTTTCTTTCTGCGCTTCCTCTTTTTCCGCGAGATCATAAATCCAGGAAAAAAAATGCAGAACGCTGTCGCCGATATGATTGCAGACGGCGCAGCCGCGGGTCTTTTTTAAATCCCGGGCAATGTTTATGGCTTCTGACACGGAGATTCCTTCATTCATTTTGAATTCCTTTCTGCCGTTTGTTTTCTAATCATTTCAATAATGCCTAAAGGATAACGGCCGGCCCAAGACGCCAGTTTCCGGATATAAGTGTCCGGCCAATACAAATGATATTTATCGGAATATAAACGGATAAGCGAGAAAACCTCTTCTGATCTTAAGTATTTCAGTGTAATGGTTTCGGCTGGATAAAGTTGTACCTGCAGACGCATGAAATCATTCAGGGGCATGAAATTCTCGACAATGGCGATAAACTGAAAGCGCTTCTCTTCCATGAGATTTCTCAAGAAAATGATTTTTTGAGGCGTTAATCCGCCCACATTGTCCAGAACGATGACCGGTTTGTCCTTAACCGACAATCCGGCCGTTGCAATGCGGTAGCGCATGGGCTTGTATTTCATCTTCCCGCCGGTTTTTCTCACGCGTCGGGAGAGGCCGAGTTCTTTCATTATTTTCTCACTCATCTTGCCGGGGGTCTGGCTGAAATCAACGAAAATAAACATTCTTTCGTCAGCCAGGGAATGTGATATTTTTTTGATCAAACTGGTGCGGCCGATGCCGAATTTTCCTTCGATAATGATATTCCTTTCCTGATGGATTGCTTTGATCATTTGTTTTATTTCAGCGTCGCGGCCGACAAAAATCACGGGTTCTTCCTCCTGAACCTATGGGCGACTTTCCGGGTGATGTAGGCGCCTCATCAAAATGGTTCCGGCAAGTCCGACAATGGCGGCACAAACAAAACCCCATGCAGTGCAGATGGAAGTCCATCGACCCGAGATTTGAACAGAGACCATGCGACGTTCACGAATGGGACGGACCAATTTCTCCATAGGAAAGATTTTTGTATTCCTTTAAATCATAACCACAAGCGCTGCACCGGTCGGCTTGCGCCTCTATTGCTTCCCAGCCGTGAGGACATAAGAAATCTGCCATCGTCAACATCCGATGTTCATTCAGCCGCGTTTGAGGCTGAGATTGAAAAATCGTTTTGACCCGATGCTGATTCGAGGGGGGAATTTGGAGAAAAAAGGATAAGCATTATTCCTTCAGAGACGACCGCCCGCCTGTTTCTGCCCATTTTTACACCCCTGCGTCAGCATTGCTTTGCAGGAGTCATCAGCCCGTCGGGCAGTTGATGGCGGACTCCATCGCCTTTTTTTTTCTAGCAGGATGAGGGGGAAAAGTCAATGGTTCATCGAACCATATTTTTTTATGATGCAAGGCGTTAATAAAAACTTGACATAGGAAAAGCAAGGGTGTAGGGCTGGGTCACGTTAACAACCATATTCCATGGAGAAATTGACATGAGCGAAAGATATGGCGAACATTGCTGTTCGGTCGCAGTCCAAGAGACGCTTCAGGAAGACCCTGACGACCCTGGACCGAGACGTTTCCGCCCTGCGGCACGCGATGTGAACGGCCGGTTTTCCTTTCCTGTATAGCCTGTCGGTTCGCCTCCGGCCGCAAAGATGAGTCCGTCGCGGTCCGCAATGAGGTGAACCATGAACAAGAAGCAACCATTTTTTTTAAAAAATCCTTTCCATGCCTCAACGGTTCCGGAGCGTTCGGTAAACGCCCCGAGCGACGCCGAGCGTCGTTTGATAGAGCTATGTTCAGTGCCCCTTGCCGAGGCGATGAAAATTCTGGAGACATCGTCACGCGGATTGAGCGGGGACGAGGCGCAGCGTCGACTGGACCGCTTCGGTCCCAACGAACTGGCCCATCTTCAGCGCAAGGGATTCTGGGCGGATATTTTTCAGCGTTTGAAAAGCCCGCTCGTCGTTCAGCTTTTGGTGATTGCCCTCATTTCCGCTTTCCTAGGGGAATTTTCGGCATCGGTCATTGTAGGCGCCATGATCCTGTTGAGTGTCGGGTTGTCCTACATTCTTGATCGCCGATCCAGCCGCGCTGTGGATAGTCTGGGCAAACGCGTGCAATCCCGCACCTATGTTTTGCGAGATGACAAGGAGATGGAGGTGCGGATCTCCGAAGTCGTCCCCGGAGACATTGTTCTTTTGCAGGCCGGCTCCATTGTTCCGGCGGATCTGCGCCTGATTGCCGCCAAGGATTTTTTTGTCGGGGAGTCCTCGCTGACCGGTGAATCCATGCCGGTGGAAAAAACGGCCAATGGGCCCAATCAGGCTCAATCCGCGCTGGAGCTTCCCAACGCATGTTTTTTCGGAACGTCCGTCACAAGCGGCACGGCGCGGGGCGTGGTGGTTCATACCGGAGGCGAAACGCTCTTCGGGGCCATCTCGGAGAAGCTGGCCGAAAAGCGCGAGGAAACCAACTTTGACCGGGGCGTGCGTTCCTTCACCTGGCTGATGATCCGTTTCATGCTTGTCCTGGTTTGTGCGGTATTTTTCATCGTCGGCCTGACCAAAGGCAACTGGATGGAAGCGTTGCTCTTTGGCATCTCCGTCGCCGTCGGCCTGACGCCGGAAATGCTGCCGATGATTGTCACCGTCAATCTGGCCAAGGGTGCGCTGACAATGGCCCAAAAGAAGGTCATCGTCAAACGGCTGCCTGCCATCCAGAACTTCGGCGCGATAGATATTCTCTGCACGGACAAGACGGGAACCCTGACGCAGGACAGGGTGGTTCTGGAGCGGCATGTCGACATTCTGGGCAATATCAGCGATGAGGTGTTGAATTACGCATACCTCAACAGCTATTTCCAGACGGGGTTGCGCAATCTGATTGACCGCGCCATCCTTGAGCATGAAGAGCTCGATACCAGCCAATGCCGTCTGGTCGACGAGCTGCCTTTCGATTTCCAGCGCCGCCGGATGTCCGTTGTTGTCGAATATGAGGGCGACCATGTGCTGATCTGCAAAGGCGCGGTGGAGGAGATTTACTCCTGCTGCACCCGTTATCAGATTGATGACGAGGTTTTCCCTCTGGTGGACATGCTGCGCGGCGATCTGTTCGAAGAAGTTGAACGTCTCAACCGCGACGGTTTTCGGGTTCTGGGGATCGCTTATCGGGAATTTCCGCGGGATAAAACCGCGTTTTCCGTTCAGGACGAGAATGAGCTGACGCTCTTGGGCTACATCGCGTTTTTTGATCCGCCGAAAGCCATGGCGGACAATGCGCTGGCGCTTCTTGCCGCCTCCGGTGTCCGGGTCAAGGTGCTGACCGGCGACAACGCCCTGGTCACGCAGAAGGTTTGTCATGACGTGGGACTCAAGATAGAAAGGATGGCGACGGGAACGGAAATTTCCAGCCAAACGCCCGAAGAGTTTTCCCGGATCGTTGAAGATTGCAATGTTTTCGTCAAACTGTCTCCAGCTCAGAAGGAGGAAATCGTCAGGGAGCTGCGCCGCCGGGGTCACGTGGTGGGCTTCATGGGGGACGGCATCAACGACGCACCTGCGATGAAGGCGGCCGACGTGGGCATTTCAGTGGATACGGCGGTGGATGTCGCCAAAGAGTCCGCGGATATTGTGCTTTTGGAAAAGAATTTGATGGTTCTGGAAGAGGGCATCATGGAAGGCCGGAGAATTTTTGCAAACATCGTCAAGTATATCCGCATGGGCGCGAGTTCCAATTTCGGCAATATGTTCAGCGTTCTGGGCGCAAGTTACCTCCTGCCTTTTTTGCCGATGCAGCCGGTGCAAATTCTCACCAATAATCTGCTGTATGATTTTTCCCAAACCGGCATTCCCACCGACAAAGTGGATGAGGAGATGGTGGCCCGGCCGTTGAAATGGAATATAGGCAATATCAAACGGTTTATGGTTTTCATCGGGCCGATCAGCTCTGTTTTCGATTATGCAACATTTGCTTTAATGTGGTTCTTTTTCCGCTGCAGCGATTTTCTCCAGCCGACGACGGCGCTTGCGCAGAAGGAGACCCTGACGCGACTTTTTCAAACCGGTTGGTTTGTGGAGTCCCTTTTGACCCAGACGCTCATTGTTCATATTATTCGGACCCGGAGAGTCCCGTTTTTCGGCAGTCGGGCTTCCGCCCATCTGACGATGACGACCCTGATTGTTATGGCCATCGGAGCTTGGTTACCCTACTCGCCCTTTGCCGTTTATCTGGGCATGGTGCCTCTGCCACCCCTTTACTGGGCATGGATAGGATGCTTTCTGTTGACCTATGCTATTTTGACGCATGGGGTTAAAACATGGTTCTTTAAACGCTATGGAGGTGAATGATCATGGATACCATTCTGGATGCTCTTCAGGAGGGGAGACTTTTCGAACTGCCGGATAATGATAAAACAGACGCCCTGCAGTTTCTAGCCCGCATTATCGAGGCCTTTCCGGAAGTGCCCGCGGGGACGGATGTGGAAGGGCACGTGATGAAGAGGGAAGAGGCCGCCAATACGGCGCTGGGGAAGGGATGGGCCTGCCCGCATGCCCGCGTTCCCTTTGATGAAGATCTCAAGTGCGTCATCGGGTGGAGTCCGTCGGGGATCGATTACGGCGCGCCGGACGGCAAACGGGTAACCTTGGTTATTATGTATCTTGTTCCTGAAAACCAGCGCAACCATTACCTGCGCGAGGTCTCCATTCTGGCCAAGACCATCAGCACGTATCCCGACATTGAAAAAATAAAGGACGTCAAAGATCTGGACGGCATCCGCAACTATCTGCTCGACCTGATTGATGTGACGAAGACGTCGATGGTTCCGGATGTCCGCGCCCGGATGATTCGGCTGCAGGCCAAGCCTGCGCCGGAAGCGTTTGCCTTTCGCGATTTGTCGAATTTAATCGTCGAGCCCGTCATGCTTGTTGCCGGTCCGAATCTCAAACCTGTTGTTCTGGCGCAGAACCCAACGCTGACGGAGCGCCTTGACGCCGCGGGCGATTTGATTGCGAAAATAGAAGAGGAAGGCGCCTATCACGCCAATGGCTGGCGGATCATCCGCCGCAGCGCGATGGCTTACCAGGCCGGGCGCGTGGTGTATGACTGTCTGGCGGTCAAAATGCTTGGAGCCAATTCAGCATAAAAAAGAGGAAACAAATTGTGAAGGAAAGGCCGACTTGGCTTTTCCGGGGCTGGTGGCTCTGTCCGTTCGTTTTTTTTGGTTTTCGCGCTCGCGGATTTTACCTGGGCAGGTTTTCATATAAATCTTCGATTTGCTGAATCCGGAGCTTGATGTCGTCGGTCAGCCCCTTTGTTTTGGATAACAGCGCTTCAATCGTGGAGAGTTCGTCGTGGATGTACCGGATGGCCTGCGCGCGCATGTCTTCAATGGCGTTGTTGATGCTCTTTTCCCATTGATAGGCCAGACGCGAGAGGTTGATGGCCACTTCCTTGGGGATCCCCTGAATGAAATGCCGCTCGAAGGCTTTTCTGAAAATGAACATGGGAATCAGAAACCAGACCAGATCCAGGTGAATGTCGAACGATTTGGTAAAGGAAATATCCGGGTGATCGGGTTCCACAACATCAATCTTCCAGTTCATCTCCGCCAGCTTCACGCCCAGGACGTTTTCGATGTTGTCCCCGAGGAATTTGCAGAAGGCTTCCAGTGAACGCGAAAAGCCGGCATGCGCCTTTTTCAGCGTGCCCAGGAAGTTTTTGTGTTCGTTTTTGGAAATCACCCGCATTTCTTCGGAGAGCGTTTCCGAAACCCACGCTTCATAGCGGCGGGACAGTTTCCACAAATTCCCCTTCCAGGAAGGAACTTCGTTTCGTAATTTACCCATGACTTTCTTTGTCAGCGGGGCCTTGAACTGTTCCAGATAAGCCTCGATCAGCGGTCGCGTCTGGCGTTGGTGTTCGCGGGCGATGATGCCGAGTTCGTCCCGCATCAGGTCTTCATTGACTTTTTCGTTGAGAATCCGTTGCTTGAGGTTCTCCCGGTTGAGGTCCGCCTGCCGGGATGCGTTGAGAGCGATTTTCAAGTAATTGAGGCAGTTCTGCGCGAGGGAGCGGACCTTGTGCTGCAGGATTTTTAGATATTCAGCATCGCGGTTAGCGCAGATCTTGTTGATGATATTCTCCTCGACGAGTTGCCGGTATTGTTCGGTATGGTTTTTGGTGGAGTAGAGATAAACGGGCAGGCTCCGGTGGAGTTCGCGCTCCAGCGTTTCCTGAAAAAAGGAAACGACTTCTTTTTGCTGTTCCGGCGACAAGATATCCGCCTTGGTCAGCAGAAGAATGATATTGGGCGTATGGCCGGTCAGCTCCCGAATGAGTTCCAGGTCGTGTTCCGAAAGCGGGCGGTCGGAACTGACGGCCAGAAGGGCGGTGCCCACCGCGGGCAGCCAATCTTCCGAAGTGGCCTGGTGATATTTGTAGACGCTGCCCAAGCCCGGCGTGTCCACGAGGCGAAGACAGGAGAACTTCCGCATCGAGGGCAGTTCAATATCCACGATCGCCACGTTTTTTTCATTGCCCGGATTTTTCGCTTCGGACGTGAACTGGTCAATATCGGAAAGGGGAACTTCGGTGATGCGGCCGTCAAAGTGACGGATCAGCGCTCTTTCCCGGTCGCCGTACTGCAGGCGGGTGATGGCGGTCGTGACCGGAATGGCGCCGACCGGCAAAACGTTCTGGCCCAGCAGACTGTTTAAGAAAGAACTCTTGCCCGCCTTGAACTGGCCCATGACCGCGACGTCAATGGGCGGATTTTCTTCCAGAAGCATCCGCGTGGCCTCAAGCGGACGGTTCAACGAAATCATCTGAAATTGCTCGGCGGCATCGCCGACGATTTGCAAAAGTTTTCTTAGCGCATTTAAATCCATTGCTGAATCATTTTTCATAAAAAAAACTCCTTCAGGTTTTTATCCTGTAGGAGTTATTAGCAACAAGTGCGGTTGGTATCGGGTGAACTCCATCACCTTTTGTTGGACTTATTTTTTATATAAAAAATCATTTTAGTCAATCGAATTTTTTACGGATGAAGCCTCAGATTTATATTGGATAATTGAGGCAAAATGCACTATAAGTGACCCCAGCGATCTTTGATCGCCATTCATGCAAAACAGGAGATGTCAAAATTTTCAGTTACCCTGATTATTTGAAAAAACTGCAGGAAGGCCGGAAGGGTTTGAATCCTTTTCTGGACTTTATGGGAGTAACTTTGCTTCAATTGAAAGACGGTTATGCCCAATTGAAAATGCCTGTAAAACCCGAATACCTGCAAGGGGCCGGTTCCATGCAGGGAGGGCTCATCGTCGCTTTGGCTGATGAGGCGATTGCGCATGCCGTGATGACGCAGTTGAAGCCGGATGAAGGTCTTACCACCATAGAATTGAAAAGTAATTTTCTTTCAGGGGTCAGTCAGGGAGAATTGATCGCCACGGCAATTGTTTTTAAAAAGGGACGGAGCCTTGTCATTGGAGACTGTTTAGTTACTGATAATACAGAGAAAAATATCTGCCGTGTTTCCGCAACCTTCCTGCTTTTAAGAAAATGATCTCATAATTAAGTCATTGTATTTATATATATATTGATTGACTCTCGGTCTTAGATTTGCTAAACAGACGCAGATTTGTTGCGTGCGGCAAATTGATAAAAACCTATAGTCAGGATGATGTAATTGATAGATCTGCATACGCATTCCATTTTCAGTGATGGAGAATTGATACCGGCGGAATTAGCGCAACGAGCAGTAGCCGCCGGTTATCATGTTTTGGCCATCACCGATCACGTGGATGACTCCAATATTGATTTTGTTATTCCCCGCATCATCAAGGTTTGTTCCAAAATTACCAGGCAAGGGGCTGTAAGAGTCTTACCGGGAGTGGAAATCACCCATGTAGCTCCCGATGATATAGCTTTGCTGGCGGATGAGGCGCGGAAACTAGGAGCAAAGATCGTCGTTGTCCACGGGGAGACCATCGTGGAGCCTGTTCCCGCCGGAACGAATCTGGCGGCCTTGAAGTCCTCCATTGATATTTTGGCTCATCCCGGTCTCATCTCGGAAGAAGAAACGCGGCTGGCCGCGGAAAGGAACATTTTTTTGGAAATAACCACCCGAAAGGGACACAGTTTCACCAACGGCCACGTCGCGCAAATGGCCAGAAAATTCAAGGCCGGTCTTGTTTTGAACAATGATGCCCACGCGCCGGCCGATTTTGTCGGCAGGCACATGGCGACAGCGATCGCCCGCGGCGCGGGGCTTGACGATAACGAAATATCCGTCATGTTTGAAAATTCGCAAAGGATGGTGAAAAAAGCCGGCGTATGAAAAAGAAGTCCAAATCAGAACCCCTGAAAATATGTCTTTTAACCTACCGCGGTAATCCCAATTGCGGCGGGCAGGGCGTTTATATTCAGCATTTAAGTAAGGCGTTAAGCGACCTGGGGCATCAGGTGGATGTGTTGTCCGGACCGCCATACCCGCATCTGGATTCCAAAGTTCATCTGCACAAGCTTCCGAGCCTGGATCTTTACAATGCTGAGCGTCCTTTCCGCTTGCCGAAGGTGAGCAAGCTGGCCAATCCTCTCAATATGTATGAATTTCTGACCATGTGTGCCGGAAAGTTTCCCGAACCGTATACGTTCGGCGAACGGGCCTATCAATTTTTGAGAAAAAAGGAAAACCGCTACGACATCATTCACGACAATCAGTGTCTCGCCTATGGCATTGAAAAAATCGCCCAGAAAGTGGGTCCCACGATCGCGACGATTCATCATCCCATCACCGTAGACCGTCGCGAAGAGTTCAAGGCGGCCACGTCGAAGAGTAAAATCAACCGGATCAAGCGCTGGTATTCATTCATCAAAATGCAGAAAGAGGTTGCCCGTAAGTTGTCGTATATCGTTACCGTTTCCGAATGTTCAAAGTTGGATATCGCTAAAGAATTTTCCATTGATATTGCCAAATTTCGCGTTGTGCCAAACGGCATTAACAAGGATTATTTTTATCCCATCCAAAATAATGCGAGGTCGAAGCATTCCATTATCGTGACCAACAGCGCCGACACGCCCTTGAAGGGACTACGTTATCTTCTGGAAGCCGTGCATAAAGTCCGCAAACAGCAGCCGGTGGAGCTTACAGTGATTGGACAACCCAAGGAAAACGGCACCATTGTCCGGCTGGTGTCCGAACTGGCGATCGGCGATATTGTGCACTTTACCGGCAGGATCAGAAACGAAGAATTTGCTGATTATTATTCTAGGGCCACGATTGCCGTCGTTCCTTCTTTGTATGAGGGATTCGGCCTTCCCGCGGCGGAAGCCATGGCGTGCGGTGTTCCCCTCATCAGTACAACAGGAGGTGCATTGCCGGAGGTTGTCGGAAAGGCGGGTATTTTAGTGCCGCCCGCTGATTCGGATTCCTTGGCCAGGGAAATCATTTTCTTGTTGAATCATCCGGAACAGAGGGAAAAAATGGCCAAGGCCGGCATTGAACGCGTGGAAGCCATCTTCAACTGGACAAGCGCCGCAAAAGAGATGGTGGAAATTTACAGAGAGGCCATAGATGGTTACCGTCGATCTGCATGAGTTGAATTTAAAACCCAATGATGTTGTTTTGGACGCAGGTTGCGGTTTGGGCAGGCATTTGCGTCATCTGGCGAGGATGCCTGGTTTGAAAATTTTCGGCATAGACAAAAATGCTTGGGCGTTGCGCGAAACCGCAAAATCGCTGGATGCCATGCCTGACGCCCAATCGAAGGATTATCTGGTTTCCATTGCCGATATCAATCGACTGCCCTTTGCCGACGCGTCGTTTGACTGTATTATCTGTTCGGAAGTTCTAGAACATATTCCCGACCATGAACAGGCGATTCGGGAGCTCGACCGGATCTTGAAACCTCACGGAACACTGGTTGTCAGCGTGCCTCGCTTCTTTGCGGAGAGAATTTGCTGGTTAATTTCCAGAGACTATTATAATGAAGAGGGAGGCCATATCCGCATTTATAAAAAGAAACATCTTCACGACATGCTGACCCGACACGGATTTGTTTGCTGGAAAATCAACTACAAACATGCATTGCATTCTCCCTACTGGTGGCTGAAATGTTTTGTCGGTCTTAAAAATGATGATCATTTTCTTGTCAGGAATTATCGAAAGTTTTTGGAATGGGATATTATGAAAAAACCCCCCATGGTGAGAAAAATAGAAGAGCTCTTAAACCCTCTTTTGGGGAAGAGCATTGTTTACTATCTGAAGAAGGTATAGCGATGGAACTCAAGCTTTCGCTCAGCGCAGAATTCGATACGGTTTCTGTCGAAAAAATATCATCCTTTATTGCGTCGCTTCAAAAGCAAAATGGTGAAATTCCGTGGTCGGTCGGCGGGAAGACGGATCCGTGGGATCATGTGGAAAGCGCGATGGGCTTGAGTGTGGGAGGCTTTTACTCCGAGGCGCAAAGGGCGTTCGAGTGGCTGGCCAATCACCAGCTTGAAGACGGCAGCTGGTGGTCCGAATCGGTTGATGGGAAGGTGGTCAATCATACGAAAGAATCGAATTTTTCTTCCTATGTGGCGGTTGGGGTGTTGCATCATTATCTGATCACGCGTGACCGTAAATTCTTGAAGGACATGTGGCATACGGTTTCCCAAGGTGTTCAATTCGCGGTGAATTTGCAGGCGCCGGAAGGTGAAATCTACTGGGCCAGAAATAAATCCGGCGTCATTGACAAAATGGCGCTGTTGACCGGTTCCAGTTCCGTTTACATGAGCATCAAATGCGCCCTGGCGATCGCGGATATTTTGGGAAAGAAAAGACCGAACTGGCGCAAAGCGCTGGATCGGCTTGGCCCGGCCATAAAAAACAGGCCTGATCTTTTTAACATGATTAAATCCAGATATTCGATGGACTGGTATTATCCTATTTTATGTGGGGCGATAACCGGTGACGATGCGAAAAAAAGAATCGCTCATTTGTGGGAAAAATTTGTTGTTCCGGAATGGGGCGTCCGATGTGTCAGCGACCGGCCATGGGTGACCATGGCGGAAACCGCGGAGTTTGTTCTGACCCTGGCGGCCATCGAAGACCTGTCCCGTGCGAAAGCGATTTTCAGCTGGCTGAGCGATAAAAGATTTTCCGACGGCTCTTTTTGGATGGGAGTCACTTTTCCGGATGGGGTGATCTGGCCGGAGGAAAAAACCGGCTGGACCGCCGCCGCCGTTTTACTTGCCTGGGATGCTTTGCACCAGGCGACGCCGGCCGCCAACTTGTTTCATCACAAATTCTGGCAGCGATGAGCAAAACATAACCCGCTGCATTCCGCGGGCGTCCGGTTGCCGTTTTTTTTCTTTTTTCATCACGGAAATCGCAGCTAAAGGTTGAAATTGAGAAAAGATCATCGTCCATATTATCTCAAGCGCCTGGATGCCAAATTTCAGAAATGGTATGCCCGGCGTTATCTCGCGCCGCAGTTTGAATCCTTCGGTAAGGGGTCGGTTTTTATGAAACCGTGGCATGTGGAAGTTTTCGGCGGACCGGTTTTTTTGGGAGACTACGCGACCGTCATCGCCACCGCCGACAGAAAAGTGCGATTTACGGTTTGGCCGGCGTGGATGGGCAAGGGGAAAATCCAAATCGGGAATTACTGTCTGATTTGTCCGGGAACGCGGATCATGTCCGCCACCTCGATCGTCATGGGGGAGGGATGCATGACGGCCCAGAACGTCAGCATTGCAGATGCCGACTGGCATGATATATATGACCGGAGCATGCCGGTGGGCAAAACCCGGGAAGTGATTATCGGCAACAATGTGTGGCTCGGCGACAGCGTGATCGTCGGCAAGGGAGTCACGATCGGCGACAACGCCGTTATCGGCGCAGGATCGGTGGTCGTCAAGGATATTCCCGCCAACGCGATTGCCGCGGGAAATCCAGCGACGGTGGTCAAATATCTGGATTCGGACATTCCGCTGAGAACAAGAAAAGACTGGCTGGCCGATCCGGTCAAGCTGGCCAGGGATTTTGAATTGATCGACCGCGCAATGATGAAAGACAACACCCTGCTGGGGTGGCTTCGATCGTTGTTGTTTCCGCGCAGGGGGGATTAACCATGCGTATAGCCGTTGTTGCCCCGCCGTATCCTTTGGAAGAAATGCCGTCACCGCCGCTAGGAGTGACCTATGTGGCCGCCGCTTTCGCTGCGGCGGGAGCGGAGGTGAAAATCCTGGATTATATCGTTTCCGGATATTCCCGGGAAAAAATTGAAAAGCAATTGGCTTCCTTTGCGCCGGATGCGGTCGGCGCCACATCGGTGACGCTGAATTTCTTTGAGGCGCAGAAGATTCTGCGTGATGTGAAAAGCTGCAATCCGGAAATCATCACCATCATGGGCGGTCCGCATGTTTCTTTTACTGCGGAAGAGACATTGAGAAAATATCCCGAAATAGACCTGATTGTCATCGGCGAGGGCGAGGAAACCATCGCCGAACTGGCTCCTGTCTTGAAACGCAAAGAAAAATGGCGCCATATCCGCGGGCTGGCTTACCGTGGGGAGAAAGATGAAATCATCATCACGCCCCGAAGGGATTTTATCAAAGACATCGACAGTATTTCTGTGCCGGCGAGGCATCTGTTGCCGATTGCGCGGTACCGCGCTTTGGGATTTCCGGTCAGTCTCATCACGGGGCGGGGATGTCCCTACTCGTGCATTTTTTGTCTGGGACGGAAAATGGTGGGCTCGAAAGTGCGCAAAAGAAACCCGGAAAGTGTTCTGGATGAAATCGAGGAAATTCTGAATTTGGGATTCGACCGGATCAATATTGCCGATGATCTTTTTACCACCGATCGGGACAGGGTGCAGCAGATTTGTGATGGGATTCGCAAACGGGGTCTAAATTTTAAATGGAGCGCTTTTGCGCGAGTCGACACGGTCAATCAAGATATTTTTCATCTCATGGCACAGGCGGGGTGCGACAGCGTCAGTTTCGGCGTGGAATCCGGGAATGCGGAGATGCTCAAACGCATCAAGAAAGGTATCAAACTCGAGCAGGTTCACGCGGCCGTCAAAATGTGTCAGGACGCCGGCATGATCGCCCACGCATCCTTCATCATCGGTTTGCCCGGGGAAACGAAGGAAACGCTGGAAGAGACCGACCGGTTCGCCCGAAGCACCAAGGCCGTTTACGGGTATCATTTTCTGGCGCCTTTTCCCGGCACGACGGTGAGGGAAAAAATTCAGGACTATGACCTGGAAATCCTGACGGATGACTGGTCCCGTTATGATGCCAACGACGCCGTCGTCAAAACATCGTCCCTGCAGCCGCAGGAGATGCGGGATTTTGAAGCGCGCTATCAAGAGGAACTCGAAACGGACTGGAAAAAAATTTTACAGCGTTATGAGCAAGGCAAGGCTTCGCTGAAGGACAGGATGCAGATTGAAGGAAACTGGCGCATGAAATTGACGTATCAGATATTAAAGGAGGATCTCATAGAGCGTTTCGGCTTTATCGAATCCGTTGTGTACCAGGGAAAAAGACAAAACGCCGTCGAGGAATTGTGCCGCAGAATGCGGAGCCATTCGCAAATCAACCCTAGGATTGTCGATGATACCATCAGCGATTTCATCGGCCGGGGATATCTCAAAGACACCGTGACCGAGCGAGGCTGCCGATGGTCGTGGTCGGGATAATTATTTTTTTCTGATCAGGATTCCCAGGGACTCGCACAGGGACTGTTCCAGGTATATCCCGGAGACGACGGCTTTCTGATAGACGAGATAAGGCGCCTGTCCGCCTTTGGCCGGGTCCGGAAAGATGTCGTGAAACAGAAGATAGCCGCCGATCATGAGTTTGTCCGACCAGATTTCATAATCGCTTAAAACCGATTCATAGGCATGGCTGCCGTCGATGAAAATCAGACTCAGTGGCGTTTTCCATGCTTTTCCGATGACGGACGAACGGCCGACGATGGGAATGACGGTGTTTTCAAGACCAAAATCGTCAATCGTTTTACGGAAGAATTTCAGCGTGTCAATTTTGCCGGTTTCGGCATCGAACAAATCGGGATCGAAATATTCTTGTCCGGGCTGTTGTTCTTCCGAGCCTCTGTGATGATCAATCGAAAAAAGAACTGCAGAATTTTTTTTGCAGGCCGATCCCAAATAGACGGATGATTTGCCGCAGTAGCTGCCTATTTCCAGGCAGGGACCTCGGGAACTTGCTTCCAGCGCTAGATGGTAAAGACAGGCCGCTTCGCGTTCATGGAGGAATCCCTTCACCTGATTGATTTTGTCTTTTGGTATGTCCATCCGCGAAGAAACCTCATTTTTTTGTTTCAGAAGTTCGATCATCGCAAAAAATCAAGATTTACGCCACCTCAATTGAATGCATAAAGATGAGCGCTTCAGAAAGCATCATTTTCCCGAAGCGCTCATTTCAATCGATGATTTTCTTTACGCTGATCCGTCGCAGACGCCGTTACATCTTGGTCCACGTTTCACTGTAAATTTTCCAGTCATTGCCCGACTTACGCAACAGCAAGGTTTTCTTGCCCTTGTCTTTCAATATCGATGAACGATAGTGTTGGATAAATTCCGCCTTTGCCGTTTTTCCGTCCGTGGCAATCTTCAGATCCTCGATTTCAATTTGGATGTTTTGGCTCTTGTTGCGGACGTCGTTTTTGTATTTCAGCCATCCGTCCAAATTCATGCCCTGCGCGCGGAACGTGGCCGCATCATAACTGGAGGCGTAATGTTCCATATCGCCTGATTCCCAGCTGTTCAGCCAGTTGTTGACTGAATTGCGCACCTCTTCCTCCGGTGACGATGTCGCGATTTTCTCTTGAGCCTGGGGCGCACGCGAGACCACAGGAGCCGGTGCAACAGGCGCCGCGGCCACCGCAACAGGCGGAGCCTCTTTCTTGGCCAATCCGAGTTTCTTTTCAAACAGCGCCGTGATTTCATTTCTCACGTTGCCGGTATCGGAAGATTTCTTGTCCGGGTAATACCGCACGAAGTCATCATAGGCGTCTTTGCTAGGATTCTGATTGACGGCGGATGTATAATCCGCGAGAGATTTTCCGTACTGTTCCAAGCCATAATAGGCAAGGCCTCTGTTGTAAAACGAAACGGTGTCGTCGGGATTGAGAGAAATCGCTTCATTATAATCTTCGACGGCTTTCTGAAGATTTCCCTGTGTCTGATAAATATTTCCGCGGTTCGCGTAAAATCCCGCGAAATTGGGATTCAGTTCGATGGCCTTGTTGTAATCGGCAATGGCCTGCTGCAGGTTTCCCTGAGCCTGGTAGGCGTTGCCCCGGTTGGAATAGGCGCCCGCGAAATTGGGATTCAGTTCGATGGCCTTGTTGTAATCGGCAATGGCCTGCTGCAGGTTTCCCTGAGCCTGATAGGCGTTGCCCCGGTTACAGTATGCCGGCGCGTATTTGGAATTCGATTCCAGCGCCTTGGTGTAGCTGGCGATCGCCTGGGAATGCTGGCCTTTTTTGGTGTAGGCATTGCCCAGGTTGTAATAAGCTTCCGTGTATTTGGGATTGATTTCCACCGCCTTGTTGTAATCGGCGATCGCTTCATTCAATTTATTTAATTTCGCGTAGCAGTTTGCCCTGTTGTAATAGGCTTTGGCGTGCTTGGAATAGGCTTGGATGGCGCTTGTGTAATCGGCAATGGCCTGTTCCAAATTGCCTTCCTGGCGGAACTGGTTGCCGCGGTTAAAATAGTCTTCCGCCGTGCCCGCGGGAATGGGAGGAGCTTTCTGTGTTTGAGCGTAAAGGGATGGGCCGGATAAGAAAAAGACGACCAGCAAAATTAAAAAAAATGATTTTCTCATGTGTTTGCCTTCCTTTTTGTATTTTTATTAATGCTTGGAGGTGCTGGAAAATTAAACAAAAAAAGATGGCAATGTCAAGATAAATCTGGGAGGATTTCTTGTCTTTTTCCCCGTAAAAAATTATCTTTTTCGCAACATTCATCTTGTCAAAGAAAAAATATTGTGCTACAGGCCGTTCAATCCATTCATTTGACAAACACAAAACACATACAGGGGGGGCGTATGAAAGAAGCCAGAGACTACCAGGAAATAATGCCCGGTAAAAAGTGGTTTGCGACGCTTGTTACAAGGGTCTTTTTCTATTTTATCGGGATGGGCATGCAGACTGCCTATCGGATTGATCCGGATGTAAAAAAAGAGGTGGACAGCTGGCCGGAAACTTTTTCCTTTCGAATGGCCGTCGTCGGAGGCCCCAGCATGCTGATGCTGAAAAAAGAAGGGTCCTTTAAGTACTTGGGCGAAAAGGAGACCTTCTACTGTGATGTGGAGATGTGGTTCAAGAATATTGAATTTGCTTACCTGACGATGACCGCACGTATCAGCGTGCCCAATGCCGTGTATCACAACCGCCAGTTTGTCCGCGGCAATCTCAAATACATGATATCCATCATCCGGGTGCTCAATATCGTTCAAACGCTTTTGCTGCCTAATGTGATTGCCCGTTTTTACATCAAGGAAGTGCCGAAGCTTACTTTCAAGAAGCTGGTCAACAGGGCAATCACCTATTTCAACATCGGATACGGCGCGATCAAATAATCAAAGAATAAAACAGGAGGGGGACTGTTATGTCAAATAAAAATGAAGTGATACCTGAATACTATGAATTCTTTAATTCCGTCAAAATTATTTCCGGATACAAGGCGTTGGAAACCATTTCATTCGAATTGGGACGTCTGGGCGCAAAAAGACCAATCATCATTACGGACAAGGGCGTGGCTCAGGCCGGACTGATCAAGCATGTCGTGGACAGCTTCGCGGGGACGGATACGGTGATCGGGGCCGTTTTTGATGAAACGCCGCAGGACTCATCCAATGTGGTTGTCAACCAGATTGCGGCGATTTTCAGGGCTCAAAACTGTGATTCCATTATCGCCGTGGGCGGCGGATCGGCCATTGATACCGCCAAGGGCGTTAACATCGTCATTACGGAGAACACGGATGATTTGCTGAAGTTCATGGGAAACTACCGCCTCAACAAACCGATGAAGCCTTTTGTGGTGATTCCCACCACGTCCGGCACTGGGTCCGAAGTGACCATGGTGGCGGTGATCGCCAATCCGGAAAAAAACGTCAAAATGCAGTTCACCTCCGATTTGCTCCTGCCCAAGCTGGCGGTGTTGGATCCCCGCATGACCATGAGCATGCCTCCCAAAATCACCGCCGCCACAGGAATGGACGCGCTGACTCATGCCGTGGAAGCATACATTGGGCCGCAAAAGAACCCGGTGAGCGATGCTTTCGCCTCGGCGGCCATGAACCTGATCCGCGAGAATTTAATTGCGGCCGTGAAGGAAGGTTCAAACAAGGATGTTCGTCTGGCCATGGCCAATGCCGCACTGCTGGCGGGTCTGGCTTTTTCCAATTCCATGGTCGGCGTCGTGCATGCCTCTGCGCACGCCACCGGGGGAATTTGTCATGTCCCTCACGGGATCGCCAATTCCATTCTGCTGCCTTACGGCTTGGAATTTTACATCAAAAAGTCGCCCAAGGTGAAAGCGTTAATAGAGAATCTGCTTCTGCCTCTGGCCGGTCCGGAAGTTTATGTGCAAACACCGCAGGCGGAAAGAGCGGCCAAATCCGTTTCCTTCATCAGGGAGATGGCCGGCGAACTCAAGAAATTATCAGGTTTGCCCATGAAGCTGTCGGAAGCGGGCGTGACGGAAGATAAACTGGATGAGATTGCCCAGGCGACCATTGATGACGGCGCCATCGCTTTCAGTCCGGTGGAAGTCAGTCTTGAAGAGGCGAAGGGGATTCTAAAAGCCGCTTATTAAAACAATCTTTATCATATAAAGAGGTGGGAGATGATGAGTGAAACGCAAGAAGTCGCTAATGTCAGGGAAGAAAAAAGCCTGCCTGAAATAGTAGGGCCCAGCAATAAAGTTCTGGAAGTCGATTTGTCCTCGAAAACGTACTCGATTTATCAGGTCAAAGAGGATGAACGGAAAATGTACCTCGGGGGCAAAGGGCTGGGTCTGAAGCTGATCTATGACCGAATGCCCGCCGGTGTGGATCCGCTGGGTAGGGACAACATCCTTGCTTTTATGCCCGGCGTTTTGATGGGGACGGGGGCGCCGTGTTCGGGACGTTTTTCGGCGGTGACGAAATCTCCGCTGACCGGCATCATGGATCATGCCTCTTGCGGTGGACCGTTCGGCATGGCTTTGAAAACTGCCGGATGGGACGGGATTCTGGTCAAGGGGAAATCCGAAACCCCCGTGTATCTGGTGGTGACGTCTTCCGGCGTGGAATTTAAGGATGCTTCAGCGTTGTGGGGAAAGGATGCTTTTGAAACGCAGGCATTGCTGGGGAAAAACAAAAACGCCGGCGCGGTGGTCATCGGGCAGGCCGGTGAAAACAAAGTCTTGTTCGCCAATATCGTTTCCGAAAAACGTTTTCTGGGCCGGGGAGGCATGGGTGCGGTGATGGGTGCCAAAAATCTCAAGGCCATTTATGCCATCGGCGGCGCCTACAAGATTGTGGCGAAGGACAAGGAAAAATTCGACAAGGTGAAGAAACTGGCCACCAAGCGGATTAATGACAACGCCGTGACTGCGAACGCGTTGCGAAGATTCGGGACGCCGAATTTGGTCAACTATACCAACATGGCCGGCATTATGCCGGTGCGGAATTTTACCGATGGCGCTTCCGATAACGCCTATAAGCTCTCCGGAGAATACTTCAGCGAAAATTTCAAGACAAAGCACCATACTTGCAAGCCCTGCACGATTTTGTGCGGCAAGCAGGGAACTTTTGAAGGCAAGAATCTTTCCGTTCCGGAATATGAAACCGTTGGTCTGCTGGGCTCCAATCTGGAAATCTTTGATCCGGTTAAGGTTGCCGAATGGAATGATTTGTGCGGTCGGTTCGGCATGGACACCATCACCATGGGCGGAACGCTGGCCTGGGTGATGGAAGCCGGCGAGAAGGGCCTGATCAAAACCGACCTGAAGTTCGGGTCTCCCGAAGGCATTGCCCAGGCGATTGAGGACACGGCTTTTTGCCGCGGTTTTGGCGCGGAAATGGCCAAAGGGTCCCGGGCGCTTGCCAAAAAATACGGCGGTGAGGATTTCGCCATCCAGGTTAAGGGAATGGAACTGGCGGCTTACGACCCTCGGGGCTCCTATGGCATGGGTCTGAATTACGCGGTGGCCAACCGGGGCGCCTGTCATCTTTCTTCAACGGTGATGGCGCAGGAAAATTTTGTGCATGTTCTTGATCCCTATTCAACCATCGGCAAACATGTTTGGGTCAAATTCTTTGAGGATTTCTATTGTGCCATGAATTCCCTGCATACCTGCACGTTCACTTCCTTCGCTTACATTCTGGAGAATCCGCTGACCAAATACAATGGTCTTTTCTACCTGAAAATGGTGATGGGGTATCTCTATCCAGTCGCCATCAAGATTGCGGATATCAGCATTTATCACAAATTCTGGTCAACCATCACGGGCATGAAAATGTCGCGGTCGGAATTTCTGAAAGCCGGTGAGCGAATCCACATTCTGGAACGTTACATGAACACGCGGGAGGGCATTACGGTAAAAGACGATACGCTGCCGGGCCGTCTGCTGAAGGAAGGACGCCGGTGCGATCCCAAGGGACGCGTGGTGCCATTGGAAAAAATGCGGGAAAAATATTACCGCCTCAGATCCTATGATGCCCAGGGAATTCCCACGGAAAAAATCATGAAAAAACTTTCCATCGAGATTCGTTAAGAAAACATCTCTATTGAATAAATCCGGCGAACAGCCCAATCACAGCGGGTTGTTCGCCGGATTTTTTGTGTAGCAAACAGGCTGGCGGTTACATGATTTCCCGGGTAATCTTCCAGGCGTTGCCGATTTTTTTGAATTCCAATGTTTTCTTTCCACTGCTTTTCATGATGGAGGAACTATAGAATTGCTGGAAAGAAGCCTGAGCCCTATCCTGATTCACGGATATCTTGAGGCGATCAATGCTGATTTTGATGTCATCGCTTTTTTGGCGCACATTTGTTTTATGGGCAATCCATTCATCCAGGTTCATGCCGCGGGATTGAAATTCCTTCGCGTCATAGCAATCCCGATAAACTTTCATGTTCCCGGATCGCCAGCCGGTCAACCATTTTTGAATCAACTGATGAATTTCATTTTCCGGGGATGCGCTGCTTTCTTTCGTTTTGGTCTGAAGTGCTTTGTCGGCGGCATCGTCGACAATGTACCACTTGTCATTAACCTTTTCCAAAAAGAGTTTATTGTAAAAACCGTAAAAGTAATTTTTTGCGCTGCTGACGGCGTAAATCTGGTCGAACATGATGACGGCGTTTCTATCATTCTGGAGAATGGAGATATCTCTGGGTTGTAAAAGGAAATGGGGTTCCAGGGATTTTGCCTGATTGATTTTTTCATTGAGGTCACGCCGTCTCTCGCCCTTGATTTCCGCGCCCCGAAGATACAGAGAATCGATTTTTTTTAAATCTTTTTCGACGAAAGCCCTGTTCCACGACCAAAGAACAGCTTCGAGGTCATGTTTGGAAGGGGGGACGTAATCAGGGGAAACCCATCTGATGGTTTCAGAAATGATGACGGGTGTTTTATTCAGGTAAATGAAATCGGCCAGACGTTTCAGATCGTTGTCATGCAGGACCACGCAACCGTTTGATTGTCGGGGAAGCAGTTTTTTTGTCGTGCCGTGAATCCAGATATTGCCGCCGTTTCTGTTGGCTCGTTTATCCGGAATGGTCGGGTAATCCAGAGGAAAGGCCATGGAACCGAAAGTTTCCGGGTCGCCGGGGTTATTGACCACTTTTGTGACGAAGAAAATACCAGTGGGCGTTCTGCCGTCGCCCTCTTCTTCCTTGGGTCCCGGGTTTTTGCCCGTGGAGCAAGCGGATTCAAAGACTTTTTGAAAGCCGTTGGCTTTATGAAAGACGTATAATTTCTGGTGTTGCTTGTCGACAACCACAATGTAACCGTGGGAAAAAGACACAATGGAATCCGGAACCTTTTCCTCGCGAGCGGGGATTGCCGCATGGGATTCGGTCTCAAGGATGAGGCAGCCGACCAAGACCATCGCCGTCCATAAGATGTGATAAAGGAAAGTCAGCGAAGAATTTCTTTTTTCCATCAATGCGATCATTCCTTAAGTGTATTGAGAAAACGAAAAGTTCTAATAACAAAAAGATACAATTCGTTCAAGAATTTTAATTCAAAAATGCGAAAACCATAAAAAAACGGAAAAAACTCAACTGACAAAAACAAAAAAAAATAACAAAAAAAGTAGTTTACAAAATGACAATTTTTATTTATAAAAGCTTAAACTCTTAAGTGATAATCTTTTACAACATAAAAAAGCAGGAAATGAGGAGATTTTCTTGTCTGGCTTGAATAAAGATATCAATTCCACAGAGAAGCTTCTTAACGTCATACGCGGCCGGGATGAAAAGACTTTCTTTCGTGAGAAAAAAGCTCTATCCTTATCCGGCAAAAAACCCGCAAAAAAAAGTGCCATATCGTTTGCCGGCAATCTTTTTGACAAGAAAAATTTCGTTGTGGGCGTTCACGTCGGCAAAGATTTTATTTGTCTGGTCAAGACCCACAAGGGGAACAACGCTTTTCTCGATCACAAGATTATAAAATTCAGCCCAGATCTGTCCACAGATTCAGCCGAATTCAAGTCTTTGCTGAAGTCCTCATTGGTTCCGTTTTGCGGCGCCGTAAATCGCTGTGAAATCTGGACGAAGATATCCGCCGGAGAAGTCAACGTCTATTTTATCAAAGTGCCCCGCGTGCCCAAGAATCAGATGGATAACGTTGTGTACTGGACAGCCAAAAAAGAGGGCTTTCTTGATGAGAGCCGTTTAATCTTTGATTTTGAAATTCAGGAGCAGATCCCTGAAGAGGACAAAGCCAAGCAGTCGGTCATGGTTTATACCGCGCCGAAAGTTGAAGTCGAAAAGATCAGGGCCCTTTTTTCGGACATCGGAGTGCCTTTGTCGGGAATCACAACCGTTCCCTTTGCCATGCAGAATCTTTTCCGGTCGGGTTGGATGCCGGCATCGGAAGAAATATTCGCCAGTTTGTTCATCGGTGAAAACTATTCGCGCATCGACGTTTATGATAAAGAAAATCTGGTCATGACCCGGGGCATCAAAACCGGGAGTAGCAGCAGCATGGCGGAAGCCATCGTTTCTTCAGTCATGGAAAAGACCGGCGGCTTGCGGCTCGAGAAGGATGAGGCCAAAAAGATCTTGTTCAGCATTACGCCTGAATCCGAGAAATTAAAGACCGCGGACGGAAAGAAAGAGTTTAAAAAGGAAGAAATATTGGAGATGATTTCTCCTGTTTGGGAGCGCTTGGCCCGGCAGGTTGATTTGACGCTGAAAACGTCTTCCATCGGCAGCAAAAGGGTTGAGAAAATTTATGTTCTGTCGGCGGTCAGCATGGATAAATCCATCCTGAATTACATGAGCAATCAGCTGGGCACGGTCACGGAATTCTTTGACCCGTTTAAACAGCAAAAGGTTTCCGCGGCGGAGCAGGCCTTGAGCGCTTTTGAACGGATCCTCCTTTCGCCCGCTTTGGGACTATCCCTTTCCTGCAACAGTTACACTCCCAATCTCGTCTTCACGTATGTGGAAAAAAACAAGGAGCAGGCCTCGCAGAAATTCAGCAAAATCGCGCTCGGGTCGTTTGTTGCCGCTCTGGTGATCTGTTTCGGCGTGCTGGCTTATCAGGGTTTAAGGTACAAGGAATTGGTCCGGCAGGGTGAGAAGTTCAAGAAAGAGCTGGCTTTGTTTAATCCCCTGTTAACACAGGAGACTGTTTTGAAAGCGTCGGAGGATGTCAAGCAGCAAAGAAGCCTTGCCCGGCAATACGTTCAGAGGTATCTTTTCCTCGCCACCTTGGGGGAAATTTCTCATATCACGCCGCAGAATATCCGCCTGTTGAACTGTAAATTAACCAGGGGGGGTGTGATGCCAAGCACGGACGCCTCCGGTCAGTCCAAGCAGGAAGTGGCCGACAATATCCTCATTGAGGGTCTTGTCTTTGGAGAGAGAAACGCCCTGGATTCTCTGCTGGGGCAATATGTCGTGACGCTGGGCAATTCGCCGATTTTCGGCAACGTCAATATTCAGAAACAGGAAATCGTAAAATTTAACAACAATGACGTCATGCATTTTACGCTCAATGCCAAAATAGGTTGATTCATGAAGGATTTGAATTTTAACTTAACGAAAAAAAGTCTTTGGGCTGTTGTGGTGTATGCCGCGGTGATTGTCCTGTTTGTTTTGGTGGCGATCGTTCCTTTTTACCTGGCAAACCGAAAAATCGCCGGCGAGAATGACAAAATAAAGGCTCGGATTGAGGAGCAAAAACAGCTCGGCCCGATCTACGCTTCCATCCTTGACGAGATGAAGAAAAAAGACATGCTTGTTTTGCCTAATCCGGCGCCGGAAAAACTTTCCCGTGAAAACACAGCGAAATTCAAAAGTGATTTCAAGGCCATTGCGGATAAATCGAAGGTGAAATTGTTGTCATTTACGCCGAACTTGAGTACCTTGTCGGGCTCGTCCTCATCGTTGCTGCATCAAGTCGCCCTGAAGGGAGAGTTCAGCGGTTTTCAGAAATTGTTGATCGAGTTGGGCGGAATTCCCTATGTGGATAAAATTGAGGATATGGAAATCCGTCAGAACAACGATGGCATGGACTTGAAAATGAAGGTTTGGGTCGGTCTGAAATAGACGTAAGGGATTTATGGGCAAACTTCAGAAAAGAGAAATCGTCATCTTAGTTATCGCCGGACTGTTTGTTCTGTACGGCGCTTATGTTTACCTGGTTCCCGGATTTGGGAAAAAACAGGCGGCAAAAAGCGGCGAAACGGCCAAGGTGGAAAATTTCATCGGCACTGTGGCCGGGGATTTCAGTAAAGATAAGCTCAGCGATATGGATGAGCATGTCGTCGAATTGTCGGCCAAAGACTGGGCGAAGAGTCCTTTCCTGAGCCGGGAGTTGTACAGAACCTGGGCGGTGAGAGCGGGCGGTCCGTCAGGTCAGGAGGGCGCGAACATTGTTTATTCGGGGTATGTAGATTCGGGCAAGCATAAAATGGCGATCCTCAACGGCATAGAATATCGAGTAGGGGAGTCCCTGGAGATCGAAGGGTACATTCTCCGGCAGATCAGTCCCTCCCGCGTCGTCATTTACAACAAGAATACCGGAAATAGTTTGGAAATTCCCCTGCAAGAATAAATTTTGCGATTGGAGGTTGTCATCTTGAAATACTCTATGATCAATAAAAAAACCGTCATGCTGGTTTTGAGTTTCTTCGCGTTCCTCTTTTTATGGGGGTGCGCGGAAGATTTTCAGAGTCAAAGAAAGGATCCGTTTTTCGAAAAATGGTCGACGATGGCGGACACTGCTCAAGGACATTCTCCATACGCCCAGCCCAAGAAAATTGACACCGCCGCCCTATCGAGCAAAAAAACGGCCGCGACACCTTTGATGGGACCGGAAACGAGAAAACTGCCCCAAAGTCCGATTCACCTCGCCATGCGTCAGGCCGACCTCAAGGCCGTATTAAGGGCGATGGCCAAATCGGTCAACCTGAATCTTTTGGTGAAGAATGAACTGAAAGGTGAGATCAGCGTGGATTTCAAGGGCGTTGCCTGGGACAAGGCCTTCACGGGTTTGTTGCAGACTTACGGCTTATCGTATGTCTGGGAAGGCGACATTATCAGGGTGATGACCATTGAGGATGTCGAGCAGGAATTAAAACGCAAAGTGCAGATGCGGGATATTCAATGGGTCGATCCTCTTCTGGACCCGGTGGTCATCAATATTGATTATGCCGATCCCAAAAAACTGGCCGACACACTGCAGGATTTCCTGACCAAGGACAAGGACGGAAAACCGCGTGGCTCCGTTAAAGTCAATGAACACACCAATGCCCTGATTATTTCGGCGACCAGCGAGGACATGAAAAAGATATTGCCGATTATTGAAAAACTCGACAAGCCGACGGCGCAGATTTTAATCAAAGCCAATATTGTGGAAACCAGCAAGGGCGTGGCCCGCGATTTGGGCATCATCTGGGGCGGATACAACAAAGGAAAATTGGGCGGTCAGGAAGATTTGATCGTTACCGGCACGGGAGTGTCTCCGTTGGGCAGCATTGACAGCACGGCGAGGTTGGGCATGAATTTCCCCGCGGCGTTGGATACCTCGACCCCCTTGGGTTCCCTGGGTCTGTTTTTCGGAAAGATTGGCGGCAATATGCTGGAAGTCCAGCTGCAGGCGCTGCAGAAAGACAACAAGTTGAATATTCTTTCCAGCCCCTCCATCACGACGCTGGACAATCAGAAAGCCTATACGGAAAACGGGGAAAGAGTGCCCTATGTGACCACGGAAACGAGCGGTGGGACCACCACCCAGACAACCAAGTTTGAGGATGTTGTTTTGCGGTTGGAAATCACGCCGCATGTCATTGACGGCAAAAATTTAAAGATGGAAATTCTGGTCAAGAAAGATGAAGTGGATATGACCAGAAAATCATCCATGGGCGATCCCTATATCATCAAGAAAGAGACCAAGACGGAGCTGATTGTTCAGGACGGCGAGACGATTGTTATTTCCGGTTTGACCAAACAGAGAAAATCCAAAGGCGAAAGCGGCGTGCCGTGGCTCAAAGATGTTCCCATCCTGGGCTGGGCGTTCAAATCGGACAGCAAAGGCGACAATATGGAAGAGGTTCTCATCTTCATCACTCCTCATATATTACCGGTGGGCAGCAGTTAACGGAAGTCGGCTTCCGCAGGCCGGGCTGGAAAAAAACTGAAACAATCCAAAAAGCGTGCCGGTGCCGTGCCGGCGGTTGCGAGGGGAACCGGCTGAGTAAATAGCAATATGGCCTTTGAAGATGGATTATTACGCGATTCTAAATTTGAAAAAGGAGCCGTTTTCCAATTCGCCGGAGCCTGAATTTCTTTTTCAATTGCCTCAATTAACGGATTGTCTGCAGAAACTGGAGCTGGCGGTTCGCCTGCGGCGCGGCCTCAATGTGGTCATCGGCGATGTCGGCACGGGCAAAACCACGCTGTGTCGAAAACTGATTCAAATCTTATCGGCCGCTTCTCCCGAACCAGCCGAGATCGAAACCCATCTTCTGCTGGACCCCGAATTCAAAAACCCGCTTGAATTTCTGCAGACTTTCGCGTTGATGCTGGGGATCCGGGATGCGGAGAAAGAAACCAGCGAGTGGCACCTCAAGGAAAAAATCAAAAACATCTTGTTCGACAAAGGCGTTGACGAAAAGAAAATCGTCGTGCTCATCATTGACGAGGGTCAGAAAATTCCCGCGAATTGTCTGGAGATCCTGCGGGAATTTCTGAATTATGAAACCAACGAATTTAAATTACTGCAGATCATCATTTTCGCCCAGAAAGAATTTCTTCCCCCGCTCAAGAAACGGGCGAATCTTCTCGACAGGGTCAACCTGCTTTACTATCTCAAGCCTTTAAATTTCCGGCAAATGTGCGCGATGATCAACTACCGCCTCAAGGTCGCCGCGGAAAATGACGAGGCGCCTTCCGTATTTACTTTTTTGGGTTTTCTGGCCGTTTATTGGGTCACCTGGGGTTTTCCGCGCAAAGTCGTTTTTCTCTGCCATCAGGTCATTCTGAAAATGATTGTCCGCGACAAAAAAAAGGCCGGTTGGATGCTTGTGAGAAGCTGTTGGGGCGAAAAAGAAAAAGCGGTTGCACAAAAGTGGCGCTGGGCGCTGACGGGCGTGTTCATGATTTTGCTGGCGGGGGCGTCCGTCATGGGCATCCTTCATCGCCAAAACGCCGAAGCTCAAAAGGTTTCAGCGGCCATTCCGTCGGCCCGTGACGCTGCCGTTGTTCAAAACAGCTCCGTCGGCGCCGGATCCCTGCCGGCGGTGACGGAGGCGATCAAGCCCAAGGAAGATGTCAGCATGCCGGATCATTTGGGTGAAATCACCATGACCAAGCGAAGAACGATCTGGTGGACGTTATACAATATTTACGGTGATACCGGTTCGGATATCGTCAGCGCGGTTGTCGCCGTCAATCCTCACATACGCAAAAACATCGACCTGATCGAAGAGGGCACGAAAATAACGCTTCCGTCTCTTCCCGTCCAGATAAAGTCCGCCGGCGGGGGGAAAGCATTTGTCGCTTTAAAAGCTGGAAAAGATTTGGGAAAGATGTATAATATTTTTCGCAACCAAACCGATGATCAGATTCTTTTGCCGTTGGCTTTTTTTTCATTTTGGAATAAAAGAAACGGGATGGAATTCGCCATTGTTGTTGACAGAAGCTATACGGACGTGAATGACGCCAAAGCAGAAATAGGCAAGTTGCCGCCGGTCGCGGCTGCCGAGGCGAAGGTGTTGGCCGACTGGGACGAAGACACGGTGTTTTTCAACCGGCGCCTTGCGCATAACTGATTTTTTTGGAGGATCCATGAGAGACAAAAGACGTTTGGGGGAAATCCTGGTTAAAAAGGGAATCTTGACGGAAGAAATGCTCCAGAGAATCGTCGGAGAGCAGAAAAAGACCAATCTGAGGTTCGGTCAGTATCTGGTCCGTCAGGGCATTGTCCAGGAAAAGCAAATCATCGATATTTTAAGTGAACAGTTGAACATCAAAAAATATCAGGTCAATGAGTTTCCCATCGACATGGATCTGGTTCGACTGATTCCCATAGAAGTGGCGCAGAAGAACCAGGTGGTTCCGCTGAAAGTGAGGGGCAATCTTTTGATGGTCGGTGTTGTGGATCCTCTGGATATCAAGGTGTTGGATGCCGTTGAAAAGCTGACCAATATGGAAGTGGAACCGGTGATATGTTCGGAAATGGAGATCACGCAGATCATCAACAGCATGTACGGAATGCAGTCCGACCTGGGCGACATCATGGGCGGCATGGAAATAGAGACCAAAGAGCAGGAAGAGGGGGAGGCGAAAGAGGAAGTTCAGGTATCCCTGCTGCATGACCAGGCCGAGGAAGCTCTGGTGGTTCGTTTGACAAACTCCATTTTCGCGCAGGCCGTGCGCTACAAGGCCAGCGACATTCACATCAGTCCGCAGCAGAATTCCGTGCAGTTGCGCTTTCGCATTGACGGCAAGCTGATCGAGATGCCATCCCCGCCGAAGTCCATCTTCCTGTCGGTCATCGCGCGGATCAAGATCATCGCCAACATGGATATTACCGTTTCGAGGGTTCCACAGGACGGTCGCTTCACGCTGAAAGTGGAAAACAAGGAGATCAACGTACGCGTGTCGTCCATTCCGACCATTCACGGCGAAAACATCGTGTTGCGTCTTCTGGACATGAGTGCGGGAATTTACACGCTGGATAGCCTGGGAATGGATGAAGTGGATATGGCCAAAATTGAAATGATGTGCCGGAAACCCTACGGGATGATTTTAAGCACCGGTCCGACGGGCAGCGGCAAAAGCACCAGCCTCTATGCCATTCTCAATTCCATCAACAAGCCGGACATTAACATCATCACGCTGGAGGATCCCGTCGAGTACAGGGTGAATTCCATCCGTCAAGTGCAGTTGAACCGGAAGGCAGGAATGACCTTCGCCAATGGATTGCGGTCCATTCTGCGGCAGGACCCGGATGTCATCATGGTCGGTGAAATTCGGGACGCCGAAACCGCCGCCGTGGCCGTGCAGGCCGCCCAGACCGGGCATCGGCTGTTGAGCACCGTGCATACCAACGACGCGGCGGGTGTGATTACCCGTTTCATTGACATGGGCATTGAGCCGTTTTTGGTCTCTTCCGTGCTTCTCGTTTCGTTTGCTCAGCGCCTGGTGCGTACAGTCTGTCCCTACTGCAAGGAGCCCTATCAGCCGCCGGCGAATTCCCTGGCCCGTTTCGGCATCACCGAAGAAGAGGCAAAGCACGCCGATTTTCAGAGAGGGAAGGGATGCAACCAGTGCATGAACACCGGCTACCGGGGGAGGACGGGCGTCTTTGAAGTGCTGGTTATTGATGAGATGATTCAGGACATGATCGTCAAGCAAAGGCCGAGTCCCGAAATCACGCGCGCGGCGGTCGCCGCGGGGAAACTCAAAACCCTCCAGAGAGACGCGGCTGGTAAAGTCATGAAGGGAATCACCACGCTCGAAGAAGCGGCTTCCGCCGTCATGAGCTAAACCATACGACAAGGATGATGCAATGCCCAAATTTATTTATCAGGCCATTAATTCGGTAGGCGAAAATGTTTCGGGGAACATTGAGGCGGAATCCGCCGACGTGGCGAGATTCATCCTGCTTTCCCGGGAACTGATTCCTTCAAAAATAAGGGAATCCGACACGGAGAGAGGCCTTTTGAAGTCTGTCGCGGTCAGAAAAAAGGTCTCCACCGTGGATCTGGTGATGTTTACCAAGCAGTTTCATTCGATGCTCGTGGCCGGGATTCCCATTTTGAGGATATTATCCATTCTGGAAGAACAATCGGAGAACCCCGCCTTAAGAGAGGCGATTTCCAGGGTCATCAAAGACATCAACCAGGGTTCATCGCTTTCCGACGCTTTGCAGAAGTTCCCGAAGATATTTGACCGCCTCTATTGTGACATGATCAGGGCCGGCGAGGTCAGCGGCAATGTTCCGATTGTTCTGGAGCGGCTGATCTACATTATCGAACATGAGGCCAAAATCAAGGCGGATATCAAGTCGGCGTTGAGATACCCCGTCATCGTTCTCATCGCGTTGGTTTCGGCCTTCATCGTTCTTTTGACGTTTGTCATTCCGAAATTTGCTTCGGTTTTCAATCATGCGGGGCTGGAATTGCCCTTGCCGACGAAAATATCAATGATGCTCAACGCCTTCATCATGAAATTCTGGCCCATCCTTCTGGCTGTCGCGGCGGCAATTTTCTTCGGCCTGCGTTACTATTTCAAAACCAGCAACGGCCGGTTTGTCCGCGATTCATTTTTGCTGGAGATGCCCATTGTGGGGCCGCTGTTCAAGAAGGCGGCACTGTCGCGGTTTGCCAGCATTTTCGCCATCCTGCAGACCAGCGGCGTCCCGATCATGCAGTCCCTGAACATTCTTTCCGCGACGATGGGCAACGAGGCGCTCACCCGCGCGTTTGACAGCATCCGTGAGCGCATCAAGGAGGGCGCCGGCATTTCGACCCCGCTGAAATCCATCAAGTATTTCACGCCGATGGTCGTGGACATGGTGGCGATCGGCGAGGAATCGGGAAAGATCGACGAAATGATGCGGGCGGTCGCGGCGCACTACGACATGGAAGTCGAGTACGCCATCAAGGGTCTCAATGACGCCATCACGCCTCTTTTAATGGTGGGCATGGCCGCAATCGTCGGTTTCTTCGCCCTGGCGATTTTCATGCCAATGTGGGACTTGACAAAACTTGTGAAGTAAATGGCACATCCGAAATCAAAAGGGAAAAATCAATCCGGAAAAAATCTTTCCAATGGATTTGCCTCTTTCAAGATGAGGGGGAAAAATGTTCAGGTCAGCCTCTATGTCCTGATTCCTGTGATTTTCTCGGGGATTTCCACACTGGGCGTCATCCTGACATATCAGCTGATGCAGACGAAACTCCTGCAGCAAAACCCGAAAGTCTTCCTTTTTTTATTGGCCGCCGTTTCCGTGTTGACGCTCTTGTTCAGTGTTTTGCTCTTGCGGTTTTTCTTCAAGCCTCTTTTGAAATTCGTCCGGGAGACGCAAAAAATGCCGATCCTTAAGCATGCCGTGACACAAGAGCCGAAAATCACCCGTGATTTAAATCAGATCAACGAGATTTTCGATAATGTCACCCACATTTTGGGCAAGGTGGAGGCGCGGGAATTGTTTCCCGAAATCGTCGGTTCGAGTCCGGTTATGCGGAATGTCTTCACCCAAATTTTGAAAGTAGCGCCCACGGATGCCACGGTGTTGATTTCCGGGGAAAGCGGGACGGGCAAGGAACTGATCGCCACGGGCATCCATAAACACAGCCGGCGCAAAAACGGGCCCTTTGTCAAGGTCAACTGCGTGGCGGTGCCGGAGGGATTGATGGAGAGTGAATTTTTCGGCCACGAAAAGGGTGCTTTTACCGGTGCTGTCGAGCAGAAAAAGGGGAAGTTCGAACAGGCCGACGGCGGCACGATTTTTCTGGATGAGATAGGCGACATGCCGGAAACGACACAGGCGAAACTCCTGCGCGTTCTTCAGGAAAGGGAATTTGAGAGGGTAGGCGGTTCCAAAACGCTTAAGGTGGACGTCCGCCTGATTGCCGCCACCAATAAAAATTTGCCCCAGATGATTAAAGAAGGGAAATTCCGCGAGGATCTCTTCTTCCGCCTCAATGTTTTTCCCGTGAATCTGCCGCCTTTGAGAGAGCGCAAGGAGGACATCGCCCTGCTGGCGGATTATTTTTTGTCCCAACTGCCCAATCCAACAACGCTTTCCACGCCGGTTCTGCAGGCTTTGATCGGGTACTCTTGGCCGGGAAATGTTCGGGAGTTAAAAAACATTCTTGAGCAGGCATCCATTTTAAGCGACAACGGCATCATTGAAATGTGCCATCTTCCCGCTCTTTTTAGAAATGATATAGGAAACCGCCTCAATATCAGCGCTGACCTTTCATTGGATGAAAAACTCAATCTCATGGAAAAGGAGCTCATTATTGACGCCTTGCGCAAAACCGGAGGCATTCAGGTGAAGGCGGCCGATATCCTGGGAATAAACCAAAGGAGCCTGTGGCACAGAATTAAGAAGCTGCAAATCGATATCGGCACCATAAAGAATCTACAATAATTGTAGATTGTCCGCCAAATTTTGTATTTCAACATTTTAGAAGTGACTTTGGTTTTTTTGAAAAATTGTCTTGCCAAATGGAAAGAAATAAGTTAAATACTCAACATAAAAAAGAAAAATGTAATTATGGGCATAAAAAATCAGGCTGTTCATAATGTGGCATGAGCTTTGCTCTCTATAAATTAAAAACGAGGTTGAATTAAAACGAAAATATTTACAAAAGAAAGGAGAAAAGCAATGTTAAGAAATGAAAAAGGTTTTACGTTGATTGAAATCATCGCGGTTTTGATTATTCTGGG
>Ga0116190_1000506_pt1 | contig 38752 bp, 34 predicted proteins | sample AD_JPNTR4_MetaG_FD_89808 | JGI IMG/M metagenome (GOLD analysis project Ga0116190, IMG submission 89808) | Active sludge microbial communities of municipal wastewater-treating anaerobic digesters from Japan - AD_JPNTR4_MetaG | ecosystem: Engineered > Bioreactor > Anaerobic > Digestate | place...
CGATACGGTAACTCAAAATAAAATAGTAAGCCGTTCGTATACCGGTAATTCATTTAGCACTACCAAATACATTACCAATACCATAGAAGCTCCACAAAAATTGCATATAGCTATAGGTCCTGCCGTGCAATATTCCAATACTATATTTTCTAATCCGGGAATACTTTTGCAAGCTCATAAACAAAAATTTGGTGGGGGAGTGTCGCTCCATCAGAAAGGTGTTCAATTGTATGGACTGTTTTATTTGAGGTAAAATGAAATGTTTCTTTTGTAAAAACATACAATTTTGAATAAATCAACATATATTTGTATAGAGTTTTAAAATTATAATTTTATGAAATTACATGCTCAATATAAAATGTCTAATAAAAAATATATGGTAACTTTATCGTTAATAAAATTTAAAGAAGATAAAGCAGCTATAATATATTCTCCGGCTCTTGATTTATCGGGATATGGCAATACGTTTGAAGATGCCAAAAAATCGTTTTCTACTACATTACAAGAATTTATAAAATATACTCATAATAAACGCACGTTAGAAACATGTTTAATAAAAATGGGGTGGAAAATTAAACAAGGCAAACAAAAAGTAAATTTTGTTCCTCCTAAAGAAACTGACCTTATAAAGAAAAACAGCCTGTATACTGATATAGTAAATAACAAAGAATATTCGGTAATGCGACAAAATGTAGAATTTGCATTATAATATGAATACTCAAAGTTTAAAAAATATAAGCGTTGCTGCATTTCGTAGTTTTTTAACAAAACAAGGGTGTAATCATATACGAACCAAAGGCGGACATGAAGTATGGAGCCGTAGCGATTTGTTTCGCCCCATAATATTTCAAACACACATAGATCCTATTCCCGAATTTATTATTAAAAATAATTTGCGTGTTCTTGGGCTTACTAAAAAGGATTTTTTCTCAACCTTATAACACTTTTTTACCCAACCCATTGACTTTGGCATTGTAATTTTATTTGCTTTTACCACACAAAAAACCATATATTTGCACTATAAACAAGAAAGGAGCGTAGTATGACAACAATTACTTTAAATATTAACGAGAAAAATATAAAAGGTAAAAATCTTTTAAATTTTTTAAAAAGTCTTAATGGAGAATCGTATATACAAGTAGATACAAATTCTAATGCGGAATACGATCCTAAATTTGTAGATAAAATACGTAAATCCGAAAAAGAAAAAAGCCATAAAGTAGATATTAAAAATTTATGGAAATAGAATTTAAAGAAACAGCATTACGTGATATTGATTATTTTAAACGATATTCAAATTCTGCAATTCGCAGTAAAATTGATACTTTATTACTAAGTATAATTACAACTCCATTTACGGGTATAGGTAAGCCCGAACCACTTAAAGGAAATCTTTCGGGATACTGGAGCCTCCGAATAAACAAAGAACATAGAATAGTATATATGGTAAACAAAAATACCGTTACTATTCATTCTCTACGAGGACATTACAACAAAAAATAACACTTTTTTTACCCAACCCCTTGACTTTGGCATTGTAATTGTTTATGTTTGCATTGTCTAACATATATAAATCTTTTGGGCAAATTCATAAGTATTTATACTTAAATTATTATTAACTTTAAATCTTTAAAAATTATGAAAAAAGTATTTTTTGTATGTGCAATGGTATCAATTGCATTATTTAGTTCTTGTGCAAAAGAAGAAATCGACGAACGCGACAAATTTTGTGGCGACTGGAAAGGCACATATGTAATGTCTGCACCATCAGTTGATTATTATGAAACAGTAACAGAAGAATTTACTATTCAGAAAAAAAGTGGATCAAATAACGAAATTGAAATTCTACAAGGTGAGGGCAGCCCTAATATTACTGCTACTGTAAACGGTAATTCATTTACTTATAACGAATATACAGTAACAGAAAGTGTTGAGGGCGAAACTGTAACTTTAGTAATCAATGGTGGAGCTCAAATAAACGGTAGTGTAATGAATGAAACCGGAATATTTACGTTACATATATTTGGCGAATCGTATAGTGGAACTTGGAGCTCTACAATGAATAAGCAATAAATTTTATAAAATACTGTAAAAGGCTGTTTTTGTAATGAAAGCAGCCTTTTTTTATGGTGTTCTATATTCATTGCCCCACGTTTGTAATGTATTTTCAATAATACTTATTTCTTGTACTTTGAAATTTAAAGCTCGCACTTTGTAATACAAATTTTTAGATTTATAGAATTCAAGCAACATATTGCATGCATGTAATAGGTCATCGCATATACACAGTAAATTTCTAAAGCTATACACGTTAATTTCCATAGTTCGGTATGCACATCGGTTAAATACGGTAAATATTCGTTGGAATATTTCCAACAATTGATGTTCAATAGTATTTTTTTCTTGGATAAACCAGTATTCGCGATATTCTGCATATACTTGTGAATAGAGCATATTAAGGTTGTATAGTGAATCATTGAGTAGCCGGTTGGTATCAGCTACAAATTTTTCCATACTTTTTTTATTGTTAAAATAAATAAACCGTTCTGATCCAAAATACAGGCTGTATCTGTTGTCGCGAATATACACGCCACCTTTGGTTTTTTGCTTAAATTCTTTTAAAACAATCTTTTTCAAAGCGTTACTATTTATATTTATTATATATTCATTATCAAACACTTACAGTTTAAAAAGCGAATTACACGAGTAATCTGCCAAATTCACAATTTTAAACATATCACATTATCAACAATTTACACAAATTACATATTTTAATTTGTCCTATAATTAATATTATGTTAAATAGAATATAAGATTATAAAGGGGAACCATTACGTGTTCCCCTTATTGCTATTTTATAGAATCCATTTTCTTTTTGGCTGCATTATATTTTTCATTCATACCAAGTTGTGCATATATTGATGCTATATCTTTATAAGCATCTTTTTTTAGTTTGTTATTCACTGCTTTTTCTTTTTCGTCAGTTGGATTTTTTTCTTCAAGAATTTGTGCATATGTTTCTAAATATGGTAACGCCAATTTTAATAAAGATTTACCCTCATTAAATAATGGTGTATAATTTTTTGTACCATACGCTGCTTCGGCTTCATCTAATTTTTTCTTAGCTTTATTTCTATACATAATTCCTAAGTTAAGATTAGCACCTTCGTCTTTTGGATTTATTTCAATAGCTTTTTTATAATTTTCAACAGCTAAATCAAATTTTCCTTCGGTTTCGTACAAATAAGCAATATTAAACAAAAAATTTGTATTATTTGGTTCTTTTTCTAATGCTTTAGTTAAATAAGTCAATGCTTTATCATATTGATTTAATGAAATATAGAATTGTATTAATTCTGTTGTAAATCCCACTATATTTTCATCATTCGGATATTTTTCAATAACTTGTATTAATGATTGAATTGCTGCAGTTGTGTCTTTACGTTCTTTATGACAAACTACAATATCATAATATGTTGCAATTTTAGGATTTGGTGACATTTCAATTGCTAATTTGTAGAATTTTATAGCGTCATCATAATTTTGTCCCATACGAGCAACTGTACCACAATCTATTAATGTAGAAGCTCTTACTGTATCATGCAAATTATCATACTTTAATGCTATTAAATTACCAACTTTTGAAAAATAAATTGAAGCATTTTTATAATCATTAGCTAAATAAAAATATAAACCTTCACTTGTATATAAATCAATTATTTTTTTGAGTTGATCTGCAATTAGAACACTTCTTTTACCATCTACATCTAATTCTTTTGCTTTAATATATGATTGTGCAGCTATATCAAGTGGTTTTGTACGTTCACTAAAATATTGAGCGACATCATTACCTGTTCTTTCATATTTAGCTAAGGCTTTATTTTTAAAATACAAATCAATTCTATCAAATGAATATACATTGTATGCTCCTTCTTGCCATGTTTTTTTTGCAGGTGATTTCATATACAATAATATTTGATCTTCGGGCATTCCCGGATGAGCAGCTTTTAAATCAAATGTAAATACTTCTAAATATTTACGTCCGCGTTCTGTCCATGATTTTATATTTGCTGCTTTTTTAGGATTTTCAACTTCGGCATCAGCTTTTTTTGCTTCTGCAATCACTATAGGCCATGTTAATACAAATTCATCGGTTTGGCTAAATCCGAAATTACATAAGAATAATGATAGAATTCCTATACTTACAATTTTTTTCATATTCATTTTATTTTTTAATTATTTTGAACAAAAATAATAAAAATTATTATTCTTGTTCATTTTCAGATATTTCAGAATTATTTTCGATATCATCTTCACTGTTTGTTTCACCACTGCGTTCTAATTCTCGCTGCATACGTTCATCTTCACTCACGTCAATAGCTGTAATAGCTGCAATTGAATCATTATTTTTGAGGTTAATTAATTTTACCCCTTGAGCAGCTCTACCCATTACGCGTAACGTTGCAACTTCTAAACGTATTGTGATTCCTGATTTATTTATAATCATTAAATCATCATTATCATCAACTGCTTTAATAGCAACAAGAGAACCGGTTTTTGAAGTTATATTAATAGTTTTAACTCCTTTACCCCCTCTGTTTGTGATTCTGTAGTCTTCAATAGCCGAACGTTTTCCATAACCATGTTCAGATACTACAAGAATTTCTTTTTTTACATCAGGTGGCACACAAATCATTCCTACCACTTCGTCTTTATCTGATATTGAAATTCCTTTTACTCCCGCTGCTGTTCTACCCATTGGTCTGATTTTAGATTCTGGGAATCTAATTGCTTTACCTGATTTTACAGCCATTAAAATATCGTGATTACCATTTGTCATACATGCTTCCAACAATTGATCACCTTCACGAATTGTAACAGCATTGATACCATTTTGACGAGGACGAGAATATGCCTCAAGTGATGTTTTCTTAATAATACCTTTTGCTGTTGCTAATATTATATAATTATGATTAATATACTCTTCATCTGTTAAAGATGTCACATTTATATATGCTTTTACTTTATCCCCCGGTTCTATATTCAACATATTTTGGATTGCTCTTCCTTTTGATGTTTTAGAACCTTCGGGAATTTCATATACTTTGAGCCAAAAGCATTTACCTTTTTCAGTAAAGAACAACATAGTATTATGCATTGTTGCAACATACAAATGCTCAATAAAGTCTTCTTCGCGTGTGTCAGCCCCGCGAGCACCTACTCCTCCTCTATTTTGAATTTTATATTCACTAAGTGGAGTACGTTTAATGTAGCCCATATGTGAAATGCTAATTACAACATCTTCATCTGCATAGAAATCTTCAGGATTAAAATCTTCAGAAGCATGTACTATTTCAGTCTTACGAGCATCACCATATTTGTTTTTAATTTCAATTAATTCATCTTTAATAATTTGCATTTGTAATGCCTCACTTGCCAAAATTTCTTCAAGATGTTTTATTAATGCAATTATATCGTTGTATTCGTTACGTAATTTATTTTGATCGAGCTGTGTTAACTGCCCTAAACGCATTTGAATAATAGCATTAGTTTGAATATCGCTTAAATTGAAGCGTTCCATTAATGTTGCCTTAGCTGCATTTTGTGTTTCTGATTGCTTAATTATAGCTATTACCTCGTCAATATTGTCACTTGCTATTATTAATCCTTCAAGAATATGAGCACGTTCTTGAGCTTTTCGTAATTCAAATTTTGTTCGGCGAATTACAACATCATGTCGATGTTTTACGAAATATTTTATTAAATCTTTCAAATTCAATAAACGCGGACGACCATCAACCAATGCAATATTATTTACACTAAACGATGTTTGAAGTCCTGTATATTTATACAATTTGTTTAATTCAACATTCGCAATTGCGTCGCGTTTAAGGGTATACACTATTCGCATACCGTCTTTGTCTGATTCATCATTTACTTCAGAAATACCTTCAATTTTTTTATCTATAATTAAATCAGCTGTTTTTTTAATCATTTCAGCTTTATTAACCATATAGGGTATTTCACTTACTATAATTTTTTCCTTTCCGTTTTCACTTTCTATAAAGGCTTTACCTCTTATAACAACACGCCCCTGCCCTGTTTCATAAGCTTCTTTAACTCCTTGATATCCATATATAATACCTCCTGTAGGAAAATCAGGTGCTTTAATTATTTCTATTAAACGTTGTATATCAACTTCTTTATCATCTATATATGCAACAATCGCATCTATAGTATCAGATAAATTGTGAGGGGCCATATTGGTTGCCATACCCACAGCAATTCCCGATGTTCCGTTTACTAATAAATTAGGTATTCGTGTTGGTAAAACTGTAGGTTCCTCTAATGTGTCATCAAAGTTTAATTGAAAATCTACAGTTTCTTTATCAATATCAATGAGTGTTTCTTCTGCAATTTTTTGCAAACGAGCCTCTGTGTATCGCATAGCAGCCGGTGGGTCACCATCAACAGAACCATAGTTACCTTGCCCGTCTACTAAAGGATAACGCAATGACCAATCTTGTGCCATTCTAACCATAGTAAAATATACTGAAGAATCCCCATGTGGGTGAAATTTACCTAAAACCTCCCCTACAATTCTTGCTGATTTTTTATATGCGGTATTTGAGCGAACACCTAATTCATGCATACCAAAAAGTACTCTTCGGTGAACAGGTTTAAACCCGTCGCGAACATCAGGTAATGCTCTAGAAACTATTACGGACATTGAATAATCAATGTATGCCGATTTCATTTCTTCTTCAATATTTAATTGAATAATTTTTTCTCCCTCAGTCATAGTTTATATATGATTTTTACTATAATTTAACACAAAATCTTGAAGTTTAGTTTCAAAGAACAAAGTACCTTAATCCAAATTTATTTTCATAATTTATTCACAGTAATTTATTAACATTTTTTTGTTTATAAATATTTAACGACATAATTATTTGAAAACCTTATAAAAATTAGATTGAGCAATAAAAAAATAACAAAATAGTATGTTTGATGTGAATAAATTTCATATTTTTAACAAAAAAAATCTATGGACAAAGAATTCTCTGAACATATGAAAGAAGTTTTATCGTATAGCCGTGAAGAAGCTATACGTCTCGGTAATAGCATGATTGACGCTGATCATTTGTTTTTGGGGTTACTTCGTGAAGGAACTTCACAAGCTGTACGCATTTTAGAAGCATTACATTGCAATATAGAATACACAAAACAACAAATAGATAATTCACTACGTGAACCTATGCCACTGAGTGAAGATGAGCAAGAAAAAATTCCCCTTAAACGAACAGCAGATAAAATATTAAAAATCTCTATTTTGGAATCAAAATTTTTAAATCACTCAAAAGTTGAACCTGAACATTTATTATTAGCATTATTAAAAGAAAATAATTCATTATCGGCAGAAATTATGAACAAACAAGATATTACATACGAAAAAGTAAAACAACACATACAAATACCAAATCCTGAAAATAAATCTCAAAATCCATTTGGTGATGATGATGACGATATGTCAAAATCACAAAAACAACCAAATTCTCCAAAAACCGAAAAACCATCGGAAACACCAGTTTTAGATAATTTTGGAGTAGATTTAACCAAAGCTGCAGAAGAAGGTAGATTGGATTTGGTAGTTGGTCGTGAAAAAGAAATTGAACGTATAGCTCAAATTTTAAGTCGTCGAAAAAAAAATAATCCGATTTTAATTGGAGAACCCGGAGTAGGAAAATCTGCAATTGCAGAAGGTTTAGCTTTGAGAATTGTACAAAAACAAGTATCGCGTATATTATTTAATAAACGTGTGCTTACACTTGATTTGGCTTCTATAGTAGCAGGAACTAAATATAGAGGTCAATTTGAAGAACGTATGAAAGCTATGCTTAATGAATTAGCACGTTCAAAAGATGTTATTTTATTTATTGATGAAATACATACCATTGTTGGCGCTGGTGGTGCTTCGGGGTCATTAGATGCTGCAAATATGCTTAAACCTGCATTGGCTCGTGGAGAGATTCAATGTATTGGAGCAACTACGCTTGATGAATACAGACAACATATTGAAAAAGACGGAGCATTGGAACGTCGGTTTCAAAAAGTAATGGTAGAACCCGCAACAGTTGATGAAGCTATTAATATTCTAAATAATATTAAAAAACATTATGAAAAACATCATGGTGTGTATTATACCGATGATGCTATAAAAGCATGTGTATATTTAACTCACAGATATATAACCGACAGACATCTGCCAGATAAAGCTATTGATGCTCTTGATGAAGCAGGGTCTCGTGTCCATATTCAAAACATTCAAGTTCCAACTACAATAGTATCATTAGAAAAAGAAATTGAAGAATTAAAACAAAAGAAAATAGATGCTGTTCGCAATCAAAATTTTGAATTGGCTGCAAGTTACCGAGACAATGAAAAAATGCTTATAAAGCAAATTGAAGAAGAAAATAAAAAATGGCAAGATATGCTTCTTGAACAAAAAGAACCGGTAACAGAAGAAAATGTAGCTGAGGTTGTTGCTATGATGTCGGGAGTGCCAGTAAAACGAATTGCTCAAGAAGAAGGTGCTCGATTACTGAAAATGTACGATGAATTAAAAGGCAGCGTAATTGGACAAGATGAAGCTATAAAACGAATAGTTAAAGCTATACAAAGAAATAGAGCCGGATTAAAAGATCCAAAAAAACCAATTGGTTCATTTATATTTTTAGGACCTACCGGTGTTGGAAAAACACAATTGGCTAAAGTATTAGCCGAATATTTATTTGACTCTAAAGATACATTAATACGTATTGATATGAGTGAATATATGGAAAAATTTTCGGTATCACGTTTAGTTGGAGCTCCTCCGGGATATGTGGGATATGAAGAAGGTGGACAATTAACAGAAAAAGTTCGCAGAAAACCCTACTCTGTAGTATTACTTGACGAAATTGAAAAAGCTCATCCTGATGTTTTTCATATATTATTACAAGTATTAGATGAAGGTCATTTAACTGATAGTTTTGGAAGAAAAGTAGATTTTAAAAATACTATTATTATAATGACGTCTAATATTGGAACACGCGAAATTACAGAGTTTGGCAACAGTATAGGATTTAGTCCAAAATCAAAAGAAGAGCAAGTTCAAGAATATGCAAAATCTGTTGTAGAAAAAGCTCTCAAAAAAGCATTTACTCCTGAATTTTTAAATAGAATAGATGACTTAATACAATTTAACACTCTCACAAAAGATAACATCTATAAAATCATTGAAATAGAATTACAAGATTTACTTAATAGAGTAAAACATTTAAAATTCAATTTGCATTTAACTCAAGAACTTAAAGATTTTATAGTAGAAAAAGGATACGATCAACGATTTGGTGCTCGCCCACTGAAACGAGCAATTCAGAAATATATAGAAGATCCTATGGCTGAATTTATGCTTGGTAATAAAATAGAAGAAGGCGCATATATTCAAATAGATTATAAACAAGACAATGTGGATATATCAATTTTGCCAAATGCTATTGTTGAAAATATAAATTAAATATGCATGGCTATTGATTCTCATTCATTTTTATTACACACTCCTATTACACTGAATTTACATGAAACAGAAATTGTTTTAAGTGATTTCATTTATAATGTTCATGACATTGTAGATATTTCTACACATAGCACTATTGAGGTTTGGTATAATTCAAAAAAACACATTGTATGTCTTGAAATTATTGATTCACAATCATTACCTCAAGTTTCAATATTAGAAATAGTTTTACAATCTGGCACCAAACATCACATAGCTTTAATTAAATCAAAAAAAATAATTCATACCATTCGTTTTACAGGATATGCCCGTAATGTTCAAATAGCAGGTGATTTTAATAGTTGGAATCCTAAAGGTTTTGATTTTATATATAAAGATGGTGCATGGCAATATTCATTAGAAATAGAACCGGGTAATTATTCATATCAATTAATAATAGATGGTGCTTGGCAAAACGACCCAAATAATAATGAAGTATTGGAAAATGGATATGGTGGATATAATTCTTTATTGCGAGTTCCTTTTTCTAAAGGAAATGATATTTTTATAGAAACTCAAAAAGTATTAACAGACAATATTATAATTCATATAGATGGAACTATAACCAATTATGTGGTTTTATGGCAAAATATATTGATTAATGATATATACACGTTTCATCATCTAGAAAAATTACTCATTACCATTCCACAAGAAGCTCATTCGTATGCACGTTCATTTATTCGAGTTTATTGTTTTAATAACGACACTGTTTCAAACGACATAACTATACCTTTACACTATGGAACTGTTGTGTGTTCACCTCAAGAGTTAACTCGTGATGATAAAGAATCGCAAGTTATATATTTTGCTCTTATTGATAGATTTTACAATGGCAATTCAAAAAATAATAAACCTATAAAAGATCCGGCTATTCACCCAAAACAAAATTTTCATGGTGGTGATATCTGTGGTATAACTAAAAAAATTAAAGAAGGATATTTTTCAAAATTAGGTATAAATACAATTTGGATATCACCTGTAGTAAAAAATCCAGATAAAGCATGTGAGAAACACGGAATTAAATCTGCCGGATATCATGGCTACTGGCCAATAGATTCCGAAAAAATTGACCCTCGATTCGGTACAAGCGAAGAGTTAAACGAATTGGTTCAAACAGCTCATTCGCACAATATTAATATTATTCTTGATTATGTAGCAAATCATGTTCATCAAGATAATCCAATCATTGTAAATCACCCCGACTGGTGTACTCCACTTTATTTACCTGATGGTTCAAAAAATATTGGCAGATGGGAAGAGTACCGATTTACTACTTGGTTTGAAGAATTTTTACCTACTTTAGATTATGACAAACCCAAAGTTGTTGAAACTATGACCAATATTGCTGTAGAATGGATTAAAAAATTTGATCTTGATGGTTTTAGACACGATGCTACAAAACATATTTCTACAACATTTTGGAGAACCCTTACAAAAAAATTAAAACAAGAAATAGTATTTCCCAAACAAAAACGGCTATATCAAATTGGCGAAACATTTGGTGGCCGTGAAATGCTAAAAACATATATAAATTCAGGAATACATGATGGACAATTTTCATTTAATTTATATTATGAAACACGCTCTGCGTTTTTATATCAAGATGTTCATTTTGAAAAACTTGCAACATGCCTAATGCAAGAATTATTGCATTTTGGATACCATCATCTTATGGGTAATATTTCCGGAAATCATGATATGCCTCGATTTATTTCATATGCAGGCGAAGATTTGTGGATGAACCAAAATGCTGAACATGAAGGCTGGAATAGACACATAACAGTAAAAAATCCTATTGGATATAAAAAATTGTCAATGCTCCTAGCTTTTAATTGTACAATTCCTGGTATTCCTGTTATTTATTATGGTGACGAAATAGGTATGCCAGGTGGTGGAGATCCTGATAATAGACGTCCAATGAAATTTGTTGGCCTCTCAGACCATGAACAAAAAACATTATATAAAACACAATTGTTAGTCAATATGCGTACTCACTACATGCCTCTCATGTATGGTACATTTCGTTTTATAAAAGTAGAAAAACAAATATTGATATATAAACGCAAATATTTCGAAGAATTTGCCTATGTTGTATTTAATAAAACTAATAGCAAACAAACTATATGTTTTGACGATTTTGATTGCAATGTATCAATATTACATTCCATGTTGGGAAATACTTGTAATGTGAATAAAACAAAAATTACTATTGATTTAGAATCTATGAGTTATGATATAGTATTTTCACATAAACATATTATTGAAACTGTAAAACTTTCTTCAGATTATTATATAGCATAATGAAATCTTTTTTTGCAACATTCTTTTTTTGTTTGTTTTTTTTGTTTGTTTCACAAGCACAAAATAAAAACGGCTTATATTGGGGATTAAGAATTGGAGCATATAGTGCAAATAATAAACAAGCTGATTTTTATAATGGCAACCAATCAGAACAAAGTAATTTAGCAACTCTTATTGAACAATCATATTATTATGATAAAATTGCAGAATATTACAATGATGATTTCAGTATATATTCACAAACACCTATTATGAAATATAATCCTACCGTAACAGTTGGTGGATTACTTTATTATTTTATATCAACTAATTTAGCTGTATATACACAAGTATCATTGGTTCAATTACAAGGATTAGGTGTTTTTCAAATTCAATTAGCAAGTCCCATTCAAGGTACACAATTGGGAACTAACATAAAAAATGGTTCAATTCATGCAAAAGAACAACGATTTATGCTCGATTTTGGCTTACAACATACATTCGAAAATAAAAAAACATATAAGCCATATATCATGGGAGGCATGTCTATTCTATCAATGCAAGTAATAGAACATACCTTTTCAATTGCAAATGTTGAAGGTACGTTTTCATATTATAATGCTCAAGCAACAGGTAATTCTTATTTTTCTACATTTGCTTACGGACCACAAATAGGATTAGGCATTCAAGTACCGGTTCAAAAACGAACGGTATATATTGGAGGAGAATTTGATTATATTTCATTTCAACATCAAAATGATGGTTTTACCTTACAAAGTAAGTTAATTTGTAAAATAGAAATGTAATTAACATATTACAAACACATACTTGTTTGTATCTTTCTGTTTAAAAAACGCCATGTATTTTGTATGTTTGTAAAAATATATAACAATGGCAAAAGAAACTTATAAAAAATTTCCACCTCAAAAACTTGAGATAGATTATTCGGGTAAAACTCCTCCATTTTCTGAGGAACTTGAAGAAACAGTATTAGGACAATTAATGCTAGAAGACGATGCTATATCAAAAGTAATTGATGATATTAGTGCAGAAACATTTTACAATAAAAAACATCAAGTTATTTTTGCTGCAATTGCCAAAATTAATGCAAATTTAGAACCGGTAAATATTCAAACTGTAATTGAACAATTACGAAAAGACGAAGAACTTGATGCTGTAGGTGGGCCATATTTTATTGCTCAATTAACACAAAAAGTATCGTCGGCAGCTCATATTGAACATCATGCAAAACTATTAGCACAAAAGTTTATTCAAAGAGAATTAATTCGTGTTTCAGCTCAAATTCAAGAAAAAGCCTTTGATCCAGCTACAGAAATAGACGAATTAGTTGATTTTTCTGAAACTGAAATATTTAAAGTAGCCGAAGGTAATATTAAGAAAGCTGCCGCTCCTATTTCTATAGTCTTAGAAAAGGCACTCGAAAATATTAAATATGCTCAAGAAAATCAAAAACAATATAGTGGTAAACCTTCCGGATTTACAGCTCTTGATGCATTAACATCAGGTTGGCAAAAAGGTAATATGATAGTTATAGCTGCTCGTCCCGCAATGGGAAAAACCGCGTTTGTATTATCTATGCTTCGTAATATGGCAATAGATTTTGGATTACCGGTAGCTATGTTTTCTCTTGAAATGAGTAACGAACAGTTAGTAAATAGAATGATAGTAAGTGAAGCAGAACTTGATCATTACAAAATAAAAAATGGAAAATTATCACAAGAAGATTGGAAAAATATTTACGAAAAAACCAAACGTTTAGCAGCAGCTCCAATATATTTAGATGATACTCCGGCATTATCAATTATGGAATTTAGAGCAAAATGCCGACGACTTCGCGAAAAACATAAAATAGAATGTGTTTTTTTAGATTACTTACAACTTATGACAACAAGTAATCCTGCAAGCAGAGAGCAAGAAGTAAGCATGATTTCTCGTCAAATAAAAGCAGTTGCTATGGAATTAGAAATACCTATTATTGCACTATCACAGCTCAATCGTTCAGTTGAAATGCGTGGAGGCAACAAAAGACCACAATTAAGTGACCTTCGAGAATCAGGTGCAATTGAGCAAGATGCCGATTTAGTGTTATTCATTCACCGACCGGAATATTATAAAATTGATCTAACAGAAGATGGATTAAGTACAAAAGGCTTAGCTGAAATTATAATTGCAAAAAACAGACATGGTGCTGTAGATGATGTTCGATTAGAATTTATTCCTGAACTTACCAAATTTACTGATAGAAACATAATTCCAGAACTAAACGACAACATTATAGATGATATTACAAATATTGAGAAAAGTTTTGATACCAATTTCGAAACAAAAACGTTTGTCTCTAAAATGAATCAAAATCAACCTATAGATATTTCTGGTGATTTTGATACAACTATAGATACTAATATTCCATACTAATTCAATGAAACGAATATTCATAATATCAATTTTTATTTTATGCAAAATATATGCATTGTATGGGTTTGGACTCTTAATTCCAATGGATGACAAGCAGAAAAATCATTTAAAAGCTTATGGTATAACATATTGGGTATTGCAACATGAAATAGAAGTGCAATGGTTATTGAATTATAGAGGTGGGAGTTTTATGATGGAGTTTAACCAAAGCATAAAACAAGAATGTGAAATACGAGGAGTGAGTTATGAAATAATTCCCGATGTGAAAGTTCAAGCAATTATTACAGAAGTAAGTGCTCCCGATGTAAATATGGATGTAGTAAAACTTGAAAAAGCACCCAAAATAGCAGTATACTCTCCCAAAGATAAATTACCTTGGGATGATGCTGTAACACTTGCTTTAACATATGCAGAAATACCTTATGATGTAATATATGACGGAGAAATAATTCAAGGTGAACTATCAAAATATGATTGGTTGCATTTACATCATGAAGATTTTACCGGTCAATACGGCAAATTCTATGCAGCCTACAGAAATGCACCATGGTATATAGATCAAGTAAAAAATGCCGAAGCTCAAGCAAAACAATATGGATTTAACAAAGTATCAGAATTAAAACTATATGTAGCAAAGACAATTAAAACATATATTGCAAATGGAGGTTTTTTATTTGCTATGTGTTCGGGAACCGATACTTTTGATATTGCATTAGCAGCTGAAAATACAGATATTTGTGAAAGTATGTTTGATGGAGATCCTGCTGACCCTCAAGCTCAATCAAAATTAAATTATGATAACTGTATTGCTTTTCGCAATTTTAATCTTGTTAAAAATCCCTATGAATATGAATATTCTGATATTGATGCAACAAACACTCGAAAAGTAAAAGATGATGAAGATTATTTCACATTATTTGAATTTTCTGCTAAATGGGATCCCGTTCCAGCTATGTTGTGTCAAAATCACACTAATATAATTCGAGGTTTTATGGGACAAACAACTGCTTTTAATAAAGAATTCATAAAACCTAATGTTGTAATTATGGGCGAATTACAATCAGCAAATGAAGCTCGCTATATACATGGAACTCATGGAAAAGGCACTTGGACATTTTATGCGGGACATGATCCTGAAGACTTTAGACATTATGTTGGAGACCAACATACTAATTTAGATAATCATAAAAATTCTCCAGGCTATCGTCTTATTCTAAACAATGTATTATTTCCTGCTGCAAAAAAGAAAAAACAAAAAACCTAATTCATTTATTAAAATATAGTATATTCCATTGAATCTCATAATACAATAATCTAAAAATTAATGCAATTTTTCTGCATTATTATTCAGGAATATATTCTGTAAAGGTTTTATCTGAGTAAAAGGTTACAATTCGTTCTATTGATTTTTTTTGTAATTGTTTTTGTGTAGAAGATATAACAGTTTTTGATTCTACAGCATCAAACAAACTTGCTTGATTTAACAATCCAGAAGAATTAACAACATTCAATTGTAATTGAGTATTATTTTCTTGTGAATGTAAAGAATGTTTACCAGTAATTAACCAAATAATATCAATATCGGGAAACTTTATTAAACATTTCTCTAAAAATTCTATACTTGGTTTATTACGCCCCGATAACAAATGCGACATACTTGATCGTTGAACACCAATAGTATCTGCAAATTGAGCAGCACTAATTCCTTTTTGCTGCAATAATTGATATATCCTTGAATGTATACCTTCATTCATAACTATATAATTTTATTTTACAAATGTAATATTTTAAATATTTACATTTGTAAAATATTGTAATTTACATTTGTAAAAACATGAATATACTATATTTTGAAAAAAAATATCTCTTTATGGATAATTTAGGGTTCTATGATATAAAATATTTTATATTATATCGATGTATTATTATAGCATTTATTAAAATGATAAGGCAAGGATTCTCTAATAATTTTATATTTTTCAACAAATATACATATTCTTTTTTGTGATATTAAAGTATAGCTTATTTTGATTAGTGTAAATCGCTGATTTTAAGTTTTTTATAGTATTTATTTTGTGTTTTTATAGGCTTTATCAAAAAAATAATTAACTTATTTTAAACAATAACATTATATATTAATTTATAATTAATTGATTTTATGACACTTATATTAAAAAATTTATTGTGATTTTCTTTGGATTTTAATATTTAAAAATTGATTTTACAAATGTAAAAAACATAAGATAAATAATACAAAGTGCTGCTAAAAGTGTTGCTTTTAAGTTTAAACTGATTACAATTGTAACTTATTTTTGATTTACAAAAGTCATTGCTTTATCAATTCCGACAGATATAAATTGAAGTATCCCCTCTATTGACTTATCAATATATTGAATCAATTGACTTTGTTCTTCTTTCCCCCACTCGCCTAAAACATATTCAACCTGACGGCCTTTAGCATAATTGTTTCCTATACCAAATCGTAATCGAGCATAATTTGAATGACCTAACGTTTCTTGAATATGCTTTAAGCCATTGTGTCCTCCATCACTTCCTTTCGCTTTCATACGTATAGTTCCAAACGGTAAAGCAATATCATCAACGAGAACAAGAATATTTTCTACCGGAATTTTTTCTTTTTGCATCCAATAATGAACAGCTTTACCCGATAGATTCATAAATGTAGTAGGTTTTATAAGAATTAGTGTTTTCCCTTTATATTTATATTCTGCCATAAACGCGTGTCGGTCAATAGATAGAGAAATACTATTGTCTTTTGTTAATTTGTCTATAATTTTAAAACCTATATTGTGGCGAGTATTTTCATATTCGTCACCTATGTTTCCTAAACCAATTATGAGATATTTCATAAATTTTATTTTTACAAACTTACATAAATTTGAAAATGAATATATACAATAATTGTATTTTTGTAAAGATGATTAAGTAATCAAACAAAATTTAATCATTATTATTCATAAATATTTATATATGAAAATAACTACTGATTATTTAGTAATAGGTTCCGGGTTAGCCGGATTAAGTTTTGCTTTAAAAGTAGCAGATACAGGAACTGTTACTATTATAACTAAAACAACATTAGAAGAATCAAATACATCATATGCCCAAGGTGGAATAGCAGCCGTATTAAATGATGCTGATAGTTTCACAAAACACATTGAAGATACTAAAATTGCCGGAGCAGGCTTATGTGATACTGAAGTTGTAGAACGTGTTATAGAATATGCACCACAGGTTGTTGCAAATCTTTTGCAGTGGGGTACAAAATTTGACACCTCTCATTCGGGAGAATTTGATTTAGCACGAGAAGGAGGACACAGCGAACATCGTATTTTACATCATAAAGACAATACAGGTTATGAAATACAACGTGCATTATGTGAACAGGTTCGTAAGCATAAAAATATAACAATTCTCGAAAATCATTTTGCAATAGATATAATAACTCAACACCATTTAGGTGAAATTGTAAAACGACATCAATCAAATATACGTTGTTTTGGAGCATATGCATTAAATCAAGAAAATAATGTAATTGTAACAATTTTGGCAAAAGCTACTATGTTGGCAACCGGAGGAGCAGGACAATTGTACTCTACAACAACTAATCCAACAGTTGCTACAGGCGATGGAATTGCTATGGTATACAGAGCCAAAGGAATAATAGATAACATGGAATTTGTACAATTTCACCCTACAGCCCTATACAATCCAAATGAATCACCGGCATTTCTCATAACAGAAGCAATGCGTGGTGCAGGTGCAATATTGCGTACCAAAAAAGGGAAAGAATTTATGAATTCCTATGATAAACGCGGCAATTTAGCTCCGCGAGATATAGTAGCTCGAGCAATAGACAATGAAATGAAAATAAGCGGTGATGATTTTGTATATCTTGACTGCAGACATATTGCAAAAGATATATTAATTAGTCATTTTCCAAATATTTATGAAAAATGTAAAAGCATAGGTATTGACATTACAAAACAAATGATTCCGGTTACTCCTGCAGCTCACTATTTTTGTGGGGGTGTTAAAGTTGATTTACAAGGCAAAACTACTATAAATTATTTATATGCCGCAGGTGAAGTTTCATCATCAGGATTGCATGGTGCAAATAGGCTTGCTTCTAATAGTTTGCTTGAAGCAATTGCCTATGCTGATTTTGCGGCACAAACAGCAATAGCAGAAAAAGATAAAAATCCTATTATACATGCAATACCCGACTGGAATGATGAAGGCACTACTCTACCTGAAGAAATGGTGCTTATAACTCAAAATTTAAAAGAAGTACAACAAATTTTAAGTAATTATGTAGGTATAGTTCGTAGTGAAGTACGATTAAAACGTGCATACAACAGATTATGGACTATTTACAGTGAAACAGAAGATTTATACAAACAATCTACCCTCTCACCCAAATTGTGTGAATTACGTAATCTTATTCAAGTAGGCTATTTAGTTATAAAAAGTGCAAAAGCTCGCAAAAAAAGTATTGGATTACATTATATGGTTTCATATGATGTTAATTAAATATGAAAAGTATTCTTACATTTTTTCATTTTTTTTGTACTTTTACTCGGTTTTTTTAATAGTAATAACAAACAATAATACATGAAAGCAGATATTTTATTAGGGCTTCAATGGGGCGACGAAGGTAAAGGGAAAATTGTAGACGTTTTAACTCCAAAATATGACATAATTGCAAGGTTTCAAGGTGGTCCCAATGCCGGTCATACATTGGTTTTCAATAATATAAAACATGTATTGCATACAATTCCTTCAGGTATTTTCAGAGAAAATGCCATGAACGTAATTGGTAATGGTGTTGTAATTGACCCATATATTTTTAAAGAAGAAATTGATAAGCTTGTTGCACAAGGTATTGATATTCATTCTAAAATAATTATATCTTCTAAAGCTCATATTATAATGCCTTCACATAAAGCATTAGATGAGGCATATGAAAATGACAAAGGTGATAAAAAAATAGGTTCTACAAAAAAAGGTATCGGTCCTACCTATACAGACAAAATAGCACGAACCGGATTACGCGTTGGTGATATTTTACTTGATTTCAATTCTATTTATCAATCACGCAAACAACAACATATTAAAATTTTGTCACATTATTCATATTCATTTGATATTGAAGCATACGAGCAAAAGTGGTTTGAAGGTATAGCTTTAATTAAATCAATGCAAATAGTTGATACAGAATATTATATTAACAAACAACTACAATCAGGAAAATCTGTTTTATGTGAAGGAGCTCAAGGGACATTGCTTGATATAGAATTTGGCTCGTATCCTTTTGTTACCTCTTCTAATACTATTTCTGCCGGTGCATGTGTTGGTTTAGGTATTTCACCTAAAGTAATAGGTGAAGTATTTGGTATTTTTAAAGCATACTGCACTCGAGTTGGAAGCGGTCCTTTTCCTACCGAATTATTTGATGAAACCGGAGCATTAATGCAAAAATACGGTAATGAATTTGGCTCTACTACCGGACGTCCTCGTCGATGCGGCTGGTTGGACCTTGTAGCATTAAAATATGCTATAATGCTTAATGGTGTTACTCAATTATTTATGATGAAAATTGATGTAATGAATACATTTGACACAATTAAAATATGTACAGCATATTCATATAAAGGTTCGATAATAGATTATATGCCAAATGATGTAGAAGGTGTTGAACCTATTTATAAAGAATTTAAAGGATGGAATTGTGAATTACCTTCAAATTCTTTTAATGATTTACCTCAAGAAATAAAAACCTATATTGAATTTATTGAAAAAGAGACAGGCGTACCTGTTTCAATCATATCAACAGGTCCTGAACGAGAAAAAACAATAATTCGATAAAATATTTAATTGCAACAAATTAAAACAGTTTATATAAAGTATACATATAAAAAAAAGAGACTGATAAAATCAGTCTCTTTTTTTTGTTAATCACTATTGTGATTAATTGTGTGCGAAGATTAATTTGCTAAAATTGCACCGGTTGGACAAACATCTGCACATGCACCGCAATCAGTACATTTGTCAGCATCAATTTTGTAAATATCTCCTTCAGAAATAGCTTCTACCGGACATTCACCTGCACATGCACCGCATGCAATACAATCTTCTGTAATTTTGTGAGCCATAATATGTATAAATTTAGTTAACTATATTGCAAATATAAAGGAGTTTTTTGTAATAAACCAAACGAAAAACCTCCTATTTTTCTTTATATTTTTTAAAACGTAATAATTTAATTAACCATTTTGGTAAGGGTTTTAATGGATTTCTATTTTTTAAATCTAGTGCAAATCCTTTTACCATTGGCAATTTATGAGCTTCAACAAATTCTATAAGTGTTCCACCTTTATCCTCTATATATGAAAATAATCCTGAAGAATCTCCCATATCAAAACTACTTCCCTTGAGAGCTTCAAAACTATCAATTGTAAACGGATATCCTTTTTCTTTACAAACATTACGCAAAGTATCCATTCCAAACATATCAAAACACAAATGAATAAATCCTTGATCTCCCCAATATCTACCTTCAAACATATTACGAGGAGTTCTGTTTGAAACTTCAACTAATTCAATTTCACTGGGGCCTAATAAAATACCAAAACCTCCTACTCGTTTTTCAGAATGTTTTAAAATAATTCGTTTAAAAATACTATTACCCCCAGGCACCCATGCAAAATCAGCATGTTGAATATCATTTGTTTGACACATTATTTCATCATAGCCTAAAATATCTTGATACACTGTTTTTGCTTCTTCTATATTTGGAACACCAACTATAGCACCACAAACCATTTGTGTTGTTTTTTTCTGATTCACAAACATAAAATTGTTTGCAATAACTTGAAAATAGTTACCAAAAGGATCTTGTAACCAAAAATATTCACGTCCTATGCAATCTCTTACAATATCTGAAACTTTTTCACCTTTCGATTTAAATTCAGCATACGCTTTGGAAACATTTGCACAACCAATTTTAGCAGCAAAAATACCACAATCACCTAATTGTATTTGAAATGTTGGAGCTAGTGATTGTCTTCCTTTATATTGCCAAATTTCGAAACCACCTCCACCTTGCAAACTAATAGCTAAAATTGCTCTACGTCGTTGTGGTGAACCTCCTGTGTATGGCAACATAAAATTTGCGGTTTCGTCATCGTCAAACACTTTAATATCGGCTCCAAAGTTATCACGATACCATTTCCAAGCTATTTCAATATCTGTTACACCAATACCAATTTGCTGAATTCCTCTAATATGATATGTATTTTTCATTGTATATAAATTTTGTATATTTTATGTTGGATTAATTTTAGAAGCTAAAAAATGAAATACACGTGGTGCTTTTCTATATATATGTGCCATAACAACCTCAATACCACCTATTAATATCTCATGTTTTTTTCGTGCAATTCCTTTAAGCATTTTACGTACACATATATCTACAGGCATTCCATTTTTTTGTCCTTCATCCATTTTCCCATGAGGGGTGCCGTCTTTTGTAAGTGCCGATAATGATATATTTGTTTGTATTCTCCCGGGAGCAACTATAGTAACAAATACTCCTTGAGCTCTAAGTTCTATATCTAAAGATTCATAATAACCATACATAGCATGTTTTGCTGCACAATATGCTGAACGCAAAGGAAAACCAAAACAACCGGAAATACTACTTATTGCTACAATATGACCATAGCCTCGTTCAATCATATGCGGCAATAGTGTTTTAGTAATAATAATTGTACTAAAATAATCTATTTCCATAATTTTTCTATGATTTTCAATAGGTGTTTCAATAACAGAAGAACGTTGACTAATTCCTCCATTATGAATCATTATATCAACTCGGCCAAATAGTACAATTGCTTCTTTTGCTTTTTCTTCGAGTTCATTAGTTTTTTCTAAATCAAGCAATAATATACTACAAGCAGCATTATTTTTAACGCAAATACTCTGCACTTCCTTTAATACTGTTTCATTACGTCCAGAAAGTATTAAAGAAATATGAGTAATGCGTGATAACTGAATTGCGGTCTCTTTTCCTATTCCACTCGAAGCACCGGTAATCCAAACAACCTTATGTTGAAAATACGAAATCACAAATTTTAGTAATTTGTATAAATGCTGTCAAGTATGTCGAGCATGGTTTTTTTCATATCACCATCGGTATCTAAAAATCCTTGAATCATAACACAAAAAGCAACACGTTTTCCGGATTTGGTTGTCATATATCCTGCCATATTACGTACTCGATTCATAGAACCTGTTTTAGCGTTTATTTTTCCAATCATGTAACTTGGAAAATCATATGAACGTAAAGTACTTGGTTTTCCTGAGATTGGAAGGCTTCTAAAAAATGTTGATGTATCTGCACCTTGTTGATATTTTTTTATCAAAAACTCGGTCATATGTGAAGCTGTTGTTGTATTATATCTAGATAAACCACTCCCATCATACAACATAGCTCCTTGGGAAGTCATACCTAAATCAGTAAAATGTTTTTGAACTACTTTTGTTCCGGCTTCAAAAGTACCTTTATTTAGTTTGGCATATCCCATATATTTTAACATATGTTCTGCATAACTATTATTACTATGATAATTAGTTATACCTACAATTAATTCTAATTCAGGTGATAATAAAACTAAAACGGTATCCATTCCATCTTTGAAAAAAGGATCATATTTTACAATATATTCCTGATTGTATTTTACCATATTTGCTCTGAACAATGCTTGTTTGATTTCCATTCCAAAAGCATCAGGTGGTGAAGGCATTGCACCACGAACAATATATGAATTTCTATTGGCAGGTACTACTCCCGATACGGTTCTGCTTAACTCTTCGGGATTACCGAGAATTGATGGTTCTTGCGATTTATCATCTCCAACTATTGCATTATTTTGAATGGTTGTTGACATTTCTGCTGGGAATACTTGTGTTATTTTTGCTGTATCTCCAACATTTCCTGTTTTTAGCGTAATTGAAAATACATTATCATAAAAACTTAAAGGATACACACCGGTGGCATAATCTTTACCAAAATCTTCCCATACCCATGATTGAGGAATAGCTTCTTTTCCATATAACGAACAATCCAATACTATAAGACCATCTATTGACTGTATACCTTTTTTCTTAATAGCTTGTACAATTGAATCAACAAATTGTTTACTCTGTGGAAAAAATTTAGAACCTAAAGTAGGATCTCCTCCGCCAATTATAATTAAATTCCCTTTTAATACACCTTTTTGAATTGTACCGGTATATCCAACAACTGTTTTGAATCTAAAATCTTTTCCTAATTCTTGCAATGCTGCCGAAGTTGTATATAATTTTACAATAGAAGCAGGAGTCATTGATTTTTTTTCATTGATTGCAACTACAACTGAATCTGTTTTAACATCTTTTACACTTATTGCATACTGTGCATAGGTAAGACGTGGATTTGTATTACAATATGACTCAACTTTTTGTTGAACTAATTTCTGACTAAATCCTCCTAGGGTTATAATTATTAAACCACAAGTTAAAATAAATCGCATAAATTTCATCATAACAAATATTTAAAAAGTATATGAAATAGAATAATCAACATAATCAGCTTGAACAAAATTGGTTTTAATAAACATACCAATTCCTAATTTTTTAGACGCAAATGCTCCGTTAAACGGATAATATGTAAGCCCAACACGCGCAGATAAAAGACTTTTTGATGTATATGCAAAATCTATCTCATCTGCAAGGAAATACGAACGATAAAATGGATCTAATACTTTGAGCCCCATTTCTGTAAGTATACCAAAATGTTGCAATAAAAACTCGTGTCCTATATGCAATGTAGTTTGAGTTGCCATAAAAGGTTTAAAATGTGAATAATAATTTTCATATTTAATAAACGTATAATAACTATCATAGAATGCCATTGTAAGTCCTAATTGAAAATCATGAATTCTATTGATTTGACGAGTTAGATATCCACCAACTTTATAAATATTATATGTTGGACCATCTACAGGATATGTTGTATATGCCAACTCATGTCTACCAACACTTAATTGTATTCGTTTTCGCCAAACAGTGTCATTATTTGGTTTAACTCGTATTGGCATAGCAACACCAACCAATGACCCCGGACGATATATTACCCCCAAACGAAACGTTACATCATTTAAACCAATATTTGGTATTGCGGTATGACCATTTGAAAAATGCATAAGAGCAACTCCTGTTTGGACATACGTAGTTGGTGCAAATTTGAACCATATATTTGGAGAAATTTCAGTACAGTTTGATATATGAGAACCTACTAATTTATTATCCTGATTTGAAATTTTATCATATGGATTTGTAAAATATGCAAATCCTGATCCTATGCGAATACTCGCACCTAAATTTTTTGACGTATTAAACATATATTGCCATGTAGGATATAATGCTATTACATTTCCTAACACGTCTTTACTTCCCAAAAAACCATATAATACGGTTGCTCCAATTGAAGGTTTTTTATACAAAGCATACAAACTTTGCTCTTGAGAACCTGTTTGATGCAATAGAGAAAGTTGTAAGTAATGAGCATTTCCTTGATTTGGAATTGAAATAGGATTTTTTACACTACCGTATAAATAACTTAATTGCACATCAGGAGTAAAACCATTTGTAGTATTTTCTTGTGAATAAACACAATACGAATACAAAACTGATATTCCAAATAACAAAATTTTCCTCACGATTATATACTTGTTTTTTTTGCTAATATACATATTTTATATTTTGAAGCATATCAATTTATATGGTATTTTTCACAAGTTATGAGCTATTTGTTTATTTTTGAAATAAATTTATACGGTTTTATGGTTCCTATTTCATTATCTCTTCAAGGTTTTTATTCATATAAAGATAAACAAACCATTGATTTTAATTCTCTTACCAAAGCAGGTGTTTTTGGTATTTTTGGACAAACCGGTGCGGGCAAATCTGCTATTATTGAAGCTATTATGCTTGCTCTCTACGGTGATATAGAACGAATTAATAACAGAGAAGAACGTAGTTACAATGTAATGAATTTACAAAGTAAAGAATTATTCATTGAATTTATTTGTTTTTCGCATATTACTCAAACAAAATACACTATAACTGTTAAAGCAAAACGTTCTTCAAAAAATTTTGAGCAAGTAAGTAAACTTGACAGAATCTGTTACAAACTTGTTGATTCAAAGTGGATTCCGATTAATCTTGAAGATATTCAAAAAGAAATTACCTGCCTCTCTTATAATAATTTTAAACAAACTGTAATTATTCCACAAGGGAAATTTATGGAATTTTTACAACTATCACCTACAGAACGTACTGGTATGCTCAAAGATTTATTTAATCTTCATGAATATGAATTGTCTGAAAAAGTTAAAATTGTTGAAGGCGAAATCATACAACAAAAATCACGTATTGAAGGAAATATACAAGAGATTGGAGAAATAGACGAAACAGTATTGGCTACTATTCAACAAAAAGAAAATGAATTACTTACTTTAGGTATTGAACAAAAAAAACAATTAGATACGTTACAAGAAAATCTAAAAAAATTATATCTTATTAAACAAGATTTTGATGAATTTGAAAAAACAAAACTAATACATAAAGAATTACTATCTAAAGAACAAGAATTCAAAGAATTAGAAAAAACCATTTCTCTTATTTCATTATGCGTAAAGTATATTGCTCCCATATATGATACGCTTCAATTAAAACAAAACGATGCCGGTAAATTACAATCTATTATTACAAATGCTAAACAAGAATTTCAAAAAATTGAAATTCGTTTTAACGAAAGTAAAAAAATATTTGAAGAACTTGAACAAAAATTTATACAATTACCTGAATTTAAACAAAATACAAATTTCATAAAACAATGTTATGAATTAAAAAACGTAGAAAAGCAAATTGAAACACAAACATTGAAACAACAAGAATTTGCAAAAAAAATAGAAACTTTAGAAAAAACTCAAAAAACTAATGAATATTCTCTTCAAGAACAAAAAGAACTTCGAAAACAATTACAACAAAATGTACCTGATATAAGCTCTATTTATAAACAAAAACATGAATTAGAAAAATACAATACTATTTGTAACCGTATTGAAGAATGCCGCGAAAAACGCATTCAATATGAACATGAAATACAAACACTTAAACAACAAGTTTGTGATTCTGCCTTTACTGTTTTTAAACAAAAAATTGATTATAAAGATATAAAAGAAATTATTGAAGATAAAATAAAACACTGTGAAAATATAATTTCTCACATAGATGCCGAATTACAGCAAGCCCTACTTTTCAATCATGTAAACACTTTACGAAAAACCTTACAACATGGAACAGCATGCCCGGTATGTGGTTCTACTGAACATAATATTGAAAAAATTGCATCAGAATATGAACCAAATATTCAAGATATTGAACAGAAAAAAATACGTATTTCATTTGAATTGCAATCCTACACAAAACTATTACAACTTCTACACACTACCAATAATCACATAACTGTATTGCAAAAACAAGATCACGAGATTTCTCATACTATGCATTCTTTAACCATTGAACGCAATTTACAAGAACCTGATTTTGAAATACGTGACATATCTGTTTTTGAAAAAGAATTAGAACGAATAACTTCTATTCAGCAACAAATGAAAAACATTGAAAACGAGCTGATTGAATTTGAGAAAAAACAAAAAGATATTATTTCTGAACTAACTATTGCTCATGAACAATTAATACACATAAAAACATCACATACCGAAACAAAAACACGTTTTTCAATGTTAAAAGAATCTATACCTTCTTCTCTTTATAATACATACGGTTCATTTGATGAAGATTCTCTTATACAAGAAATTGAAAAACGCAGCAAACAACAGATTGAAATAGAAACTAGCTATACTAGCATAAAACAAGAATACATATTACTCAAAGAACAATATAATTTATTAAAAATAAGCATTTTAGAAAAAGAAAAATCATACAAAATCATTTGCGAAGATATTCAACAGCTCCAAGAAAAATTAACATTCGCTATTAATACTCATTCATTTGACTCTACAGAACAGATTGAAAATTTATTGAATCAAAAAGAATCATTACTCGAATACTCGCAAAGATTAGAACACTATAAACATGCTCTTTCAACTATTGAAACTAGTGTTAATACTCTTTCAAAAAAACTAGAAGGAGTTAATTTTGATACCAATGAATTTGAACAATTAAAACAAACTATTGAAAAAGCAGAACATGAAATTCAAATAACACGAGATGCTTATATTCGTGCAAATGAACAACGAAAACAATTACAAACAAAATTACAAAAACAATCAGATTTACTTAAGCAATTAGCTATATGTAAAAACGATTTAGATACAATAACCACATTAAAGTCATTATTTAAACAAAGTGGATTTGTTTCATATATGTCAAGCAATTATATACATATGATTTGCAAAAAAGCAAACGAACGATTTATTCTACTTACCAAACATGCATTACAACTTGAGGTAGAAAATAATTCTTTTGTAGTACGCGACTTTTTAAATAACGGTAAATTACGCCATATTAAGACATTATCCGGTGGACAAGCTTTTCAAGCTGCATTATCGTTGGCATTGGCATTAAGCGAAAGCGTACAATTGCACTCCCCCTATATTTCTAACTTTTTCTTTATTGATGAAGGATTTGGTTCTCAAGATAAAGAAAGTTTATCGGTAGTATTTGAAACTTTACGTAGTCTGCAAAAAGAAGGTAAAATAGTTGGGATAATATCTCATGTTGAAGAATTAAAAGAAAATATTCCTATATATATTCAAGTTCAAAATAACCAAGGCATGTCTGTTATTCAATAATACATTACAGGGATTATTTTGTTTGAAATACCCGTAAAAAATTAGTATATACTTGTTGTTTTAATTGTTTAAACTCAATATTGTAAATTTCAGAAAAACAATTATATACATCACTAATATTAACATCAGAATTTGTATCTGTTTCAAATAACAATCTATCTAATCGAAAATCAAAATCAACACTATGTTTAGATTTATGTTTACACAATTCTGGTCCTAATGAAATATATGCATCATACTTTAAACACATGGAATATATTTGAGAATTACCTGAAAATTTATGAAAAATAACAGGTTTGGTACACCTTTGTTTTTTTAGAATTGAAATAATTTCATAATAAGCTCTTACGCAATGAATTATTATAGGCACATTAAACCTCTGAGCTAACTCTACTTGTTTTGAAAATGCATATAATTGCAATTCAAAATCTATCCCTTTTGTAATATCTAAACCACATTCACCAACACATAACAAATTACGCTTTTGTAATAATAGTTCTAACTCATGGCAAAAGGTATCAATTTGTTGATATGATTGCACATTCCATGGATGAAGTCCATACGAACAACGATTGAAATACAGCTCTACTTCGGAAATATCGTTACAATTATATATACAAATATCATCGGTAACATCTGCATTATGCGAATGAATATTTACAAATGGTATAGAATTATTAGTGAGCATCTTTGATTGATAATTGCAAACGATTTCTGTTGATATCAACTTCCAAAACCTTAACCTTAACAGTTTGATTGATACTAAGTACTTGAGCGGGATTTGTAATAAATTCTTTACAAATATGAGATATATGCACTAAACCATTTTGTTTGATTCCAATATCTACAAAAGCACCAAAATTTGTAATATTTGTAACTATTGCCGGATATATACCTCCTATTTTTACATCGTGTATAGTTTTAAGTGATGAATCAAATGCAAATGATGAAAGTTTCTTACGCGGGTCACGCCCCGGTTTCTCTAATTCTTTTAAAATATCAAGTAATGTAGGCTCACCAACCTCATTAGTTATATACTTGTGAATATTGATTGATTTGCGAATAGAATCTTCATTAAGTAAATCAAAAACATTCGCATTTACATCTAATGCCATTTGTTCAACCAAGGCATAGCGTTCAGGGTGTACTGCAGAATTATCTAATGGGTGTTTGCCATTTCGAATTCTCAAAAAACCTGCACACTGCTCAAAACTTTTTTTGCCCATTTTTGGAACATTCAATATATCTAATCTTGTTGCAAAAGCTCCATGTTGCTTTCTATATTCTACTATATTTTCTGCTAATACAGGACCAATACCCGATACATATTGTAAAAGATGTTTGCTTGCAGTATTTAATTCAACTCCAACTAAATTAACACAACTTTCTACAACAAAATCTAATTTTTTTTGTAATTCATGTTGGTTTACATCGTGTTGATATTGCCCTACTCCTATTGATTTTGGGTCAATTTTAACTAATTCTGCTAAAGGGTCCATTAATCTTCTACCAATAGAAACTGCACCACGCACAGTAACATCATACTGCGGAAATTCTTCTCTTGCTACTTTTGAAGCAGAATATACAGAAGCTCCTGCTTCATTTACAACAAAAACTTGTACATCAGTATTAAATCGTATGCGCGAAATTAATTGTTCTGTTTCTCTACCTGCAGTACCATTACCTATAGAAATTGCTTGAATATTATATGTTTGAACCAATTGTGCAATTTTGTTCATTGCTTTGGCGGTATCATTATGCGGAGCATGAGGATATATAGTTTCATTATGAAGTAAATCACCTTGTTCATTTAAACACACTACCTTACAACCGGTTCTATATCCTGGGTCTATAGCAAGTATTCTTACTTGCCCTAACGGTGGTAGCATGAGCAACTGACGTAAATTTTGAGAAAATACAGTTATTGCTTCAGCATCTGCACGTTCTTTTAAATCATTATACATTTCTTTTTCGAGCGAAGGAGCAATCAATCGTTTATATGCATCTTCTGCTGCCATTTTCACGTGTTGAGCACATTCATTATATGCTTTCAACACCCGTTTATAAATTATCGCATAAGCAATCTCTTCGTCTATTGAAATTGATAACCGTAAAAATCCTTCATTTTCACCACGCATCATAGCCAATACTCTATGAGAAGGAGATTTACATGCCAATTCTTGAAAATTAAAATATTGATTATATTTTTCTGCTTCTGATTCTTTAGTTTTTACAACCTTTGAAGAAATTACCGATTGTTTTACAAATATTGCTCGTAATTGTTTTCTAACCTCTGAATGTTCACTTATCCACTCTGCAATTATATCTCGTGCACCTTGCAATGCATCAGCTTCATGTAAATGTATATTTTTGGCAAATTCACTCACTACATTTGAAAATTGAATATGTTTTTGCTCAAATAATATATTTGCTAAAGGTTCTAACCCTTTTAATTTTGCCTCTGAAGCACGAGTTTTCTTTTTAGGTTTAAATGGCAAATAAATATCTTCAAGTTCAATTGCATTATAGCATTGTTCTATTGTTTTTTGTAATTCTGATGTTAAATTGCCTTGTTCTTCTATTGTTGTAAGTATAGTAACTTTGCGTTTTTCGAGTGATTCATAATAATCAATTTGTTCTTTAATTGCAAGGAGTTGCACTTCATCTAAGCTGCCGGTTTGTTCTTTACGATAACGAGCTATAAATGGAATTGTAGCTCCTGTTTGAAATAAATTGAAAGTATTTTGCACACTTGTATGAGAAACTCCAACATTATGTGCTATTCTTGATATAATTGTAGAATTCATCAATACAAGTTTATGACATGATTTGTGCTATAATTCTTGTTTTAGGAAATTGCTCTAAAATTGTTTTAAGTGCAACAGTTATTGGAACCGAAAATATTAATCCCGGAACACCCCATATATACCCCCATAAAAGAATCATTATAAGAATTGTAATTGTATTGATAGAAAATGTTTTCCCCATAAAAATAGGTTCAAGCACACTTCCAAACAAAATTTGTATTGCAATTAAAATAAAAATAAATGCCACAACCCCTAATCCCGGAGGTAACAATGCAATACCAAATACAGACAACACAATTGTAATAACAATAGAACCAACCATTTGTATAAAATTTAAAAGAAATGCCATAGTTCCCCAAAAAACAGGAAAAGGAATTCCAAATGACACACACGCTATACTAAATGAAATTCCGGTTGCTAAACTTATAAGAAATTTTACGACTATAAATTTCACAATACTTTTTTCAAGTATCACAAAGGTTTTCATAGATGGAATACGCTTTTTAAAAATCGTATTTTCCATTACTTTTTGAACATTAATAGATCCGGCCATAAGAAGCAACAAAAAAAACACTGCCATCAAAAGCATTACCACTGTTTGTCTGATTGCTATTAATACGGGTCCAATTTTTCCTGACATAAAACCTACAATAGCTTCACTATGCAACAAAGAACTCACATTATCTTCACCGGCAACTTTTTCTATTCCCATTATTTCAATTACAGGTACCAATACTTTATTTAAATTCTTCATCATAGTATCCCAAAATGCTTGATCTGCACTTAGAATTTCACGTGCACTCATACGCATTACAATAAATATTGCAACTAACAACAATGAAATAATTGAAATAATAATAGAAATTGATACCATTTTATTATACTCCTTTTTTGAAAAATAACGCATAAGCGGCAAAAAAAGCAATGCTACAAGCAATGCTCCAAATAATGGAATAAAAATAAAATTTAATGTTTTTAAAATATAAAAAACTAAAGGAACAACTATAAATAATAATAATTTATTTGTTGTTGCATGTGTATGTATATTAACACTCATAATTACTCAATTTTAATGATTTACAAATTCTAATTCTTGCAATATATTGTATGCATTGCCATATTTTTCAATGCAAAATAATATATATCGTACATCAACAGAAATATTTCTACAAAATTGTTCATCAAAATAAAAATCACTCATAGTTCCTTCTTTATTACGATCGAAATTTAATCCAATAAAATTCCCATATGCATTTAACACAGGACTACCGGAATTACCTCCCGAGGTATGATTGGTAGCTGCAAAATTTATATATAACGTATCATTAGAATAACTCCCATATTGTTTTTGTTGTAATAAACTATCAAGCCTTGCATTATACCTATAATCTTTAACACTACTATTCCACTTTTGCTGAATTCCATATGAAGTTGTTTGCGAATAATATGTTACTGCATCAGCTGTTTTATAAGGCAATACGTTACCAAAACTTACACGCATAGTCCTATTTGCATCAGGTGCCAATTTTTGACCTTTATATTCAAATAAACATGTAAAATATTGTTGTTGAATACTATCTAAATTATGTAATGTAACTAAATAATCTCTATATAATGTATTGCTAATATGCTGCAAGGTTTGTTTTACAAATACAATTCCCGGATCTGAATTAAGAAGTAAATTTATTTTGGTAACAGTTTTCTTATTTTGCTCTTTAAAAAGTTTATTTAGTAACTCACTGTTTTTTTCTTGAGAAAACAACACACTATTTTGTACAATTGTTTGTATATATTGCTTACGCTGTTCATTTGAAAGTGAAGCATATTGAGTTGGTAAATAATGAGGTGCCAACAATGTATCTAACGCAATCATAACCTTAGGAAATGATTGTTTCTCAATATTCATATTGTTTTTAGTAAAATAGTCATTACTGTATTTTTGTATAGTTGTAAGTGCTTTTTCAGGATTATCATACATAGCAATATACCGTTCTCCGAAACCAAAAAAATCCATTTTCCAATAACTTTCAACATACGTCATAAGTGCATAATATACAGAAAAATACTGCTGATAAGCCTTTCTATAATCTGATAATAAATTTGCATATTTCTTGGTTCGTATACTATCTTTAAGAATCCATATTTGCATTTCTTGTTCTAATAATCGAGCCCGTTCTATTGCATTGGATTTTCCTATACCATATTGTTCTCCTTGCCATTTTTTATAATAGTTACTTAATTTTTCATATTTAGAATAATATTGCAAGTATGCATCTTCACTTTGTGACATATATGTTTGTATAGGAGCCATTCGTAAAGAACGTAAGTAAATTTGCATAGGATTTAAATACTTGTACGTTGCTTCTATTTCAAATGATATAGCATAATTATTTGTACTTGCAGGATATCCCATAACCATAGTAAAATCACCCTTTTTGACCCCATTGGCATCAATAGTTAAACTTTTTCGAGGTTGCAAAGGTATATTTGTGGCAGCATACGATTTTGGCAAGCCGCTACTATCTGCATACACTCGTAATAATGCAAAATCGGCACTATGTCGAGGCCATTCCCAATTATCGGTATCTCCGCCAAAAGCCCCCATATTTACAGGTGGAAATCCTACAAAACGAATGTCGGTATATGTTCTTGATATAAACAAAAAATATTGATTTCCACCCCAAAATGCTTCAACAGAACATTCAATTTTTGGTTGTTCCAATTGTACTGTTTCTATTATTTTTTTTATTCGCTTATCTTGTTCTTTTTGTAATTCAGTAAATGACAACGTATCATCACCTTTACGCAGTATTAATTGACTAACGTCTCGCATTTCAAGTAAAACAGAAACACTTAACCCCTTTATTACAAGCTCTTCACCTTGCGAATAAGCCCAAAAACCTTTTTCCAAATAATTATTCGCAACATTACTTGCTTGATTAATAAAATATTGCACACAATGATGATTCGTAATTACTAACCCCTGATTTGATAAAAATCCTCCACTGCAACCACTACCAATTCTTACCACAGCATCTTTTAACGATGCTTTATTCACACTATATATTTGTTCTGCAGTAAGCTTACACCCTGCTTGTTTCATTTCGGGTAATATTTGTTGTTCTATAAGTATAGGCAACCACATACCTTCGTGGGCATATACAAAGTGTGTTGAAAACAGAAACAAAACAACTATTAGTTTATTCCTCATATTCCAACAATTTCTGATACAACATTTGCACAGGTAATCCCATTACATTAAAATAAGACCCTTCTATACCTTGAATACCTATATACCCTATCCATTCCTGAACGCCATATGCTCCTGCTTTATCCATTGGCATATAAGTAGTAACATAATAGTCTATATCTGCTTGTGTAAGATGAGCAAAATGCACTTGACTTTGAGCAGAAAATGTCAAATATTTTTGTTTTGTACCATAACATACACCGGTAATCACTGTATGACTACTTCCTGACAATGTTTGTAATATCCTTACAGCATCATCTGTATCTATTGGTTTGTGTAGTATTGTTTGATTATGCAATACAATAGTATCGGCAGTTATTACCAAATCTCGTTCTGTTAATTGTGGAATAAATGCTTTAAATTTATTAAGTGCTATAAATTCGGGCACCATATGTAATTGCATTTCAGAAGGATACGATTCTTCGGTATCTTTGACTTGAACAGTAAATTCTATATCTAATCCTTGCAAAAGTTGTTTACGACGAGGTGATTGAGAACCAAGAATGACGTGATATTGTTTCAACTTTTCTTGTAATCTGTTCATTACAAATTAAAATAAAATATTTTTACTAATAATATACAATAATCCAAGTATCATAATTATTTTAAGCAATGTACTTACTCTGTGGTATGTTTGTGCCGAATTTGATACTATAAACAATATAAGTGTTAGTATTAATGGTATTATAATTCCAATAATCATATACAATTGTGCAAATCCCTGTTGAAGATATGCAAACAAAACAAACAACAATGCACCAATAGTAACAACAAATACACTTATTGTTATATATCGAGCCCATTCAATACCAAAAGCTATTGGAATTGTGTTTCTACCATACGCAGCATCGCCTTCCAAATCTTCAATATCTTTTACCATTTCACGAATAAGTGTAAGCAAAAAAGCGAATAGTGCATATCCCAAACTCCAAAACAACATACCTTCAAAACTCACATACATGGTATTAAGAATATGTTTGTACATAAAATTGAGAGGTAATAGTTCATATACAGCCGTAATCAATGGAACTAATGCTACTAATACAGCAATAAGTATATTACCAATAAAAGGTTCTCTGCTAAAAGTTGTAGAATAAAACCATAATAACCCCGCTATAAAAACAAAAATCATTACAAAATGAGGAAATCCAATAGCATACGATGCTATTCCGCCACAGATTACACCAACAATATTAAGAAACCAATGTAAAAACATAGCAAATCGCCTATGAATGTATTTACCAATAATTACCTTATCTGGTTTATTCATCATATCGGCATTTACATCAAAATAATCATTTATAATATATCCCGATGCTGACAATGAAACAGTTGCTATCATTAATAAAATGAAATGAAACAATGAAAATTGCAAATCAAGTTCAACATTTAATATTTCATAATCTTGTTGGAGCATTGGCAATATAAGACCATATCGTACAACCAACATGGTTGCAATTATAATAGAAAGATTTTTGTAACGAACAAGTTGTAATATATGAATCATTAGTTTCATGAGTGGTATAAAATACTTCTATATTATTGACACAATATACAAAAAATTAAAAATATACATGTCATTACATTGTTTATTTGTTCAATTACAAATATTATACTTTTACCAAACAAACGCATCAATATCCATCCATTTATTTTGAGCTCGAAGCGTTTGTTCTATTATTTCACGTACACAACCTTGACCTCCGGGTTTTGATGAAATATAATTACTTATAAGTTGAATTTCGTGAGCAGCATCAGCAGGGCAAGCACATACGCCAGAACGCTTCATAACATTATAATCCGGCAAATCATCTCCTATATAAAAAATATCTTTTTCTTGTAAATTATACTTAGCACAAAAATCATCATAATCTACCATTTTATCATGCGAAGATAGATACACATCATAAACACCTAAATCTTTGAATCTGTGAACTATAGACTCACATTTACCCCCACTTATAATACCTATATGATAGCCTTTTTTTATAGCAAAATGAACTGCATAACCGTCTTTTACATTCATACACCGTGTCTGTTTGCCATCTGCAGAAATGTATATATAACCATTTGTAAATACACCATCAACATCAAAAATAAAAGCCTTTACGTGTTTTAATTTATCTTTAAACATACCCATGCTATTCTTCCTTTTTATACATTTCTAATATACTATTACTTATATTTCTATAAATTTCCTGAAAACTTGGATACTGAGCAAGAATATCAATATGTTTTTGCACAACATGAATATCCTTTCTCATTGCCGGTCCGGTTTGCGAAATTGATGGTGAATATTTTGTTATTTTTTCAAACGTTTCTCTAAGCAAAGGTTTAAACGTTTCAAATTTAATTTGATTTTCTTTCATCAACAGTTCTGCAATTGTACACATATGATTAGTAAAATTATTGGCAAATACTGCACATATATGCAACATACATCGTTGTTGAGAATTTATAACTTGTACATGAGGACTGATTTTTTTTACAAAATTAAATAGCATTTGTTCGTTTTCGGGAGTATTTGCCTCAATAAATATAGGAATTTCAGCATAATTTATATCCTTAAATTTCGAAAATGTTTGCATAGGATATACAACACCATAATTTTGTGCCAAATCATAAAATACTTCTATCCCCATACTTCCTGAGGTATGTACAATAAATTTATTACCGATTTGTAATTGTCGTAATACAGGTATTATGGCATTATCGGTAACACAAACTATGTAAATATCAGCGTTTTTATTTATTTCATGAATATCTGTTGTAAAACCACATTCCATACGTGAAGCTAATTCAACAGCAGATTTCATTGTTCTGCTTACAATTTGCAAAATTTGTACACCTTCATTTTTAAGTGCAATAGCCAAATGCGTCCCAACATTACCTGCTCCTATTATAACAGCTTTTATTTGCATGAAAAATTGTAATTTAATGTTCACTACAAAAGTAGTAAAATACTTGAGTAAATTACAAAGTTTTATATTAATTGTTGGTATTGAATTGCATCAAATTATTCGCATTTCAAAATACGCTCTTGGTAGGTTTTTGCAAACAATTCCATAGATTTAGTATCATTTGCATACTTAGTTTCCAATTCTTTATTAATTTTATTTGCTTCTTCTTCTATTTGTTGTAACTGCTTTAGAACTGTTGAATCATGTAAATCTTGTGCTTGCGATACTATTTTATTTTGTTTGCAAAATAATTCTGCCATTCGTTCAGCATCTTTCTTTACATTGTTGTTACTACATGAAACAACTGATATTAGAATTATTGAAAATAGTACTATTTTTTTCATAATCGTATAATTTATAATAATTGTAATGTTTTTTGCACATGAGATAATAGCGTTTGATTGGCTTGAAAATATGTTTCAAAATTTTCAAAATCTATATAATTTGGTATTCCGATAGTCGCTTGTAAGTTTCCACCCCATCGAGGAATTAAATCTGTTGCATGTTGCAATACTAATTTTGAACCACCGGCACCCGGTGTTACCGAAAATAAAATAACCGGTTTTTGCTGAAATATTTTTTTCTCTATTCTTGACAACCAATCAACTATATTTTTAAAAAAAGCCGGTAGTGCGCCATTATGTTCCGGTGTGGCAATTATAAAGGCATCGTGGGAAGAAAATAAATTATGCAATGCCATCATTGCCGAAGGTTTTCCCGACTTTTGTTCAATATCATAACTATATAGAGGTGCAGGAAAAAATCGCAAATCTATTATTGTTACTTCATGTTGATGTATATATTGAGCTATGTGTTCAATAAACGTTTGATTAATAGATTGAGAACTATTACTCGCTGAAAATAATAATACTTTCATATTGCTTATATTTTAATTGTTCTCAATTTAGAACGATATATACTGCTCTATACTTACAATGTGTATTAACGTTTAGTATTAAATTCGCGTAATTGAGCTATTAACATGGTATTTTCTTGTGGAGTACCAATTGTAATTCGCAAACTATCTTCGCACAAAACTATTTTTGAACGATCTCTTACAATTATACCTTTATCAACCAAAAACAAATACACTTGATGAGCATTATCAATTTTCACAAGTAAAAAATTAGCATCACTCGGATAAACTTTTCTCACTCCATTTACTTTTGTGAGAGTTTCTGCCATTTTCTCTCTCTCTTGAATTATTTGCTCAACCATTATATCTTTTGCTTCAAGATTTCCGGACAACACCTTCAATGCATATTCTTGTACAAGTCCACTTATATTATACGGTAGTTTTATTTTATTTAACACAGCTATAATTTCTTGTGACGCAAACAGCATTCCTAATCTGATATTAGCTAATCCCCATGCTTTTGAAAAAGTTTGCAACACAACTACATTTGAATAATCATGCAATGTATGTATCCATGAGGGTTCTGAAGCAAAATCAATATATGCTTCGTCAATAA
>Ga0116190_1000507_pt1 | contig 38749 bp, 45 predicted proteins | sample AD_JPNTR4_MetaG_FD_89808 | JGI IMG/M metagenome (GOLD analysis project Ga0116190, IMG submission 89808) | Active sludge microbial communities of municipal wastewater-treating anaerobic digesters from Japan - AD_JPNTR4_MetaG | ecosystem: Engineered > Bioreactor > Anaerobic > Digestate | place...
CCTAAAGTTAAAAGCGCTACAATTTTATATTCTTCCGGCACATTTAAAATTTCTTTCATTTCTTCTTGATTAAAAGAAGTAATCCAACAACTACCTAAATCTTCTGCTACAGCAAGTAAAGTAATATGGTCTAAAATAATAGCAACATTAACAGGATAAGAAGGAACATTGTTTTCCATTACCTCATTAGGATTTAAAGAAACTCCTGCTATCACAATAGGCGCCTCTTTTATAAAATTAATCCCAAATGCTGCTTTTGAAATTTCTTCTATTTTTCCAGGATCTTTTACTACAATTAATTTATATTCTTGGCTGTTACGAGAAGAAGGAGCAAATCTTGCTGTATCTAATATTCTCATTAAAACTTCATTAGATATAGGATTGCTTCTATAACTTCTTACGCTTCTTCTTTTTTTTATTACTTCATAAATATCCATTTTTTTTTAAATTAATTTATATATTTATATTATAAAAGCTTAAAATTATTTATTATTAATCCAAATTTATATCCTAAATATTCTGCTGCTTTTTTACAAAAAACCATTCTTTCGGTAAAAATTTCAAAATATTCTATAATTGGAACAAAATTGGTGTCAATTTTTAAAATTAAAGTAATTCTTTTCTTTGTTTTGTCAATTTTTAATTTACTTTCTTTTGTTGCATAATTTACTCTATCATGAATATCAGCTTTTATTTCATCCATAACCCTTACATTTACCCTTGAGCGATGAACATCTGACTTATCTGCTAAAACCACAATAGCTGATATGGGCGAAGAAAAAGCCATTTCTTTTTTCTTTTCGTCATGATTAGATATTGCTTGCATTATTGTAACCATCTCTTTAGAAGAAAAATCTTTTTGAAAAACCTGAAAAAAAAGCAAAGCTGATAAATAATTATGATAACTTCTTCCTAAAAAACTTCCCATATCATGACAAAAGCCTGAAATAGCGGCAAGTTCTGCATCTTTTTCATTTAATCCAATTTTTAAAGCAATACTCTTTGATCTTTCAGCAACTAAATTAGAGTGTCTTAATCCATGATTAGTATAAGAAAGCTCCTCTAGTGTTTTTTCTGTCTGATTTATAAAAGATAAAACTAAATGGTTTTTTTTAATATCTTCTAGTCCAATCATAAATAAATTTAAAATTTAATTATAATAATATCACTTTTTTTTAAAAAAGGCAAGATTTAAAAAATAAAAAATCAGATATCTTCTTCATTTTTATCTTCTTTTTTATCTTCTTTTAGTAAATTATTAAAATATATTGTAATGAAAACCACTACAAAAGTTATTAAAAAGGCATAAATAAATTTTGCAAAAATACTGTTTTTATTCATAGGAAATAAATACTCAATAAAAGTTTTTATCGCTTCATTCCATGCTAAACCAGCAACAAGACTAAATGCCGTTAAAATATAAGAAATTGTCCTTTCTTTAACTTCTTTTTCTATCAATCTCCTATGTTTTTCTAATTTCTTTCGCTCTAAAATATTTATATTTTTTATATTCCTCATAAATTTTATTGTTAAATTTATTCTTATCTATATTTATTTTCTCTTATTCTTAGAAATAAATCAATTAAATAAATTTATTTTTAAGAAAAAATTTGATAAAATAAATATATTATGAATATAAAAATATTTAGTGAAAATAAAAAAGCATATTATAATTATAATATTTTAGAAAAGTTTGAAGCAGGAATATCGCTTTTAGGAACAGAAGTTAAATCAATTAAAGAAGGCAGAATAAATCTATCCGGTTCTTATATTATGGTAAAAAATAATGAGGTTTTTTTAGTTGGAGCGAAAATTCCTCCTTACCAACCCAAAAATGCTCCTTTAAACTATAATCCAGAAAGAGATAGAAAACTTCTTTTAACCAAAAAAGAAATAAATTATCTTTTAGGAAAATCAAAAGAAAAGGGCTTGACTTTAATACCATTAAAGGTATATACTAAAAATACTAAAATAAAGATTGAATTCGGAATTGCTAAAGGAAAGAAAAAATTTGATAAAAAAGAAATAATTAAAAAAAGAGAAATTCAAAAAGAAATAAACAAGGAAATGAAATTACGGGGATGAAAGTTTCGACGAAAAATTAACCAAAATAAGGCAAACCGAGATTTCTCAATCTCGTAAATCATTGAGAAAAAATAATAAGTGCCAACTTATCATTTAATAAACCTGCTTTAGCTTACGCTTAAAGCAGCATCAGATTAACAATTCTCAATAGTTAATCTAGGTGTTATATATTGAGATAGACAATCTTTTTTAATCCGAAAAAGATTGTTGAAAAAATGTCGGATTAAAAGTATGAAAATTTTTTTCGATTTTAATTTCATACTTTAAAACAAATCGAAATAAGTTTGTAGATTTATTTTGGAAAATTTTTCGGACGGGGGTTCAATCCTCCCATCTCCACTTAAATTTAATATTTTAAAATTATTTTGAAAAAAATATTCGTAAACAACCAAATCAGGGCAAAAGAAGTAAGAGTTATTGATGAAAATGGAAAACAATTAGGCATAATGCCGCTGGAAGAAGCAATAAATATAGCAAAAGAGCATAACCTAGATTTAATTCAGGTAACAGAAAAATTATATCCTCCTGTATGTAAAATTTTTGACTTTGGGAAATATCAATATCAACAGCAAAAAAAAGAAAAAGAATTAAAGCCTAGTGGAGGAAAGATTAAAGAAATAAGATTAAGTTTTGGAATTTCTGAGCATGATCTTCAAACAAAAGCAAATTCAGCTGAAAAGTTTTTAAAAAAGGGAGATATTGTAAGAGTAGAAATAAGATTAAAAGGAAGGGAAAAAGCTCATTTTGATCTTGCTGAAGAAAAAATAAAAAAATTTATTGAAATGTTAGATAATTTGATTCCTATAAAAACAGAAAAAGGAATTAAAAAAACCCCTCAAGGGTTTTCAGTAATAATTTTTAAAAAATAAAATGAAAACAAAAACAAGAAAATCAATAACAAAAAGATTTAAAATTACAAAAAACGGAAAAGTTTTAAGAAGAGCAACTGGCCAAGACCATTTTCGGGCCAAAAAGCCAGGAAAGATAATAAGAGAAAAAAGAAAATGGGTTGAGGTTTCAAAAGCCGATTCAAAAAAAATTAAAAAAATTTTAAGATAAAACAAAAAAATGACAAGAGTTAAAAGAGGAACATCAGCTCATAAAAGAAGAAAAAATGTCTTAAAAGAGACGAAAGGTTTTAAATGGGGAAGAAAATCAAAATACAGATTAGCAAAAGAAGCCACGCTTCATGCAGGGACTCATTCTTTTAATGATAGAAAAAATAAAAAAGGAGATTTTAGAAAATTATGGCAAATTCAAATTAATGCCGCAGTTAGAAAAAATAATTTGTCTTATAGTAAATTTATAAACCTCCTTAAAAAAAATAATATTGAGTTAGATAGAAAAATTTTAGCGACTTTAGCGAATAATAATAAAGAATTATTCGAAAAAATTTTAAAGGAAATAAAATCTTAAAATTCTTTAAAATTATTTCAAAAAGCCCTCTTTTTTTAAAATGAGGGCTTTTTGTTTTTTTCCTTTATTATATCCTCCTAATTTTCCATCACTTCTAATAACTCGATGGCAATAAACATTTTTATTTTTGTTTTTATGTAATATGTTTCCAACTGCTCGATAAGCAAATGGCGAACCCGCTAATTCTGCGACTTCTTTATATGTTAAAACTTTTCCTTTTGGAATTTTCTTTACTACTTGATAAACTTTTTCCGAGAAACTCATTTGCCTTTTCAAGTATTTTTTTGTCATTTTCAAAACTTAATTTTTTAATTGCCTCTTGATATAAAAGCCATTTATAATCTAAATGTTCAAATGAAAGTTTTATTTTTTTTGTTTTTGTCTCAGCTAAAAGATAATAAACTTTTTATGATATAAATCATTCTTTATTTTAAAACAATATTCATTCGTTATTTTAAACCCTTTAATAAATTTTAAATCATTTATTGAAGTTTCCTCATAAACTTCTCTTAAAATCGTTTCTTTTTTCCTTTCTCCTTTTTCAACTACTCCTTTTACAAACCCCCAATAAGATTTTTCAACTCTATTAATTGCCGCATATTTTAATAAAAGATAATAAATTTTTTCCTTTTCTCTTCTAAAAATTATTGCTCCTGCTGAAACTAAACTTTTCATTTATATATAGGCTTTAGTAAAAAATTACGGGTCTCTTTCACATAAAAAAGATATTATAGCTCCAGCTACTCCACCTACCGGATTTCTGGGCGCGCCACTTTGCCTTATTTTATTAAAATCATCTGCTGCTTTTTTAGTTTTAGGATTCTTACAATTAGGATCTATAGGTTGATTGTTATCGAAAATACCTTCAGCTTTCATTTCGTCTAAAATATATTTTCCTAGCTTTACATTTTTTATTTCTTTTGACAACCCTGTACTATAAGAAGAAAATATATAACCATATTGCGGATCTGTTAAATTAGGCATTATTTTAAGCTGGATTTTTTGAATATTTATCTTTTTTTGATCTGTTGGTATTGTTAAAATACCTTCTGCGGTTCCAGTCATATATTGTCTACCATTTTCGTAATAGAAGTCATATTGGTTTTCAACAAGACCTTTTGCCGAAAATAATTTACCATTATTAGCAGAAAATGTTAAATATACTTTATATGGCCATATTGGAGCGAAGGCTACAGCTGATGAATCAGGAGGACTACAAATCCCTTTATAATTTGCATTAGAAACATCAGCTTTAAAACAATAATGAAAAGAATATTTTAGTTGATTGCTAACACCAGTAACCTTTTCTAAGGTTATGGTTGTGTTTAACTCAGGATCATTAGGATCAGGCGGACAAGGACGAAGATAAATATCTGGCTTACGAAGATAATCAAAAGCAAAGCTCATAGCTGAAGCATCTTTATTATCTACTTTAATTGTTTTACAATCAGGACTCATAGAAAAAGTAATATCTTGATTAGATGCGTTTACAACTAAATTTGCAAGACCTTGCCCACCCATACAAGACTGTGATGTTCTTCCATTACTTCTTAAAACACAAGATTGATTTTTGGAACCAACGCAACAAGCTGAAGTAAGATAAGTATTAATTGGGGGAAGAATACAATTAGGATTATTGGGTTTTAATGTTTGTGATCCACCCAATCCAAGTGAAAAATAATGAGAACATTCAGGTAAACTTTGGGCAAGAGAAAATGATGGTAAAACAACAGTAACTAAAACCAATAAACTAAAAATATTTAAAAAATTAATATTTTTTGTTTTTTTCTTTTTCATAGTTTTAAGTTATTTTTAATTTATATAAATATATGTAATTTTATTCCGTAACAAATATTGTATATCCTAAACAGTCACTAATTAATTTATCATTTGGAGAAAGTAAAGGATTATTATCATTATCTAAGGGGCAAATCATAATATCATAATTATCTCCTATAGAAATATTTGAAGGTTGCCATTGAAGAGTGTAAAGATATTTTTGCCAATCAAATCCATTTAAATCAGGTATATTTACTAAATCTTTATAATCATCATAAACTTTGTTGTAATCTTTATCATAGATGACTGCCCTTATTTTCTTTGCTCCTGCTTTGTAAAGATTTGAAGGTGCATAAAAAGAAATATTTACTAAAGGATTTGTATCTTTTGAAATATACATTGCATCTCCGTATAAATTCATTTCTTTAGCAGTTTTTGTTTTTTTAAATTCCTTAAAAATAAAATAAGGAAGATCTGTTGCTTTGTATGTTACAATTAAACTTGTTGATCCTGAAGCAACTTGATTTCCTGAGGTTGAAGGATCTTCAAACCAAAAATTATAATATGTTTCTCCATTTTCAGATATCAAATCACTTCTTTTTATAGACGATAAACCATAATCTTTGCCATCTTTTCCTTTTAAATAACCTCCTAATATAATGCTTCCTTTAAAATCTGGTTTTTCAAAATCTCCATTATTATCGCCTGCTGATAAAGAATCTTTTTGAACTGATAAAGGCAAAGAAGGCAAAGTAAATTCATCGCATCCATAACGAACAGGTATTTTTACTGGATTATTTTTTGTATTTTGAGTAGTTATATTTGCAGTGCTTACACAACGAAAGGCCCATTGAAGAGAAATTTGCAATATGTTAGTTTTTAAAGCATTTGAAATACTTGCTAATTTATCAGATGAAGAAAAGATATTTGATAAATCTTGATCTTCTAATTCTTCTTTTGTTATTTGTATTCTTCCTGTTCCAGGCGCTAATTTTGTTTCTGTTTCAGTGCTTAACTGTCGAAAAGGCAAAGAAAAAAAATTTGGATAAAAACTAAAGATCGTTAATCCTATTAAAAAGATAGATAATATTAAAGAAAAAGTTGTTATTTGTTTATTCAAACTTTCTAAACTTTCTTTATTTGAATTATTTTGATTTAAATTATTTTCTTGGTCCATTTTTTTATTTTAAATTTTTAATTTATAAATTAATTTTATTATTATTTTTTATTTTTTTGACCTTTTTATTTTATTATATATTATTTTATATCTGTTTGTCTACTACTTTTAGCATAAATCTTATAAAATTTATGTCAAGAATTATTTTTTAAAAAATTTTGCTATATTATCAGAACAATTAATTATATCTTTTTTCTCCGCCCATCCTCTTCTGGCTTCAAAAACTCCAAACTTCATATATTTTAATTGCTCTATTTTATGAGAATCTGTATTAATTATCATTTTTACATTCATCTCTTTTGCTTTTTTAATATAGACATCTTTTAAATCTAATCTTTCTGGATAAGAGTTTATTTCTAAAATAGTATTTGTTTCTTTTGCAATCTTTAAAATTTTTTCAAAATCAATTTGATATTCGTCTCTTTTTTTTAATAATCTTCCAGTAGGATGAGATATTATATCAACATTTGGATTTCTCATTGCCTTAATTATTCTGTTTGTCATTTCAGATTTGCTTATCTTAAAAGAAGAATGAACTCCAGCAATAACAAAATCTAATTTTTTTAAAACTTCATTTTTTATATCAATTGAACCATCATTTAAAATATTTGCTTCGCATCCGCTAAAAATTTTAAAATTATCTTTTAAATATTTTTTATTAATTTTATCTATTTCCTCTTTTTGTTTCAAAATCTTTTTCTCGTCTAATCCTTTTTCAATTCTTAAAAACTTTGTGTGGTCTGCAATACCAATATATTTATACGACATCTTTCTCGCTGCTTCTGCTATTTCTTCAATGCTATTTTCCCCTCCGTCCCAATTTGAATGACAATGAAGATCCCCTTTAATATCTCTTTGCTCTATTAAAAATGGCAAACTATTATTCAATGCTGCCTCAACCTCATTATTATTTTCTCTTAATTCCGGGGGAACAAAACACATTCCTAATTTATTATAAATACCTTCTTCATCTTTACCGGCAATCATTGTTTTTCCTTTAAAAAGACCATACTCTGAAAGTTTTAATCCTTTTTCAATCGCAATTTTTCTTAAAACAATATTATGCTCTTTATTACCAGTAAAATATTGTAAAGCCGCCCCATACGATTTTAATGGAACAACTCTTAAATCAATATCAAACCCCTCTTTTACTCTTACAGAAGATTTAGTAGTGCCTTTTCCCCAAATTTTTACAATATTAGGTAAAGAGACAAAATAATCCATAACCTTTTCTGGATTATTAGAGATGATTAAAATATCTATATCGCCTATTGTTGATTTTCTCCTTCTCAAAGATCCGGCAAAAGAAATCCTTTTCACCTCTTTTAATCCTTCTAACTTTTTGAAAACATCTTCGGCAATTGGTAAAATTTCTGCTAATAAAAATCTTCCTTTTGTTCTTTTAACAAAGCTTATTCCCTCTAAAATATTTTTTTCTGTTTTTTCTCCGAAGCCAAAAAGCGGAGCAATTTTATGTTCTTTTGCTGCTTTTTCCAAATCATTTAAGTTTTTAATACCCAGTTTTTGATATAAAACTTTTGCCTTTTTAGGACCTAATCCTTCAATTGAGGTTAATTCTTCTAAATTTAAAGGAAATTTTTTCTTAAAATCTTCGTAATATTTTATTTTCCCTGTTTTTAAATATTCCTCAATTTTTTCAGCAATACTTTTTCCCACGCCAGGAATTTTTTCTAATTCTTTTATTCCTCCTCTTTTATAAATATCCTCAACATCTTCCTCTAATCCATCAATTGCCATTGCTGCTTTTTCATAAGCGTATGGTTTAAAGGAAATTTTTTCCATTTCTAAAAAATTGGCGATTTCATATAATATTTTAGCAATCTCTTGGTTTTTCATAAGATTTTATTTATTATAACATAAAATTAGTAAAAATTATTTTTTGTGATAAAATTAAAAAATGACAGAAGAAAATAAAATATTTATTATAATTGATTCTAATGCTTTAATTCACCGCGCTTATCATGCTTTACCTCCTTTAAAAACAAAAAACGGGGAATTAATTAATGCTGTTTATGGTTTTTTACTAGTTTTTTTAAAAGCAATAAAAGAATTTCACCCAGAATATATTGCTGCTGCTTTTGATTTAAAGGCTCCAACTTTCAGACATAATCATTTTAAAGAATATAAAGCAAAAAGACCTAAAATGCCGGATGAATTTTACCAGCAAATCCCAATAATCAAAGATTTTTTAAAAGCTTTTAATGTTCCTATTTTTGAGAAAGAAGGGTTTGAAGCAGATGATATTATTGGAACTATTTCTAATTTACTTTCCAAAAATGAAAAAGATTTAGAAATAATTATTTTAACCGGAGATTCTGATATGTTTCAATTAATTAATAAAAATACTAAGGTTTACGCACCTAGAAAGGGGCTAAAAGATACTCTTTTGTATGATGAGGAAAAAATCAGGGAAAAATATAATTTAACACCAGACCAATTAATTGATTTTAAAGCTTTAAAAGGTGATGCCTCTGATAATATCTCCGGAGTTAAGGGAATTGGAGAAAAAACAGCAATAGAGTTAATTAGAAAATTTAAAAATCTTGAAAATTTATACAAAGAGATAGAAAATGAAACTGAGGAATCAAAAGAAATTAAAGAAAGGATAAAAGAAATTTTGATAAAAAACAAAGAAGAAGCTTTCTTTAGTAAAATGCTTGTTGAAATTAGAAAAGATGCGCCCATTGATTTTAAATTAGAAAATTGCCAATGGAAGGGATATAATAAAAAAAATGCAGAAGAGCTTTTAAAAAATTACGAATTTTTTACTTTAATAAATAAACTCCCTTAATTTATGTGGGAAGAAAACCAAGAAAATCAAAACAATATAAATGAAGAAAAATCTAATAAGTATTTAAAAAACTTATTAGATGAACTTGAAAAAACAAAAAAAGAGATAGAAGAAGAAAGAGATAGAACCAATGCTATTATTTCAAATCTTGTTGATGGAATTTTATTTTTTGATGAGAAAAAAAACATTTCTCTTGTCAATCCAAAGGCAGAAGAAATTTTAGAAATAAAAGCAGAAGATGTATTAAATAAAAATATTTTAGAATTAACAAAATTTCCTGTTTTTCTTCCCTTAATTGATGTTTTAGGAGCAGAGGTAAGAACTCTTTTCAGAAAAGAAATAGAATTAAAAGAAAATTTAATCTTTGAGGTGTCCTCTGTCCCTCTAAGCATAAATCAAAAAAGAGTAGGAAACCTTGTAGTTTTACATGATATAACTCGGGAAAAATTAATTGAAAAACTTAAAAATGAATTTGTTTCTTTATCTGCTCATCAGTTAAGAACACCTCTTTCGGCAATAAAATGGATTATTGAATCATTGTTAAATGAAGAAGCAGGAAAAATAACAGAAGAGCAAAAAGAGCTTTTAATCAAAGCAAAAATAAGCAATAACAGAATGATAAAATTAATTGATGATTTATTAGACGTAACAAAAATTGAAGAAGGAAGATATATTGGAGAAATGACTTTGACTAATTTAGAACCTATTATTGAATCAGCAATAGATACATATAAAGAAGAAATCAAAAGAAAAAAAATAAGATTAGAAGTTAAAGGATTATCAGATAATTTGCCAAAAGTTATGGCAGACGTAGAGAAAATAAAGATAGCTTTTCAAAATATTTTTGATAATGCAGTAAAATATACAAAAGAAGGAGGAAAAATATTTGTTTCTCTAAATTACGATGAGAAAAATAAAGAAATATTAATTCAAGTTAAAGATACAGGTATTGGAATCCCTAAAAATCAACAAGAAAGAATTTTTACAAAATTTTTTAGAGGATCAAATGCCACACCAATAGATACAGAAGGAAGCGGGTTAGGTTTATTTTTAACAAAAAACATTATTGAAGCTCACTATGGAAAAATATGGTTTGAATCAGAAGAAAATAAAGGAACCACTTTTTACTTTACTCTTCCAGTTAAAGAATCTTATGCTGAATATATAACTAAAGAATTTTATTAAAAACAAAATCTCATTTACAAAATAAAAAATATAAAATATAATAAAAATAAGAACTTATTAAATAAATTTTATTAAAAATTATGAAAAAAGTATTAATAGTTGAAGATGATAAATTTCTAAGAGAATTAATGGCTCAAAAATTAATAAAAGAAGATTATGATGTAGTTGAAGCAATTGATGGAGAAGATGGATTATCTAAGGCAAAAGAGACAAAACCAGATTTAATCTTGCTTGATTTAATTTTACCAGGAATAGACGGGTTTGAAGTTTTAGCAAAGTTAAAAGAAGATGTATCTGTTTCTGAAATTCCTGTTGTCATTCTCTCTAATTTAGGACAAAGAGAAGATATAGAAAGAGGGTTAAAATTAGGCGCAGTTGATTTTTTAATAAAAGCCCATTTTACTCCACAAGAAATTGTTAATAAAGTAAAAGAAATTATAGGTATTTAATGCCAGAACTACCTGAAGTTGAAACAACAATTCGCCAACTAAAAACAAAGGTTCTTAACAGAACCTTTGTTGATTTTTGGACAGATACACCAAAAATAATAAAAAAACCAAAAAATATAAATGATTTTAAAAAACAGATAATAGGCAAAAAAATTTTAAATCTTAGACGCAAGGGGAAAAATATAATTTTTGATTTATCCGAAAATAAAAGTTTATTAATTCACCAAAAATTAACAGGACATTTGCTTTTTGGTGAATGGAAATTATTAAACAATAAATGGGTTCCTGTTAAAAAAAATGCTTTAGCTGAAAAAATTAATAGTTATATTCATTTATTGTTTGTTTTTGATAACAATAAAATGATGGCTTTATCTGATTTAAGAAAATTTGCTAAAGTAGAATTATGGGATAAAGATAAACTTGAAAATTCAGATGTTTTTAAAAAAATAGGAATAGATCCTATGGATAAAAATTTTACTTTTAAAAAATTCAAAGAAATTTTAAAAAATAAAAAAGGACCAATTAAAAAAATTTTAATGAACCAAGAAATTATTGCCGGTATTGGAAATATTTATTCTGATGAGATTTTATGGGACTCAAAAATTCATCCTTTAACAAAAATATCATCTTTAGAGGATAAAGAATTAAAAAAAATTTATTTATCAATCAAAAAAATATTAAAAAAAGCAATTAAATTAAAAGGAGAAAGTTTTTCTGATTATCGTTTGCCATCGGGAGAAAAAGGAGGTTTTGATAAAGAAAGAAAGGTTTATCGCAGAGAAAACCAACAATGCTTTCGATGCAAAAATTTAATAAAAAGAGTAAAAATTAATAACAGAAGCGCTTATTTTTGTCCTTTTTGTCAAAAAAATAATCTTTAATCTTCTAATATTTTTATAAAAAACATTCTTTTAAATTATTAATCTCTATTGACAATGGTTTTTGTTTATGATAAAATTTATAAACCCCTCAAAAGGGGTTTTTTAATGACTAAATTTTTATTTATAATAAAATTTTAGTCATATACTTTAACAAATTCAGTATAAAAAGCATAAAGCTAATAATACTGAGTTTGTAAAAGTATGAACTACTTTCTTTATCGGGCGATATTTAATTCAAGAGATTGCTTAATCTGGCTTAAAGAAAAACAAAAACCAATCTTAAATTTCGCCTTAAATAAAAAAAGAGTAATTCTTTTTACAATTTCAGGGATTATTATAACCGCTTTTACTCTCGGTTATACTTTTTCAGAAGCCAGAAATATAGAAAATTTTTCTATTATCAACCCTGATTTAAATAGCTCTTTAAATACAATTCAAGAAAATAGCGTTTTAGCAATATCTAATCCTTCATTTATATCTTCTTTATCTTTATCTATTTTAACCGAAGAAGAAACAGAAAAAGAAAAAATAGAGGTAATAATTACTGCTTATTCAAGTACTCCTTGGGAAACAGATAATGACCCATTTATTACTGCATCTGGAACAACAGTTAAAGATGGTATTGTAGCTAACAATTTTTTACCATTTGGTACTAAAATCAAGATACCAGAAATTTATGGTGATAAAATATTCATAGTTGAAGACAGAATGCATCCCAAAAAAGGAAACTATCATATTGATATTTGGTTTCCAAGTTATTATGAAGCGAAAAATTTCGGAGTAAAGGAAAGTTATATTGAAATAGTTGAGGGATAAATAATTAAAAACCGCGATATTTTATATCGCGGTTTTTAATTATTATAAAAGATGTTTTTTAATATCTTCTTCAGCAGCGCTTTTACTTAAAAATTCTTTTGTTTTTACCCATTTTCCTGGCTCCAATTGTTTATAGCTATCAAAAAAATGTTTTATTTTTTGTTTAATAGAAAGATTTAAATCTTCGATATCTTTAATATCGCTATATTGCGGGTCAACTTTTTCAATTGGCACAGCAATAATCTTTGTATCTATTCCTTCTTCATCTTCCATTTCTAACATTCCTATTGGCCTGCATCTAATAATTGTTTGAGGTAAAACTGGTAAAGAAGAAATAACTAAAACATCTATTGGGTCTCCATCTTCTGTTTTTGTTTGAGGAATAAACCCATAATTAAAAGGATATTTCATTGCTGTATATAAAAACCTATCAACAAAAAGAACATTTTGTTCTTTATCAAATTCATATTTTACTGAAGAATCTTGAGATATTTCAATAAAAACATTAATTTCTGATGGCAAATTTTTACCTGCTGGAATTTTATTAATATCCATATTTAAATGATTAATTAATAATTTATTAAAATTTATTTTTCTATTAATTTTAAGCTCATTCTATGTTCTTTAGGATCAATCGACAAAACTTCAAAATCATAAACTCCACCTACCTTTAACAACTCTTCCATTTTTTTTAATGAATTAAATTCAGAAATATGACATAATCCTTGAATTTTTCCCTTATTATCTTCATTTTGATTATCAGAATATAAAATTTCAACAAATGCTCCAAAAGGATTTATTTTTGTTACTTTACCCTTAATAATATCTCCTTTTTTAAAAACTTTTTCAATATCCTCCCAGGGATTTTTTTGAAGTGCTTTTAAGGATAGAGAAATTCTTCCATTTGAAATATCAATAATTTTTGCTTTAATTTTTTGGCCAACTTTTACAATTTCCGAAGGGTCTTCAATTAATTGCCAATCTAACTCAGAAATATGAATTAATCCTTCAACTGTTAAATTTTCTTTTTCTTCTTCTGTAATTTCAATTTCAGGCAAAGATGTAATTTTTACAAAAGCTCCGAAATCAACTACTCCAGTAATCTCTCCCTCAACAATATCTCCTATTTTATAGTTTTTTAAAATCTCTTCTAATTTTTTATTATCTTTTGCTTTTTCAGACAAAATTAATTTTTTTTGTTTTTGATCAAAGTCAAAAACTTTTACTTCCATTTCTTTACCAATAAATTTTTGCAAAGATCTTAAAATCTCTTGATTATCTCCATTTTCTACTTTTGGATAATTTTTAGGAGATAACTGAGAAACTGGCAGAAAAGCAGGAATCCCCATCACTTCTGTTAAAAGACCTCCTTTATTTGCACCTAAAATTTTAACAGAGAAAACTTCATCTTTTTCCTTTCTTTCTTTTAATGTTTGCCAAGCAATATCTTTATTAGCTTCTGCTAAAGATAATTCTATATAATCATCTTCGTTTTCTAAATCTATTATCTTTACAAAAGTTTCATCTCCTATTTTTAATTTTTTTAATTCATTTTTTTCTTCATAAAATTCCTTACCGCTTATAACTCCAACACCAAAATTTCCCAAATCAAAATATACACTAGCATTACCTTTCCCTATTACCTTTCCTTTTATGATATCTTTAGGTTTTGGTAATTTTATTGAATTGTTTAAAATATTCTGTTCCATGATTTTAATAATATTTCTTATAGCATAATTTTAAAATTATAACAAGAGAAATGTAAAATATAATAGTTGTTTTAAAGCTGATTTCTGATAAAATTAATAAAAAATATGAAAACAGGAGTTGCAACTGTTCCGCTAGATTATGGAAAATGCCCTAAATGGCTTTTTGAAAGAATGAAAAAATTATCCAGAGAGGTTTCTATTATAATTATTGAAGAATTTGGGCCAGAAGAATTTTTAAAACGATTATCTAATCCTGTATGGTTTCAGTCTTTTGGTTGTTTAATAGGTTTTGATTGGAATTCTTCTGGGCTTACAACAACAACATTAGGCGCATTAAAAGAAGGATTAAAGGGACTAGAAAACGAATTAGGCATATATATTTGCGGCGGGAAAGGAAAAACATCTAAAAAAACTCCTCAACAAATTCAAGAGTGGGGACAATTTTTAGGTTTTTCTCAAAAAAAAATAGATGAATTAATTTATGCTTCAAAGATTGCTGCTAAGGTTGATAGTTGCTTAATTCAATCAGGTTTCCAAATTTATCATCACAATTTTATTTTTGATAAAATGGGACGATATTCAGTTATCCAGCAAGGAATGAACATAAATATCCAAAAAGCAAGAAGATATCATTGGCTTTCAACAAAAATTAAATACTTTACCGAAGAACCTCATTCTGGCATTGTCTCAGATATAAGAATAAAGCAATTAAATTTAACAGCAAAAGAAAGTAAAGAAAATAAAGAAATATCAGTAGAGATGATAAACGAAGAACCTAAAATGTTTTTAAAAGATTTAAAATCTATTAGCAGTAAAAATAATATTCAGTCTTTTTCGAATTCTCTTATGAAGCAAAAGCAACTTTTTAATTTTTCTGAAATGGAATTAAATGATGTCGAATTTTACTGGCATCCGGTTTTAAAAGAAAAATTTAATTTAAAAAGATTAAAAAAAACAATTGAAAACGCTCATTTTTTAAAACCAGAAAACTTTGAAAATCTTTTAATGATAAAAGGAGTGGGGCCAAAAACAATCAGAGCATTAAGTTTAGTTGCAGAATTAATTTATGGGGCAAAACCATCTTATAAAGACCCAGCGCGTTATTCATTTACTGTGGGAGGCAAAGACCATACTCCCATGCCTATTCAAAAAGACACTTATGATGAATTAATCCTTATTATGGAAAAAGCGATTAAAAAAGCAAAAATTTCGAATTCAGAAAAAGATCACGCCCAAAAAAGATTATATAATCAAACTTTTTTAAAAAAATAAAATGAAAAAATATTCCTCAAAACAAGCTAAAAAAGGAAAACTATCTTATAGAACACCAGATCGCTTTATTTACAGAAAGTTTTTAAAAACTCAAAAACAAAAATCAAATAAAAAAATATAATCAAAATAAAAAAATAGGCATAATAATTGAATCGTCTATTATTTTATGATATGATAAAAAAATCTTATTAAAATAATTTAAATTTTTATTTTTTAAATATAAAATTATGAATATTACTTGGTACGGACAATCATGTTTTCAAATAAATACCTCTTCGCCAAATAATAATAAAGTAAATATAATTATTGATCCATTCTCCCCAGAAATTGGTCTAAAACCACCCTCAACAGAAGCAGATATTTTGCTTATAACTCATAATCATCCGGATCATAATAATATTAAAACTATCAAAGGTGCTCCTTTTATAATTGACGGCCCAGGGGAATATGAAATAAAGGGAATTTATATTAAAGGTTTTTACGGATATCATGATAATTCAAATGGGAAAGAAAAAGGAAGAATAACAATTTACACTATTGAGACAGAAGGAATAAAAATTTGCCATTTATCTGATTTAGGACAAAAAGAATTAAAAGAGGAACAATTAGAAAAAATCGGGGATGTAGATATTTTAATGATTCCGATAGGAGGAGAATATACAATAAATGCCAATGAGGCAATAAAAATAATGGCGCAAATTGAACCTAAAATTACCATCCCAATGCATTATCAAATTCCAAAATTAAAAGTAAAAATAGAAAGTATTGATAAATTTTTTAAAATATTAGGAATAAAAAAAATAGAACCATTGCCAAAATTATCAATTAAAAAGAAAGATATTTCAGAAGAAGAGGCAAAAATTATTGTTTTAACGCCATAATGAACTTTTTAGAAAAAATTAAAAATAGTTCGGAAAGAAAAAAGAAATTTATTTTCTGGGCGATAATAATTGTATTAATTTTAATTTTTTCTTTCTTTTGGGTTCAAGATGTAAAAAGAAATATTAAAAAATTAAAAGAAGAAAATTTTACTAATCTTTTTAATAATCAAAAAAAAGCAGATGAAATGAAAAAACAAGCAGAAAATATTAAAAAAGAAATATCAAATATTTCGAATATAAAAAATGAAATATCTAAAGATTTAGAAAAAAATTTAAAAGATGAAGATTTAAAAGAATTAGAAAAAATATTAGAAAATCAATAAAATAACAAAAATGGCCAAAGAAAAAAATCAAACAAGCAACCAAATTGGTAAGATAAAAATTAGAGAGATAACCCAGGAAATGAAAGATTCATACATCGATTACGCAATGTCTGTAATTGTCTCCAGAGCTTTACCTGATGTAAGAGATGGATTAAAACCTGTCCATCGCCGAATTTTATATTCAATGTACGAGGATGGATTTACTCATAATTCTAAATTTAGAAAATCAGCAACTGTTGTCGGTTCATGTTTGGGAAGATATCATCCTCATGGAGACCAAGCAGTATATGATTCTTTGGTTAGAATGGCTCAAACTTTTTCTTTAAGATATCCTCTTGTAGAAGGACAGGGAAATTTTGGTTCAATTGACGGCGATCCTCCAGCAAGCATGAGATACACTGAAGTGCGTCTTTCTAAATTTGGGGAAAAAATGCTTGAAGATATTGAAAAAAACACAGTTGATTTTATAGATAATTACGACGGGACAAGAAAAGAACCCATTGTCTTGCCATCCCCTCTTCCCCAATTGCTTTTAAATGGCTCATTGGGCATTGCAGTTGGAATGGCAACTAATATTCCAACTCATAACCTTTCAGAAGTTTGCGATGCTTTAATTTTTCTAATTGATAATCCAAAAGCAACGACAGAAGATCTTTTTCAATTTATTCAAGGACCCGATTTTCCAACAGGCGGAATAATTTATAATAAAAAAGATATTATTTCAGCTTATTCTCAAGGAAAAGGGCCTATTTTAATAAGAGGAAAAACAGAGATAATAGAACAAGAAAAAACAGGAAAATCTCAAATTATTATTACTGAAATTCCTTATCAAGTTCAAAAATCAACGCTTGTTGAACAATTTGCCAAATTAGTTCAAGAAAAAAAGATTGAAGGAATTAAAGATATAAGAGATGAGTCAGATAGAGAAGGATTAAGAATTGTAGTTGATTTACAAAAAAATGCTTTCCCTCAAAAAATATTAAATCGTCTTTTTAAATTCAGCGACCTTCAAAAAACTTTTTATCTTAATATGATTGCCTTAGTTGATGGAATTCAGCCAAAAACCTTGTCTTTAGTTGATGTTTTAAATTATTTTATCGAACATAGAAAACAAGTTGTTTTCAGAAGAACAACGTTTGAAATTGAAAAAGCTAAAGAAAGAGCGCATATCTTAGAAGGATTGCATAAATGTTTATCAAGAATAGATGAAGTAATAAAAACTATAAAAAATTCAAAAAACAGAGAAGACGCTCAAAATAACTTGATGAAAAAATTTAAATTAACTCAAATTCAGGCAAACGCTATTTTAGAAACAAAACTTGCTGCTTTAGCAAAACTTGAAAGAGAAAAAATTGAAGAGGAATTGAAAGAACTTTTAATAAAAATAAAAGAATTGAATTCTATTCTAAAAAGTCCCCAAAAAATAAAAGAAGTTATTAAAAAGGAATTAAAAGAATTAAAGGAAAAATTTGGAGATGAAAGAAAAACAAAAGTTTTTAGTCAACCAGTTGGAGAAATTTCTGAAGAAGATTTAATACCTCAAGAAGAAACAATCATTACTTTAACTCAAGGAGGATATATAAAGAGAATTAATCCTCAAATATATAAAATTCAAAAAAGAGGAGGAAAGGGAATTATTGGAATGAAAACATTACAAGACGATGTTGTTGAACATTTTCTTTTATGCCAAACTCACGACTCTTTATTTTTCTTTACTGATTCTGGAAAAGTATTTAGAACACCTGTTTATGAAATTCCAGAAGGAACAAGAGTTGCCAGAGGAAGAGGACTATTAAACTTTTTAGAACTTTCAAATACTGAAAAAGTTTTATCTCTTTTAACTATTGGAAAAGAAGATACAGAGCAGGGAATAAAAGATTTAGTAATGATTACTAAAAATGGTATAATAAAGAAAACAAGTTTAGAAGAGTTTAAAAACGTAAGAAGATCTGGTTTAATCGCAATAAAACTTAAAAGAGATGATTTACTTAAAAAAGTTGTAAAAAGCACTGGAAACGATGAAATAATTATTACCACTAAGAAAGGACAAGCAATTAGATTTAAAGAAAAAGAAATAAGAGAAATGGGAAGGCCAGCATCTGGAATTAGAGGAATTAATTTAAGAAAAGGAGATAAAGTTGCTGGGATGGATATTATAAAAACCTCTAACCAAAAAGATAAAAACCAAAAATTACAGCAATATCTTTTAGTTGTTATGGAGAATGGGTATGGCAAGAAAACTGATATTAAAGAGTATAGATTGCAAAAAAGAGGAGGAACAGGGATTAAAACTGCAAATATTACTTCAAAAACAGGAGAGATAATATATTCAACAATACTTACAGGAGACGAAGAAGATTTAATTGTTATTTCCCAAAAAGGACATGTGATTAGAACAAATATATCTTCTATTCCCAAATTAAGCCGAGCAACACAAGGAGTAAGAATTATGAAACTGGATGATAATGATAAAGTAGCTTCGGCAACCTGTATTTAAAATTAAAAATAAAATATTTTAAAATGAATGGAGATATTTTTTTAGACCCTGAAAAAATATTAAATGAAATTAATTTAAAAAACGATATGATTGCAGCGGATTTTGGCTGCGGATCAGGAGGATTCACTATTCCTTTAGCAAAAAAACTAGAAAAAGGATTGGTTTATGCTATTGATGTTCAAAAAGAACCATTATCTGCTCTAAAAAATCGTTCTCTTGATTACAATTTATTAAATTTAAAATTTATAATTGGAGATATAGAAAAAGAAAAAGGATCTAGATTAAATGATTCTTCTGTTGATTTAATTTTAATAATTAATACCTTGTTTCAATCAGATAAAAAAGATGCTATTATAAAAGAAGCTAAAAGGGTATTAAAAAACAATGGAGAACTATTAATTATTGATTGGATTCCAAATACACAATTAGGCCCAAAAGAAGGAACTATTTCTTTAGAAGAATTAAAGAAAATATGCAAAGAAATGGGTTTTAATATAGAAAAAGAATTTGAAGCAGGAAAATATCATTATGGAATAATTTTTAAAAAAACTGCATAAAATGAAAAAAAAATATCTATTTTTATTTTTAATTTTCTTTTTTTTATTAAAAATAACTGTTACAGCTCAAACACCACCAACAGGCCAAGCACAAACACCTCAAACATCGGTTGAAATTACAAACCCTCTAACATCTAATACTTTCGACGAATTATTAACAAAAATTATTACTTTTCTTTTTTGGATAGCAGCGCCTATAGCTTCTTTAATGATTATTATTGCTGCTTTTGTTTTACTTACTGGAGGAGGAGACCCTAAAAAAGTAAATCAAGCAAAAAATATGATTATTTGGGCGCTTATAGGATTTATTATTATTTTTCTTTCACTCGCTTTAATTAATTTCTTAAAAGCCATATTAGGAGTTCAGGAATCAACAACTTTTCTTGAAAATATTAAAAGTTTATTATAAAATAATAAATATAAAGGTCGATTAATAAAAAAATAAAGGTCGAAAATAAAAAACATAAAATTAAAATGAAAAAAACATTTCCAACAATTTTATTTATTTCTTTAATTATAATTTCCTCGCTATTTATTTTTAACGGAAATTTAGTAAAAGCTCAAGTAGTTACACCACCAGGAGCCGCCCTACCCCAAGGAGTAAATGATGTTTATACTACAATAGACAATATCACAAATTGGATTTTTTGGGGACTATTAATAGCAGCATCTGTAATGATTTTAATAGCAGCTATTATGTTTTTAACAGCAGCAGGAAACCCTGATACAACAAAAAAAGCAAGAGATTATATTATATATGCTCTTGTTGCAATAGTAATTGCTTTCCTTGCTAAAGCAATAGTAGCCCTTGTAAATTATATACTGACAGGTCAAGCATACCCACAAGCCCCAAGCGGCGGAGGAGGAGGTTCCCAATATTTTTACTAATAAAAAAAACTCCGAGAAAACCTCGGAGTTTTTTTTATTAAATCTTTCTATTGATTTTTTAATTAAAATATAGAAATATAAATATAGGTCGGAGTGGCGGAATTGGCAGACGCGCTGGGTTTAGGACCCAGTGGGGAAACCCATGAGAGTTCAAATCTCTCCTCCGACACATTTATTTAATTTCTATTTTTCTTTTTTTCTCTTTTTCAATTTTTGGCATTTTTATAACTAAAATTCCATTTTTCATTGTTGCTTCTGCTCTTGATGGGTCAACTTCTTCTGGTAAAATTATCTGTCTTGAAAATTTTCCCCAATAACATTCTTGAAAAAAATAATTCTCATTCTCTTCTTTATATATTTTCTCTCTTTTTCCTTTAATTGAGACAATATCATTTTCAATAGAAATATCTAAATCTTGAGGTTTTACCCCGGCTATTGCGGTTTGAATTACAATATCCTTGTCAGTTTCAAAAACATCAACTGCTAATTGTCCTTCTTTTTCAAATAGGCTATTAGCTTCCTCTTCCTTTTTTAACTCTTCTTTATTTTTTTCTTTTGTTATGTTTTTAATCTCTTGGTTTTCAAATTCTTGTATTTCTTCTTTCGTTTTATTATCTAAAATTTCCTCTTTCTTATTTTCTTTATCTTTAATTTCTATTTCTTCTTGTTTTTCTTCTTTTGTTTTTTCATCTATATCCTCTTTAATCTCTTTTTCGTTTGAATAATTTTCTACATCCATTCCTTTTTTTAATTTTTCAAAAAATGATGACATATTAATTTAATTTTAAATAATTTATAATTTACAAATACTTTTTATTTTTTTAATTTTTTTAATTTTATAAGAAAGATAAAAACCAGAACCTAAAAGCAAAACCGAAAGAGAAACTAATGAAACACAGAATAAATATACATTTTTAAAAATTATTTCTCCTGTAAAAGAATTTTCCAATATACTGCTTCCAAATCCTATTATACATAAATTAAAAATGGTATGCAAAAAAACAGCTAAGAAAAATCCAATTAAAAAATATTTATTTTTCTTTTTTATGTTTAAAAAAGAAAGGACTAAAAAATAACCAAAAATGCCAGAAGATAAAGTATGTAAAAAAGTAGCCCCCACAAAACGATAAAAAGTAATTCCTAAAGAAGTTAAAATCGGCTGATTTAAAATAAAAAGAATATTTTCTATTGCGCTAAAACCTAAAGCTGCGATAACCATATAAAGAACAACATCTATTGGCTCATCAAGTTCTGGACTCTTTAATACCTTTTGCCTTATAACGAGATACTTTACCAATTCTTCTGTTAATGAAATAATAAAAAAATTATAAAGAAAAAATGGAATAAAATTTTTAATTTCTACCTCATTAATTTTAAAAATATTAATAATTGATATTTGCAAAACAGCAGCAATTAAAGCAGAAACAATTCCCCATAAAAAAACTTTAATTACCATTTTATTAGGTTCTGGATAATAATCTTTTCTTAAATAAAACAAAAGCCAAATAATACTTGGGGAAATTCCTAAAAGGATATAAAAAATATACAAATAAAAAGCCATAAAAATAAATATTATAATTTTAAATTACCATTAATTTTAATTTTTTTCCAGCTTTTTGTTTTATTTTTTAAATAATTAAAATATCCAGAAATTGCCACCATTATGCCATTATCAGTACATAAATCTTTAGGGGGAACAAAAAAATTAATCTTTAATTTTTCTTGCTTTATTTTTTCTTTAAATTGTCTTCTTAATTCATTGTTTGCCGAAACTCCTCCTCCTAAAAATATTGCTTTTGCTTTATAGTCTTTTGCTGCCTTTATTGTTTTTTTAATTAAAACATCAATTACTGATTGTTGAATTTCCCAGCACATCTCCTCAATATATCTTTCATTCTTTAAATTATTTTTATCTTTTAATGTTTTATAAAGCACTGCTGTTTTAAGCCCAGAAAAACTGAAATCATAATTTTTTGAATTTATCATTGGGCGAGGAAGGGAAATATTATATTTTAAATTTTTATTTTTTATTTTTTTTGCTTTTTCTGCTATTTTAGGCCCTCCTGGATATTCTAAATTTAAAATCCTTGCTGTTTTATCAAAACATTCACCAGCAGCATCATCCAATGTTTCGCCTAAAATTTTATATTTACCAATATTTTTTATTAAAATTATTTGAGTATGGCCACCAGAAACAATTAAAGATACTGCTGGAAAAAAAGAATTTATTTCCTTAAAATTAAAATCTAAAAAATTAACTAAAATATGAGATTGTATATGATTTGCTGGAACAATTGGTATTTCCCAATAATAAGACAAAGATTTTGTAAAATTTAAACCAACCCATAAACAGGGGTCTAATCCCGGCCCAGTTGTTACTGATAAAATATCTATTTTAGGTTTTTCGTATTTTTCTAAAAATTTTATTAATTCGTTTTTAAGAATTTCTTCCCTTGAAAGTGTTTTTTCTATTGTTTGAATTTTATTATCTTTTTCTGATTTTTTATTTTTAATTTTTAAAAGATTTGCTTTTTTTAAAGCTTTTTTAAATACAAAAACTAAATTTTTTTGGTGTTCTCTTTTTGCCAACATTGGATAAACTCCTCCATATTTTTTATGAATATTAACTTGCGAAGAAATAATATTTGATAAAATCTTAAAATTGCCCTTATTATTTTGCGCTTTAATTATTCCTATTGAGGTATCATCACAAGATGTATCAATTCCTAAAATTATCATAATATTAAAAAGAAATTAATTGTTTATTTTAATTGTTAAATTGATTTTTTTCAAATTTTATTTTAGAATTAGAAATTAAGGCCCTATCGTCTAGCGGTTAAGGACACCACCCTTTCAAGGTGAAAACACGGGTTCAAATCCCGTTGGGGCCACATAATTTAAAAAATGGAAAACAAAAGTTATCTATCTATCGGAAAAGCATCTGATATTGAAAATAAAAAAGAAAGAAGAATATATCGTTTTTTTGAAATGCTGCCAGGATTGTTAAGCTGGGGTGTTTTATTTTTAGCTGTTTTTTGCTCTTGGAAAATTCCTTTTATTACCTCTATATTTATTATTTCTTTTTCTCTTTTTTGGCTTTTAAGAACTATTTATTATTCTTTTCATTTATGGTCTGGCTATCAAAAAATGAAAAAAATTGAAAAAGCAGATTGGATAAAAAAACTTAATTCTTTATCGCCTTCAAAATATTCATTAAAAACAATAAAAAATTGGAAAGAGTTATATCATTTAATTGTTATTCCAATGTATAAAGAAGAATTGGAAATCTTAAAAGATACATTCTCTTCTTTGGAAAAATCAAATTATCCAAAAGAAAAAATGATTGTTGTTTTAGGATGTGAAGAAAGAAATAAAGAAGAAGCGCAAAAAATAGCTAGTGAAATTGAAAAAGAGTTTGGTAAAAAATTTTTCAGATTTTTAATTACTTGGCATCCTCAAAATTTAAAAAATGAAATTAATGGCAAAGGCGCTAACGAAACCTGGGCAGCAAAAAAAGCAAAAAAAGAAATTATCGATCCTTTAAAAATTCCTTATGAAAATATCATTTTTTCTTCTTTTGATGCTGATACTTGTGTTTTCCCTCAATACTTTAGTCGCGTTTCTTATTGTTTTTTAACAGTAAAAAAACCTTTGAAAACAAGTTATCAGCCAATTCCTCTCTTTATTAATAATATCTGGCAAGCGCCTATTGTTTCTCAGGTTTTTTCTTTTTCTTCAACTTTTTGGCATACTATTAATCAAGAGAGAGCAAATAAATTAATTACTTTCTCGTCTCATTCAATGAGTTTTAAAACTTTAATAGACGTTAATTTTAAGCAAACAAATGTTGTTTCTGATGACTCAAGAATATTTTGGCAATGTTTTTTAAAATTCGATGGAGATTATAGAGTAAAACCATTATATTATCCTATTTCAATGGATGCTAATGTTTCAAAAAATTTGCTTAAAACAATGATAAACATTTATAAACAGCAAAGAAGATGGGCTTATGGAGTTGGCGATATTGCTTATTTTTTGTTTGGGTTTTTAAAAAATAAAAAAATTCCTATTCGTAAAGAAATTTCATTAGGATGGGAATTAATTGAAGGGCATATAGAATGGGCAACAGCAAGTTTATTAATCTTTTTTATTGGTTGGCTTCCTTTATTATTAGGAGGGCCTCAATTTTCTCAAACCGTTCTTTCCTATAATCTTCCTAAAATTATAAGCCGACTTATGACTATTTCTATGATTGGATTGGTTTTTTCTGCTTATTTAAGTTTTCTTCTGCTTCCTCCAAAACCTCCAAGTTTTAGTAAATATAAATATATAATTTGGGCTTTTAGTTGGTTATTGTTTCCCTTTATTATGGTATTTTTTACTTCATTTCCAGCGCTTGATGCTCAAACAAGATGGTTATTAGGAAAATATATGGGTTTCTGGACAACAGAAAAAGTAAGAAAGTGATCTATTCTAAATGAATTTTATTCTTAAATTCTTTTAATTTTTCTTTTAAAAACGGATATTTTTTAAATTCAATATCTTCTTCTAATATTTCTTTAGCTGAATTTCTTGCTTTTTCAACCAAAGAAATATTTTTAAACGAATCCATCATTAAATCAGGCACCCCCCATTGTCTTGTTCCGACAAAATCTCCAGGACCCCTAATTTCCAAATCTTTTTCAGCTAAAGTAAATCCATTTTCGCAATTTATTAAGGCTTTTAACCTTTCTTTTGTTTTTTTATTTAAGGAATCAGTAAATAAAAAACAATATGATTGATATTTACTTCTTCCAACTCTTCCTCGAAATTGGTGAAGCTGAGCCAAACCAAATCTTTCTGCGCCTTCGATCATCATAACAGTCGCATTAGGAACATCAACCCCTACTTCAACAACTGATGTTGATACTAAAATATCTATTTTTCTGTTTTTAAAATCTTTCATTACTTTTTCTTTTTCGCTATTTTTTAGTTTTCCATGAAGCATTCCCACTTTTAAGTCAGGAAATATTTCATTTGAAAATTTTTCATACTCTTTTTTTACTGCCTTCACTTCAGTTAAATTTTCATTCTTTTCATTATTTTTATTATTTTCTTCAATTCGAGGACAAATAACAAAAACTTGTCTTCCTTTTTTAACTTCTTTCCTAATAAAATTATATGTCTTTTCTCTGTCTTTTTTATCTATTACTTTTGTTATAATTTTTTTTCTTCCTTTTGGTAATTCATCTATTATAGAAATATCTAAATCTCCATATATAGTTAAAGACAGAGTTCGAGGAATAGGAGTAGCTGTCATTGATAAAAGATGAGGAACTGTTTTTTCTTCAGGTTTATTTATCGATGTTTTCCGACAAAGTTTTGCTCTTTGTTCTACTCCAAACCGATGCTGTTCATCTAAAATTACTAATCCTAATTTATTAAATTTCACTTTATCTTGTATTAAAGCATGAGTTCCAATTAAAATATCAATTTCTCCATTTAAAACCTTTTCTAATAATTTTCTTCGTGATATTTCAATAAAATCATTTTTTAATTTTTTTGAATAAAATTTATCATTTTTCCCTGTAAGCAGTCCAATATTTATATTAAAATTTTTAAAAAGTTTAAAAATTTCCTGAAAGTGCTGTTTTGCCAAAATTTCTGTTGGAGCCATAAAAGCAACTTGATAGCCATTTTTTATTGTATTTAAAGCTGCTATAGCCGCAACAACTGTTTTTCCAGAGCCAACATCGCCTTCAAGTAAGCGGTTCATTGGTCTTGGTTTTTCTAAATCTTTTAAGATTTGAAAAGCTGCTTTTCTTTGAGCATCAGTTAATTTAAAAGGTAGTAAATTAACAAATTTTTTAATTAAATCAACTTTAAAAACAATTGGTATTGCTTTTTCTTTTGATAATTTTAATCTTTCTTTTAAAACGAAAAGTTCAATATAAAATAATTCCTCAAAAGAAAATCTTTTTTTGGCTTGTTCCGCTAATTCTTTTGAATCTGGAAAGTGAATCTGGAAAAGGGCTTCGTTAATTGGTAAAAAATTATTTTCTTTTATTATTTTTTCAGGCAAGGTTTCTGGTATTTTATTTCTAAAAGATAAAAGCAATGGTTTTAAAATAGAACGAAACCATCGGGAAGATATTTTCTCTGTTTCAGGATATACTGCAATTAAACGACCTGTATGAGTTAAATCATTTAAAGAAAAATTTTTTTTTGGTATTTTTTCATATATTGGATTTGAAAAAAACATTCCATATTTATCAAAAACTACCTTTCCTGATAAAAAAACAATATCGTCTTCTTTTAAAATTTTAGTTAAATACGGCTGATTAAACCAAATAGATAATATTGTTCCTGATTTATCTTCAATTAAGGCGCGTGTTAAAATCATTTTCTTTTTCCATGTTTTAGTATTTTCTATACTTTTAATTTTTCCACAAATAGTGCAAACCTCATTTATCTTAACTTCTGAAATTTTAATAATTTTAGAAAAATCTTCATATCTTCTCGGAAAATGAAAAAAAAGATCTCTTATTGTTTCAATTCCCATTTTTTTTAATCTTTTTTTAAAAACATCTCCTATCCCAGAAATATTTTCTATAGGAGTTGAAAGATTCATAATTTCCTCTTTATCTTATAAAATATTATTTAATAAAAAAACACCTTTAAAAAAGAAAATTTTATAAAAGCATTTATGGCTGAAAAATATCTTCTGGTAAAAAACGGACCTCTTTTACTCCAGGAAATTGTTTTGATGTCTTTTCAATTTGAAGCCACAAAATTTCCGCTCTACAAGAACCTCCGCTTGTTTTATTAAAAGGATCTTCAAAAACAAGTGTTAAAACACTATTTTTAAGATTAATATCTTTTAATTTTAACCCTTCTAAAGGAAAATCTGTTTCAATCCCTTCTTTAATTTCTTCTTCTGTTAAATTTTCTTTACCTCTTAAAAGAAGATTAATTGTTTCCTTTATTGGCGTTTGGGATATAGGAATTTTTCTTTTTATGGGAACTATGCCTTTTTCCGAACATTTTACATTTCCATTTTCGTCTTTGTCTTTTTCCGGATTATAATAATAAAGAAAAACATCAGTATAATTAATTTCTTCAAATAAAATTGGAATTTCAAATACTTTTTGATTTTCTAAAATTCCAGAAGGATTATCGCTTAAAAATTTTAAAGTTCCAGAAGAAGTTTGAGGCAAAGAAAAAAATAATTCTCCCTCGAAAGGAACAAAACCTTCGGTTGCCCAATCACTTTTTGCATTTAAAATAGTTTTACCTAATAAATTATTGTTTTTATCATAAAGCTCAGCAGTAAAAACTCCTTCAAAAAACCAAAAACCTTTTGCTATTCCTTCAATTTTTAGCGGACTTTTGATCTTTTCGTTCTTTTTAGGAAAGATTATTAATATTCCTTGTTTTTCTTCAGGGCATTTCTCAAATTCACAATCAGGAGGTATTCTGCCAACAAAAGAATTATCATAACACATTTTTGCTTCTTTAGTACAAGAAATTTGTTTTTTAGGATAAAATTTTTGATAACAAAAAATCAACAAAATCAGTATAATTAAAAGGATAATTATTATTAATATTTTTCTGTTTATTTTTTTCATATTATTGAAAAATTGCATTTTTAAAATGTTTTATTTTCGCTTTTTTATAATTTTTATCCAAAATAACTGAAATTATATCGATCTGCCATTTACTATCTAATGGAATTTTATGATCTGTAAGCCAAATTTGAGAAAGATTAATTAATTGTTTTTGTTTTTTAAAATTAACTTTATCTTCTGGGAAAAAATCTGATTTGTTTTTTAGATATAATGTTTTTACTTCAATAAAGCAAATAATTTTATCTTTTTTAGCAACAATATCAATTTCTCCTTTATAGGGAAATAATTCTTTATAATAATTTCTTTCTAAAATTTTATATCCTCTTTTTATTAAATAAGAACAAGCAAGATCTTCTCCAATCTCACCAATCTTTTTTTTGCTATTCATTTTTTAAAATTATTTACAAATATTTTGAAGTAAAGATTTATCTATTGAAGAATCTTCACATAATTCTTTACATCTTTTCTCTGTTATTTTCTTGCTTAATTCTAAATTATATTCAAATAATTTACTATTTTCATTCCAAATATAGACATCATAATCGCAATTATCATCTGAGAAACCGTAAATCATATAACCGCCGGAAATTACTGCTTTATTTAAAGGATCTAATTCTATTGATTTACTATAATATTTCCCTGCGCCCCCACTCATAAATTCCATAGTCAATATTTTCCCATCTTTTGATTTAAATTTAGAAATAACAGGTTTGTTATTTTCAATTCTTAAAATAGTAAAATTAGTAGTGGACGCGCCGGAATTTCCTAAATCAACAAGAGCTTCTGGAATTTTATCTCCGGTTATATCTTCTGTTTTTTCGATTGTTATAGGATAATTTTTTCCAGCATCTTTAAATTCTTTTTTTAAATCTTTTTCTATGTCTAAAATTAACAAATTCCAATCAATATTATTATTTATTTCTTCTTCTCTCTTTTCTATTGCCGGACATTCTTCAAACTGACAATCAGGTCCAGTTCTAAAAACATAAGAGTTATCAGGGCAAAGTTTTGTGTCAGAAGGACAAATAGAATTTTTTCTGTTTTGGTTTTTCCAAAAGAAAAACAAATAAATTATTACGCAAAATAAAAATATAAGAAAAATTATTAAAACAACTTTTTTAAGTTTCTTTTTTGCTTTTTTCTTCATAAAATTTATTAAAAAAGCGGAGGGGACAGGATTCGAACCTGCAAGGGCTATGCACCCGCCGGTTCTCCAAACCGGTGCCTTGCCATTCGGCGCACCCCTCCCTATCTAAATAATTCAGAAATAATTTTTGAAATTGTTGGATGTTTTATTATTAAATTATATTTCAAAAATTTAAGCACTGTTAAAAAATCGGAAATTTCTTCTTTTAACGAATCTGGGCCTAAAAAAATTTCAATACCTTGCTTTAATAGATTTTCAGAATAATTATTTAAAATTTCATACTTTTGTTTTTCTTTTAAATAATCTATTATTTTTTTAAATTCTCCTCTATCTAACCAAACCCCTTTACATATATTACAAACATCAACTATAATTTTTGAATCTCCATAGTATACCTCATACAAAGGCAATCTGCAAGAAGGACATAATCTAATCCCATAAGATACTTTAAATTTTTTGGGATCTTTCCACAAATCAATATCAAGCCAATTTAAATCTTTATCTTTCTCATCCTTCGCCCACCTCAATTCATCTTCTTCAAACCATAAACCAAAACATCTAGGGCAATAATCAATTTCAGTATTACATAAAATAGCGCTTTCTAATGAAATTTTGCATATTGGGCATTTTTTATTGACTAAAATATTTGATGATAAAGTTTTAGGAGATTTTTTTTCTTGATTTTCTTTTTTCATGTTTATTTCATATGTTTGATATTATATTTTCTTTTAAATTTCCATTTGTCTTAAAGCTTTTATTCTTTCTTCAACTGGCGGATGAGTCATAAAAAGACGATTAATCCATAGTTTTTTTTCTTTTCCTCTTAAAGGATTTACAATGTATAAATGAGCTGTAGTATTATTTGAAACATTCAAGGGTGTTTCGTCTTTAGAAATTTTTTCTAATGCTCTAGCTAAACCCTCGGGATAGCGAGTAAGCAAAGCACCTGAAGCATCAGCTAAAAATTCTCTTTTTCTTGAAATTGCTAACTGAATTAAAGTTGCGGCAAGTGGAGCTAAAATTGCTGCTATTATACCTAATAAAAATAAAATTATTGAACTTGAATTGTCTGAATCTCTATCCATACCGCCCCAAAAGCTAATTCTTAATAAAAAATCAGATAAAATAGAGATAATTCCAGTTAAAGTAACAATAATTGTTTGCAACAACATATCTTTATTTCCAATGTGAGATAATTCATGAGAAATAACTCCTTCTAACTCTACTCTGTTTAATTTTTCTAATAACCCTAAGGTTAAAACTAATATCGCATTTTTTTCATTTCTTCCTGTGGTGAACGCATTTGGCTGAACTTCATTTAAAATATAAATTCTAGGCAAAGGAAGACCAGCAGTAATACAAAGATTTTCAACTAATCTGTATATTTCTGGATTATCTTCTTTTTTGATTTCTTTTGCCTTTGTCATTCTTAAAATAACTTTGTCAGAATACCAATAACTAAAAAAACTTTGAAAAACAGATAAAAAAACAGCAATAATCAAAAAAAATTGATTATTAAATAGATAACTAAAAATCCATCCTAAAAAAATAATAAAAACAAAAAAAATAGTTAATAATAGCCAAGTTTTATGAATATTAGATTTAGCATAAGTATATAAAGTTGCCATAATAATTTATTAAAAACTTACTTTTACTGGTTCGTTTTCTTTATCTTCTTTTGTTTCAAAAAATTCCATTTTCTTAAATTTAAAAATCTTAGCAATAATATTTGTTGGAAATTTTTCAATTTTAATATTTAAATCTCTTACGTTTGAATTATAAAATCTTCTCGCTGCTTGAATTTTATCCTCTGTGTCTCGAAGTTCTCTTTGAAGTTCTAAAAAATTTTCGCTTGCTTTTAACTGGGGATAATTTTCAGATACAGCAAAAAGAGATTTTAATGTTTCTGAAAGAAAATTTTCTGCCTCAACATGATCTTTCATTGTTTGAGCGCTTATTGCTTTTGTTCTTGCTTCAGTTACCTTTTCAAAAAGATCTTTTTCATGAGCAGCATATCCTTTTACGGTTTCTATTAAATTTGGAATAAGGTCATATCTTCTTTTTAATTGCACTTCAATATCTGCCCATGCTTCTTTAGCCTGATTATATAAAGATACAAAAGAATTATAAGAAAAAATAATCCATAAAACTAAAATTAAAATAATTAAAATTAACCATATCATGTTTTTATTTTTTTAATTTTTATTTTAGATCAATAGTTCTCTGAGTAATTGTTGTTTGAATTTTAACTGGCGGAGCATTTGCCTTTTTTTCTTTTTCTTCGATTTCTAATAAAATTGTTACTCTTGGCTGTTTTTTATCGTCTTTCCCATTACCTTCAACAATGAATTCTAAATTTTTTACATTAAAATTTAAAGAAGTCAATGGTAAATCTTCCTCATTTCCATCTTCACTTACACGATTTTCTCTAATTTGCCCATTTTTTAAATAAAATTTATGACAATCATTTTTATAATCTATAAAAGATAAAGAATTATTATTTTCTACTAAAAAATTTTCTCCATTTTTAACACAAAAGGAATTTAAAGGATCGGTATTTTTTGCCATTCTTATAAATCGACTCATATATTCTATTGTATAATTTGTTTGATTTAAAATATTATTTGATGAAAAACTATACATTTGGGTTTTTACTCCAAAAATAAAAAAATTTAAAATAGCAACCATAATTAAAGAAAAAATAAAAGTAGAAATTATTAATTCAATTAAAGTAAAACCTTTTTGATTCATTTTAAAAAATTAAATTGATTATAAGGGGTATAAATTATAAAGGTTTTCTGAGACTGTTGTCTCATTTGTCTTTCCTTTTTCTGTCCAATAAACCGTAACAGAAACGTTTATTAAAACATTTTCATTATTTGGGTCTTCGGTTATAGTAATTTTTCGTTTAAAAGGAGAATCAGAACCATCTTTATAATTAAAAAAACCTTCTTCATCCACTTTTAAAAACCTACATTCATTATCTTGAAGAGAAGAAAGAGAATAATCATTATAATCTGCTTCATAATTTCCTGGAGATAAATCTTTTTTCCAAGATCCACTTGTTGTTGTTTCTATAAAAGATCCACTTGTTGTTGTTTCTATAAAAGTTGTTTCTATAAAATTAGAATCTCTTATGCTTTTTACAATTTCAATTCCTTCCTGAGCAAGATAATTAGCAGTAAGATTAAGAGTAGAATAAGTAGTAGATGAAATTATTCTAGTAATAGAAGTATAAATTGCTGTTATTCCCACAGTCATAATAAAAATAACAATCATTAGCTCAATAAAAGTAAAACCTTTATTTTTATTTTTTTTAAAATTTATCATTTTAATTAATTTCAATTAAACCTGTTTTATAAATTGTAATTGTTTTTATTTCATTACTGTCTTTAATTTTCAATTCTATTTCTCCTGAATTAACGTTTTTATTATTATTTATAGTCACCACAGGATCAGGTAAGGTAAAAACAACGCAAAGAGAATCAGTTATAGAAGAAGTATTTTCAATTATGGAAGAAATACTTTTCATTTCGATGCCTTTCTCTAATTCTATTTCACCGCCATCTATTATTTTATCAGTATTTTCATCATATTGATAGTCTCCGTTACAATCAGCAAATAAAATATATTTATTTTTATTATTTATATTAAAACATGCTCCGTATTGATATTTATAATCTTTATCATAATTTCCATTCTCTTTACATCCTTCAAACTCTGTTCCTGTTTTTGCCTCAATTCCTCTCAAATCTTGAACTAATTTAAAAGCAGATTTTTCTAAGTTTAATTTTTTTTCCTCTCCTCTATAGTCAATAAAAGTTATTGAAGATAAAATTATTATAATAGCAATAGAAGTTAAAAGCTCAATTAAAGTAACTCCGTTTTCTTTTTTAATTTTCTTTTTTTTATGCCTCATAATTAAACAGATAAAGATAAATACCAATTAATTATTTCTTCTCCATAAAGTAAAGCAATAAAAACTCCAATGATTAAAAAAGGACCAAATGGTATCTCGCTTTTAAATGTTTTCTCTTTTAAAATAATCAGTATTATTCCTATTATAGCACCAATAAAAAAAGAAAAAAACAAGGCGACTAAAATTTTAGGATACCCTAAAAAAAGACCCATAAAAAAAGAAAATTTAACATCTCCAAATCCTAAATATTTACCAGATGAAATTAAATAAATAATAAGAAAAAAAATAAGCGGAATTAAAACCCCTATAAGAGAATTTAAAAGAATGTTTAAATTATTAAATTTAAAATATTGAAATAAAAGATAAGTAAAAACTATTACTATTAAAGGAAAAAGAACTTTGTCAGGAATGATAAAATTTTTAAAATCATAAACAAAAATAATTATTAAAAAAGAAGAAACAGTTAAATAATAAATTAAATCAAAAAGTGATAATTGATTTATAGAAACAAATTTGAAAATAAAAAAGAAAATAAAACCAGTAAGTATTTCAACGATCGGATACTGAAAAGAAATCTTTTTGCCACAATAACGACATTTTCCTTTAAGTATTAAAAAACTTAAAACAGGAATTAAATCTAAAGAATGTAATCTATGATGACAATGAGGGCAAAAAGAATAAGTTAATGGAAATGGCAAATTATTCTCTAACCGATATATTATAGAATTTAAAAAAGAACCTATAAAAAGTCCTAAAACAAAAATAAAAAAAGGATTAAAAAAAAGAATGCTCATTATTTATTTTAATTCTATTGCTGAGGACAAATATATTGGGTTTTACAAGAAAAAGAATCATCCCAGTTTTTAGAATAAATTTTTCCTGTTGAAGAACTATCTATACAAAAAACCTGATTAGAAATATTTAGGGGAGTATAAGCGCAATATTTTAAATTATCATCGGAGCGGAATATTTCTACTTTGCCACCTTGTAGTTTTATATCATCGCAAAGATTTTTATATGAACTATTATCACAATCTAAATTGGAGTAACTATAATCTCTATTATAATCAAGCTCTGCTTGCGCTCTTATTTGACTCATTTCCACTATAATCCTTGCATCTTTTGCCTGATTTCTTGCGTCTTGTAAAGAAGCTAATACCATTCCAGAAAGTATTCCAATAATAGCAATTACAACTAATAACTCTATTAAAGTAAATCCTTTTTTATTTGTTAACATAATTTTTTAATTTTATTTAATAAATAATTTAATTTTATTTTATTATAATATAAAAAAAAGCCGAAAGCAATCTCTTTCGGCTTTTAAATTAATATAATAAATTTATCTTATTCGCAAGCAGGGGTAGGACTACAAGAAGGTTCGCTATCATACTCTTTTGATGTAATTCTGCTATCAATACATCTCCAATTTCCACTATTCAACTCAACTTTTACACAATATTTATCATCACTATCATAACAACTAATTTCACCTGAAGTTTGACTTTTGATATCATCTTCAATCATCTTATAATCGCTATCATCGCAAAATCCTTCATATTCATTTTTTTTAGCATAATATAATTCTGCTGCAGTTCTTAACTGGTCCAGTTCAGATATTATTCTTGCATCTTTAGCGCTTGTTCTTGCTCCAGACAAAGAAACTAAAACAACACCTGCAAGTATTCCAATAATAGCAATTACAACTAATAATTCTATTAAAGTAAATCCTTTTTTATTTGTTGGCATAATTTTTTAATTTTAGTATTTTTTAAAATTTTTACACGACCTTTTTTATTTATATTCCAATAGAATATAAAGGAAGTAAAACAGAAGCAATAAGAATAGCAACAAAAATTCCTAAAAATATAATAATTACTGGCTCCAAAAACTTAACAAAAGTGTCTGTTAATCTATAAATTTCTTCTTGATCAAACTGAACGTAACTATTTAAAGAAGTATCAAGAGTTCCTGTTCTTTCTCCAACAACAACCATTTGATAAAAAAACGGTGAAATATAATTAGGATATTTTTTTAAAACAGAACTAATAGTTTCTCCTTTTTGTACCCCGTCTTTTATTTCTAAAACAATGTTTTTATAAACACTATTATTCACTGTTTGAGCAGTCATATCTAATGCCTGAATAATAGGAAGCCCGCCCGATATCATTGTTGATAAATTTAAAGCAAAACGCACTTGATAAAATCTTTTTAAAAAATCACCTAAAAGAGGAATATCTAATATATATTGATCAAAAATGTTTTTTCCTTCTTCTGTTTTAAAATAAGAAAGAATAAGAAAAAAAATAGCAAGAATAAAAAGCAAAACAACAACACCCCAGTTTTTGAAGAAATTTCCTACTCCTATAACTACTTTTGTAATTGAAGGTAAAGAAGCGCCTGTTTCTTGTAAAATCGCTGTTATTTGAGGGACAATAAAAACAGTAATTAAAATTAAAACCGCAAAAAAGACAATAACAACAAAAATCGGATATGCTAAAGCATTTTTAGTTTGAGAACGAAAATTATATTCTTTTTCTAAATAATCAGCTAGATAAGCAAAAACCTCAGTTAGTTTTCCAGAAATTTCTCCTGATTTTACTACGCTTACATAATAAGAAGAAAAAATATCTGGAAAAAGACTAAAAGCAACAGATAAAGACATTCCTCCTTCAATTTCTTTTCCAATTCTTTCTATTATATTTTTAAATTTTTCATTTGTTGTCTGTTGAGATAATACCTGAAAAGATTCAATTAGAGGAACTTTTGATTGCAGCATAATAGATAATTGCTTAGAAAACATAACAATATCTTTATTAGTAATCCTTCCAAATAATTTAAATTTTCTATTTCTTTGAGAAGATTTTGCTTCTTCTAAATAACTTACATATAATCCATAGTTTTTTAAAATATCGAAAGCTGCCTCTTTACTTGAAGCCTCAATAATTCCAGACTGAATTTCTCCTGTGCTTGTTCTTGCTTTATAATTAAATTTCATATTAATTTATTTTACTATTTTTTTAATAAAATACAATAAAAAATAAATTTATCTTTTAGCTAAAGCTTTAACTTCGTAAGGATCCAGTGAAAAACTTTGAGCAGTTTCTAAATCAATTTCTTTTGCTCTTACTAAATTAGCTAAATATCTATTTAAGGAAATCATTCCTATTTCTGCGGATGTTTCGATAACTAAAGGGACTTCATGAATTTTATTTTCTCTTATTAAATTTGCTATTGCCGGTGTGTTAATTAATATTTCACAAGCAGGAATTAATCCTCCTTTAATTCGAGGAACTAATCTTTGGGAAATAATACCAATTAAAGAACCAGACAATTGAGCTCTAATTTGGTTTTGTTGCTCAGCAGTAAAAGAATCAACAATTCTATGAATTGTTTGTCCTGCTGAGTTTGTATGTAAAGTTGCTAAAACTAAATGCCCGGTTTCTGCCGCAGTAATTGCTGTCGCTATAGTTTCTGAATCTCTCATTTCTCCTATCATTATAACATTAGGATCTTCTCTAAAAACAGATTTCAAAGCTCTTCCAAAACTTAAACTATCTTGTCCTATTTCTCTTTGATTTATTATACATCTATCATCTAAAAAAACGTATTCAATAGGATCTTCAATTGTTACAATATGCTCAGACCTGATATGATTAATTTCATCTATCATTGCAGCTAAAGTTGTTGATTTTCCTTGTCCTGAAGGTCCTGTTACTAAAATAAACCCTTGAGGCTTTCTTATAAATTCATGAAGAATAGGCGGAAGATTTAATTCTTCAATTGTTCTAATTTTTTCTGGAATCAAGCGAAGAGCGCAGGCAATAGAATTTCTTTGATAAAAAATATTTACCCTAAACCTCGAGCCTTTAAAACTATACGAAAAATCAATTTCTTTCTCTCTTAAAAATCTGAATTTATGCTCTTCAGTCATTAATTCAAAAGCAAGATTCTGAGTATCTTGGGGTTCTAAAATTTTCATTCTTATTAGAGGAATCAGTTTGCCTGACACTCTTAATACTGGCGGATGATCAACTGAAAAATGTAAATCAGAAGCTTTTTGTAAAATAGCGGTTTCTAATATATCTTTTAAAATTATATCATCCATAATTTATTTTTTATTTAAAATTTTTTTTATTTCTTCAATAACTTCTTTTGGGTCGTAATTTGCTTTTATTAAATATTTATCGGCGCCTAAACTTAATCCTTTTTCTATATCTTCTTTTTGATAAAGGTTTGATAAAATAATAATTTTTATATTTTTTAACTTCTCATCGCTTTTTATTTTTTTTAAAACCTTCCAACCATCAATTTTTGGTAAAATAATATCTAATAAAATAAGATCGGGTTTTTCTTGTTTTATTTTTTTAAAACAATCTTCACCGCTTTCACTAATTTTAACAGAAAAACCTTCTTTTTCTAGTTTAGAAGTATAAATATCTATTAAAAACGGATCATCTTCAACAAGTAAAATTTTTTTCATAATTAACTATATTATAAATTAATTATTTTTCTTCAGCAACTCTTAATACTTCCTCAATCGAAGTAATTCCTTCTAATGCTTTTAATATTCCATCTTGTTTCATTGTTATCATTCCTTGTCTTCTTGCTTCTTTTAATAAAACATTTTCGCTAGGTTGTTTTAAAATTATTTCTGATATTCTATCGTTCATTTCTAAAATTTCAAACACTCCTATTCTTCCACTGTATCCGCTATTATGGCATTTTTCACATCCCTTTGCCTTATAAATATAAAAAGGTGCTGATAATTTAATATTTTTTTTTGCTGATAGGGGTAAATTATTTATTTCATTTTCAATAATCTCCCTTATTACAGAATTAGGCTTTTCTTTTTCCTTGCAATAAGGGCAAAATGTTCTAACTAATCTTTGAGCAATAACAATACTTAAAGTTGGAGAAATTAAAAATGGCTTAATACCCATATCAATTAATCTAGGAATTGTACCAACTGCATTTGACGTATGTAAAGTTGATAAAACAATATGTCCTGTTAAAGCAGAATGGACAGCTAAAGAAGCGGTTTCTTCGTCTCTTATTTCTCCAACCATTAAAACATCAGGATCTTGTCTTAACATGTGACGCAAGCCTGTTGCAAAAGTATAACCTATGTCAGGATTAATTTGCGATTGATTTACACCGTCTATAAAGTATTCTACAGGATCCTCTAATGTCATTACATTAACCCCCTCTTTGTTCAAAAGATTAAGTATTGCATATAGGGTTGTTGTTTTTCCTGATCCAGTAGGTCCAGTAGATAAAATCATTCCGTAGGGTTTTTCTATTGCTCTTTTTATAATTTCTAAATTTGGGCCAGAAATTCCTAAAGATTCA